>OBJG01002107.1_pt1 | contig 13109 bp, 9 predicted proteins | sample 1517941 | NCBI WGS metagenome assembly OBJG01 (sample SAMN04571712, study PRJEB22368) | human gut metagenome | biome: human gut; material: stool | host: Homo sapiens | place: Luxembourg | collected 2012-09-21
AAGTGATTCGTGCGGCAGCCCCGTTTGTATTTGGTGGAGTGTCAGGGTGGCGGAGGCAGCGAAAATCGGGAAACCCAGCGAAATCCGTTGCCCTTCCCTATCATTAGCCCACGCGTGGAAGTTTCTTATAGCTCCCGCTCCATATCTTTTTCCCGCTTACCTTCTGAGCGCGGATGCTTACCTGCATTTTCTTGCTGCGGGTTAAGGTGATTTTCGTTTTCTTTGTGTAAAACCACCGTGTTTCGCCGTTCTTTTTGTTTTTAACACGGATCTGGTATCTTGTGGCTGCCTTACACTTTTTCCATTTTATAGTAAGTTTATGTTTCCCTTTTTTCTTTTGCGTTACTTTTTTTATCTTGAGAGATTTGGTATCAAATTTTTTGGCGGGAGCCGTGGTGCTGCCCGGTACTGCGGTGGTGCCGGGGGAAGGGATTCCTGTAACCGCCGGACTTTCCGAAGGGGATTCAAAGCTTTCCGGAATCGCCGAGCTCGCCGGCGCCGGTGCTGTCGTTGGTATCGCCGGAACCGAATTTTCCGGAGGGTTCGTCGTGAGTGATGTAGAAACGGAAACTGTTGGCGAAGGTATTGCCGAATCCGCCGGCAAAGGTGTTTTTGTCGGAACCGGATTTCCCGAAGGCTCTATCGTGGCCGATGGAGATGCCGATAGTTGCACCTCTTTTTTCAAATCCTTGATGATATGCTGCAGCGAATTTTTCAGATTCAGGCGTGGTGTAATATAAATGAGGCCGGAATCTGCGATGTAAGTATAAACAGAATCACTCATAAGTAGATATTTCTTGGTATCTGCAAGCAGATCTTCCCGGTTTTCGTAAGTTTTATTTGCTTCGAGAACCCCCATAATTACCGCTGCGCTGCCGGCGGTCATGGGGGAAGCCATCGAAGTTCCGCTTTTTTCCGCGTACGAATTGTAGCGGGTGGTAGAGAGAATGGCCTCGCCCGGACAAAGGATGTCGTAAGGAGCCGGGGAAGTATCCACAAAATTCGAAGAAGACCAGCAGCCATCTGCTGTATTGCCCGCCATTACGCCAATCACGTAGGGATAGGCGGCAGGGTACATGGTGGAGTCCGAAGAGGCTCTTCCGTCATTGCCGGCTGCTGCGACAAGAAGACAGGAAGAGGAAGCTTTTTCCAATTCTTCGGCGAACGTGCTGTTTTTATTATAACTGCCAAACGACATATTGATCACGTCTGCACCATTGGCGACCGCGTACTGAACCGCTTTTGTGGCATTGGCAAACGAAAAACTGTTTTTATAATTCCCTGCTTTTAAGATCATGATCTTTGTGCGGTAACCGACACCGGCGTAGCCGACTGCATTGTCCGGATTCATACCAATAATCCCGCTGACGTGCGTGCCATGGCTGGTGTTGGAATCATCTTCCGGGGCTTCATAACGAAGCGGGGCGGAGGGATTATCCGGGGCCGGAGTGGGAACATTGTTGATAAAATCCACGCCGTAAATATCGTCGATGTAGCCATTGCCGTCGTCATCCACATTGTCCGTGCCATTTTGTTCCGCTTCATTGATCCATAGGGAATCGACGAGATCTTCGTGAGACAATTCCGCACCGGTGTCAATGACCGCGATCACGGTCTCTTTGACCGGGTAACCGTCCAGGACAGCAGCGGTATCATCAGCGCCGATCGCCGCAAGGTAATACGGGGAAGCGGAGGCAGACGAAGATTCTGTCGAAAGTGCCGATGCCTGTGAGGACATCGCGTCCGGCTCGGACGGCGTCCATACAAACATGTTAAAATATGGAAAAAGCAATAAAACAACAAATACAATACAAATCCGTTTCATATAAAACCCCCTTTGTGCTATTTGCTGCTTCCAGTTTACCATATTTAGAAATGTCTTACAAGGCTTGCAAAAACACATTTTTTTCATAATGTTAGTGTTGTAAGATGGTCTATTCTGTGATAACATCATACATAAGGAGGTGGTTTGGTTATGCTTCAAAACAAACGAAAAACCATAGGGGTATTTGTAGAAAAAGTCAAAGATGAATTTCAGATGCGTTTGTGCCAAGGAATCATCGAAGAAGCAGAGCTACAGGGATATAATGTGGCGATTTTTACAAATTATGGAAAGTATGGACAAAATAATCAACATTTTATCGGTGATCAAATGATATGGGACCTGCCATGTTATGAGGAATTTGCCGGAGTGATACTGGCATTGGATACAATGAGTGAAAAAAGCAGCCGGCAGAAGATCCTCGACAATGTGAAGAAATATTGTCATTGTCCGGTGGTCAGCATTCGCGAAAAAGTGGAGGGAGCAGTCAACTTTCTTGTGGAAAATACGACGGGAATGGCAGGACTTATCCGGCATTTTATTGAATTACATGGAAAAAAGCGGCTTTGTTTTATGAGTGGACCGAAAACGTATTGGGATGCGAGAGAGCGGATGCAGTGCTTTTTAGATACGATGAAAGAATACGAACTTCCGGTAACAGAACATCAGATGTTTTACGGAGACTATTGGTACAATATGGGAGCTCAGGCGTGTGACTGGTTTCTGGCGGAAGACGAGATGCCGGAGGTGATTATGTGTGCGAATGACCATATGGCATTGGCGGTGGCAAGCGAGTTGATCAAGCGGGGAATCCGTGTGCCGGAAGATATCTGTGTCAGTGGGTACGATGGACTGCTGGAGACACTTTCCTTTACGCCGGCGATCACGACAATGCGTGTGCCTTTCCAAAAAATGGGAAAGCAGGCGGTGGAGTTGATCGCAGAAAATCAGGAAACCGAGGATTGGAAAAAAATCGATAAAGTTTGTTTTGAGGCGGAGATTTTGGCGCGAGAATCCTGCGGATGCATGGCAAAAGCGGGCGAAAAGATCATTTTGGAAAAGCAGCACGAATACGATCAACTGCAGGCGGAGCAAAACCGGGCAATGCAGTTTGACTATATGTCCATTTACTTGAGTCAGGCAGAATCCATTGAAGATATCGCAGATTATATTGCAGAATTTCATAAAAACATGTACGGCATCCGCGACTATGCACTCTGCCTCTGTGAAATGCTTCACGATGCGCAGGGGTATAAAACGTATACCGATCAGATGGAATTGTGCGTTTATATCAAAGACAATGAGCAGAAGACCGGAATCCGCATTCCATTTGAACGGCGGGAACTTCTGCCGGAAGAACTGATCAGCGATAAACCGCAGGTGTGGTATTTTGCGCCGATTCATTTTCAGGACAGCTGTTACGGTTATGAAGCCTTTCAATTTTGGACTTGGGAAAATACGGCAAAATTATTCTTCCGCTGGAATATCAATATTGGCAACAAAATTCATGATCTGCTCATTGAAGATAAGATGAAAACGTTGATCGATGAACTTGCCTATATGTACGACCGCGACGAATTGACCGACTGGTACAACCGCCGCGGACTGGAAAAGCAGGGTGTGCGGCTGTTGGAGCAGGCAAAGCAGGAGAAGAGCCCCTTGTTTTTGTGCGTTATCGATCTCGATGGAATGAAGCAGATCAATGATAATTTCGGGCATATCGAGGGAGACTTTGCATTGAAGAAAGTATGCGAGACGATTTCGGGGGCGTGTCGGGGAGAATATTTGTGTGCGCGTACAGGTGGTGATGAGTTTGTCGTATTGGCAAAAAATGTAACCGAGATGGAAGGCCGCGCATGGATGCTGAAAATGGAGAAAGAGTTGGAAAGATTTAACAAAACCAGCGAAAAACCGTATGCGATCCATGCCAGTTACGGAATTACGAGCCGTGTGCCCGAGGAAACGGAAAGCATGCAGCAGTATATCAAAGAAAGTGACGAAAAAATGTACCGTTATAAAGTGATGAACAAAAAACGGCGCGGTGAGGAACTCCGTTGAGATAAGGTGGTATGTCAGAGAAAATGAAAAAGAAAAACAGGCAAAATTCTGTTCTTATGGGGATGCTGATCTGTATCGTCATTGCATTTGCTGTGACACTCGGTGGCTTTGCCATTTTGCGCAGACAGATGGCAAAGACAGATCTTGAGGAAACGAAAGAGCAGTCCTATGAGGCACATTATGCCTTTATTGTAGATAATCCGGAAGACGAATATTGGCAGCAGGTTTACGAGGCGGCAAAAGAAGAAGGCAAAAAGCAAAATATTTATGTCGAGCAGATTTTTGAAAATGTGTCGCAGACATATGAGACGAAAGAATATATGGATATTGCGATTGCAGAAAAAGTCGATGGCATTTTATTGCAATCCTCTTCCAAATCGGTCGGCCCGGAGATGAATGCGGCGATGGAAGCCGGAATCCCGGTTGTGACGATGCTGCATGACAACTACAGCGGCAGGCGGTGCGCGTTTGTCGGAGTCAATGACAGCAGTCTCGGAGACAGTTATGCAGAGTTGATACAGGAAAATATTTCCAAAAAGAAAAAAGATGTCCTTCTGCTGATGGAAAAAAATGGAGACCTTGGAGACAATAATCTGGTTTTGCAGACCATCCGGCAGAAAGTGCAGGGAGCAAAAATTCGAGTACAGCTTCTTGAGGGAGAAGATGAATTCGCGACAGAAAAAGCAGTCAGAAACTGTATTTTGGATGAGAAACAGTGCCCGGATGTACTTGTCAGTTTGTCTTTGGAAGGAATGGCATACGCGTATCAGGCGGTTGTTGATTACAGTAAAGTAGGCACGGTCAAGATTATTGGAGCTTATGAAAATGATGAGATTCGGCGGGGGCTGGGAAAAAAAGTAATTGCAGCGAGCGTGGCGATTGATTCAGAGGCGATTGGAAAGACGGCAATCCAGGCATTGCAGGAATATAAGAAAAACGGTATTGTAAACGAATATCAGATGATACAACAAAACGTGATAAGAGGTGGAAAATGAAGCGAGCGTCGATTAGCACAAAAATGATCGTATTATTGATATTTACATCGGTTATGACACTGTTGATCAATGTTATGATGTTTCTTAATATCAATCAGGTACTTGTTCAGATTGAGCAGGTATATGCGACCAATGTGCAATTAAATAAAATGACAGAAGAACTGGATAAAGTGCATTCCGAGATGTTGGAATATCTAAAAACGAGAGATTCCGGTGTCTTGCAGGAGTATTACATCAGCCAGCAGAATCTGTCTGAGCAGCTGGCAATGGTGCAGGAAGAGACGATGGACCGACAGACGAGTGTGTTAAAAAATAATATTTATTATCTTGGAAAAAATTACCTAAAGATTTCCGAGGAGGCAGTAAAGGCAAAGCGTGGACGAGATGTGAACACTTATGGGGAGCGCTATGAAGATGCCGGAAAAATGAAAGAATATCTCAATGGCTATATCAGCAGCCTGAACAATATACAGTTTCAGGGAAATTCTCATAATTACCTGCTTTTGCAAAACTTTCTATATTATATGGAAGTAGTAGGAACGATTATGTTCTTCGTCGTTGTACTGTGCGATACGATCATGGTCGTCATGTTGACGCGGCGTCTCACGAGACCGTTGAAAATTTTGTCCGGGCGCGCGAAGGAAGTTACAGCGGGGGATCTTTCCGTGGACATCCCGGTATTTCGCACCGGAGATGAAGTTGAGAGTCTGTCAAAAGCCTTTGATAAGATGATGGGAAGCATACGCGAATATGTCGAAGCACAGCGTGTCAGCATGGAAAAAGAAAATGAGATGCGTGAAAATGAATTAAAAACACAGACGTTGTTAAAGGATGCCCAGTTAAAATACCTGCAATCGCAGATCAACCCCCACTTCCTATTTAATACATTGAATGCGGGAATGCAGCTTGCGATGATCGAAGATGCGGATAAGACGGCACTTTTTATCGAAAATATGGCAGAATTTTTTCGTTACAATCTGTCACGCATCAATGAAGATGCGACACTTGCGGATGAAATTCAGCTTGTCGACCATTATATTTACATTCTCAATGTGCGTTTTGCCGGAGATATTCATTATAAGAAGGAAATCGAGCCGGGACTGGAAAATGTTCTTGTGCCATCCATGATCCTGCAGCCACTTGTCGAAAATGCCGTGCAGTACGGTATCCGAGGCGTCGAGTGGGAAGGCTGGGTTACATTGCGCATCTGGCAGGAAACAGGGACCGTTTATATCGAAGTCGCTGACAATGGGCGCGGCATGAGCCGGGAACTCATCGAACGTGTGCTACAGGGAGAAAATGTAAAAAACAGGAAAAACAGCAAATCCAATGGAATCGGTATTTACAATGTATTGGAGCGGCTGCAGATGTATTATACGACGGAAGATGTATTGGAGATCAAAAGTGACGGTGAAGGAAAGGGAACGCAGTTTATGCTTAAAATTCCGAAGGAGGTGAGACCATGATAAAATTACTGCTGGCAGATGACGAGGGAATTGTACTCGAATCCCTGCAGCGGATCGTGGCGAAAAACTTTGGAGATACGTGCGAAGTGCGGACGGCAAAGACCGGACGAGCTGTCATTGAAGTTGCGGAAGAATTTCGACCGGATATCGCAATGTTAGACATTCAGATGCCGGGAATCAACGGAATTGAGGCGATTGAAGAGATCAAAACATTCTGCCCGAGAACCTGTTTTATCATTATGTCCGCCTATGATACGTTTGACTATGCGAAAAAAGCGATGTCACTTGGCGTTATGGATTTTATTACGAAGCCTGCCAACACTTCGCGTATCGTCTCGGCACTTGAAAAAGCGATGGATGAAGTGCGCAAACAGCAGAGACGATGGGAAAAAAGTCTGGAATACAAGGAAAAATTGGAAGCCGTCGTGCCGATCATTGAGAGCGGAATGATTTATTCGATCTTATTTCAGGATAACTATTCAGGAGATACAGAACGTTTCCGTGAATTGCTCGATATTCCGGGAGATTATGGCATGATTCTTGTCATTGAAGTCGGCGATGCGATCGAAAACCGAAAAATGACAAATGTCGTCGGAATGTCGGTTAAAGCGCAGAAATTTTACGATGAATTCCGCCAGATCGTGAAGGAATTTTTCCCGGCGACGGTGGGCCCGGTCATGACCAATAAAATCGTCGTTTATGTGCCGGCGGCAGCTCCGGAAAAAGAATACAATGAACGAGTAAAAATTATCGAAAAAACCGACAATATGATACAGAAACTGATCTCGCGTATTGAATTACAGTTTCGTGCCGGAGTCGGAAGCATCCGCCCGGTGGATGATATTTATCCGTCGTATCAGGAAGCCTGTCTGGCGTTGAAAAAGGCCGAGGGAACGGTAATGCATATCAATGACCTTGTGGCGGCGCAGGATGTCGAGGAAAATTATCCGCTGGAGACAGAAAATGCGATGTATGTGGCACTCAAACGTGGTGATGTGTCAAAAACGCTGGAAGAGGCTGCGCAGTTTTTTGACTGGATGCAGAAAAATTATGCTTCCTGCCTTGACGATGTCCGCCTGAAAGTGCTGGAACTTGTCATGTACGCCGAGCGAATCGCTTTTCACGAGGGCGGAATGTCGTATCATTTCCGCGACCGAACGAATTATCTGGCGACGGTAACCGGTTTCACCACGATGGATCAGCTGCAGAGCTGGTTTCTCGACTATATGAAAGCGGCGGCAGAGATCATTCATGCGAAGGCAAGTGAGAAATATAGTGACATTGTGGCAAATGCGAGAGATTATATTGGGAATAATTTCCAAAAAGACATCTCGCTGGATGAAGTGAGTCGTGTCGCCAATGTCAGTCCGTATTATTTTAGTAAAGTTTTTAAGGAGGAAACAGGTGAGACATTTGTTGAGTATTTGACGGGACTTCGGATGGAACACGCAAAAAATCTGCTGCGGGAAAAGGAAAAAAGCATCAAGCAGATCTGTGTGGAATCCGGTTACAGCGACCCGAATTATTTCAGCCGGATTTTCAAAAAGACAGTTGGTGTGACCCCGTCGGAGTACCGAGAAGGTTAGAAAGAAGGAACGTATGAAGCAAGTAAATATAAGAAAGATCTGTCTTTTGCTCTGTGTGGCAGCAGTCGTTTTGCTGACCGGATGTGGCGCAGGCGAGCCGGAAAAGAAAAGCGACTCGGACGGAATCCGGATCGGATTTTCTTTTGATTCCCTTGTCATCGAGCGGTGGCAGAGGGACCGCGACGTCTTTGTATCACGGGCGCAGGAACTCGGAGCTACCGTCAATGTGCAGAATGCCGGCGGAGATGTGGCGGCGCAAAAAAAGCAGATTTCGTATTTTATTGAGCAAAAAATGGATGTGATCGTCGTTGTAGCAGCGGATACAGCGGCACTCAGCGATGTGGTCGCGCAGGCAAAAGAGCAGGGAATCCGCGTCGTTGCCTATGACAGAATGTTGGAAAATGCCAATGTGGACCTGTACCTCTCGTTTGACAGTGAAAAGGTTGGCGAGATTTACGGCGATGCGATCACCCGGAAATTTCCAAAAGGCGCACAGATACTGGAAGTCCTTGGTTCGCCGGAAGATTACAATGTGAAATTGATGGAAAAAGGGCTGGCTTCCAAATTAGGCAGTAGCTATAAAGTTGTAGAAAAAAATTATGCAAAAGGCTGGATCGCAGAGCAGGCATATGATACCGTTTCAGAATATTTTTCCAAAGGGAATTCTTGTGATGTCGTGGTATGTGGCAATGATGATCTTGCAACACAGGCGATTCGTGCACTTTCGGAAAACCAGAAAGCCGGAAAAGTGTATGTCCTTGGGCAGGATGGTGATCTTGCCGCCTGTCAGCGTATCGTCGAGGGGACTCAGGGGGGAACGGCATTTAAAAATATTGACGAGCTTGCGGAGAATGCGGCAGATCTTTGTGTGAAACTTGCCAAAGGTGAAGATACCGGTGTGAAGGCGACGATGTCCGATGGCATTTACGACGTGCCAAGTTACCAGCTTTCCCCGATTTTTGTTGATCAGAAAAACATGGATCAAGTGATTATTGAGGGAGGGTTCCACACAAAAGAAGAAGTATATCTCAATAAAAAAGCGAATTAAGAGCAGTAGCACAATTTTGAAATTAAGATTGTGCTACTCTTTTTTTGTGCTGTCAGGAAAATCGCAAAATTGTCCATTTCATCGTAAAGCATTCCTGTTTTGATTATGTTATATTAAACCTAAAGAAAATCATGAGTGGTTACACATAAGCAAAATATTTTGAGAAGGAGAATGGCTATGAAGATGATAAAAAAATGGATCGCTTGCCTGATGGCAGTCGGAATGATGCTTTCGCTGACCGCCTGCGGAGTAAGCGGAGATCAAGTGGCAGTCAATAAGCCACAGCAAAAAGACCCGGATGCGAAAAAGCGGATCGCGGTTTCCATGCCGACAAAGGATCTGCAGCGCTGGGCACAGGACGGAAGTAATATGAAAGCGCAGCTTGAAAAACAAGGATATGACGTAGATATCCAGTATGCGAACAACGATATCGCAACGCAGGTCAGCCAGATTGAAAATATGATCGCTGTCAATCCGGATGTTTTGGTAGTTGCTTCTATCGATGGTTCGGCACTTGGAACTGCTTTGCAGGGAGCGAAAGGACTGGGCATCCCGGTTATCTCCTATGACCGTCTGATCATGCAGAGCGACGCCGTATCGTATTATGCAACATTTGACAATGAACTTGTCGGAGAACTTCAGGGGCAGTACATTGAAGATAAACTGGATCTGAAAAATGCAAAAGGACCATTTAATATCGAGCTTTTCACCGGTTCTTCCGACGATAACAACTGTAACTACTTCTTTGGCGGTGCGATGAAGATTCTCCAGCCGTACATTGATTCCGGAAAACTGGTAGTTCGTTCCGGTTCAACGACGTTGGCAGAATGTGCGACAGCAAACTGGTCCACTGAGGAAGCTCAGAAGAGAATGGAAAATATTCTGGCAGCGTACTATCAAGATGGTACAAAATTGGATGCGGTATTGTCTTCCAATGACTCGGTAGCAAATGGTATCACCAATGCACTGGTCGCTTCTTACAAAGGCGACTTCCCGATTCTGACCGGTCAGGACTGCGATATCACATCCGTAAAAAATATCATTGCCGGCAAACAGTCGATGTCGATCTTTAAAGATACGAGACAGCTGGCATCCAAAGTAGTAGAAATGGTAACAGCGATCATTGAAGGAAAAGAAGTTCCGGTCAATGACACAGAAAGTTATGACAATGGAAAAGGAATCGTGCCAACGTATCTTTGCCAGCCTGTCTTCGCAGACCAGGATAACTACAAAGAAGTGTTGATTGATTCCGGATATTATAAAGAATCTGATGTGAAGTAAGGAGGGGTGACCGATGGCAGAATATATCTTGGAAATGAATGGAATTACCAAAACATTTCCCGGCGTAAAAGCACTGGATAATGTCAATTTGAAGGTGAAAAAAGGTGAGATTCACGCACTGGTCGGTGAAAACGGAGCCGGTAAATCGACATTGATGAATGTCCTCAGTGGAATCTACCCTTATGGAAGTTACGAAGGTGACATCGTTTACGATGGAGAAATTTGTAAATTTAAGGAAATTAAAGACAGTGAGAAAAAAGGTATTGTAATTATCCACCAGGAACTCGCACTGGTACCGTATATGACGATCGCAGAAAATATGTTTCTTGGCAATGAGCAGGGAAAGAAAATGGCGATTGACTGGACGAAAACCTACGGACGTGCCGAGGAGCTTATGAAAAAGGTAGGGTTGAAAGAAGATCCACACACTTTGATCAAAGATATCGGAGTCGGCAAACAGCAGTTGGTAGAAATTGCCAAAGCACTGGCGAAAGATGTAAAACTTTTGATCCTTGACGAGCCGACGGCATCGCTCAACGAATCCGATTCGCAGGCACTTTTGGAACTCATGCTTGAGTTTAAAAAACAGGGAATGACATCGATCATCATTTCCCACAAATTAAATGAAATTTCTTACGTGGCAGATAAGATTACGGTTATCCGTGACGGCTCCACGATTGAGACGATGGATAAAGAAGTGGACGATTTCAGTGAAAACCGTATTATCCGCGGCATGGTTGGACGAGAATTGAGCAATCGTTTCCCAGCCAGAGAAAATGTCAAGATCGGCGAGATTTGTATGGAAGTCGATCATTGGACCGTTCATCATCCGATGACACCGGCAAAGAAAGTGGTTGACGACGTATCCTTTTATGTACGCCGCGGCGAAGTGGTCGGCATCTCTGGTTTGATGGGAGCAGGACGTACGGAACTTGCGATGAGTCTGTTTGGACACAGTTACGGAACCGGCATCAGCGGAACGATTAAAATGAACGGAAAGGAAGTTCATCTGAAAAATGTGCGTCAGGCGATCGACCACAAACTTGCGTATGTGACCGAAGACCGAAAAGGCAATGGATTGATCTTAAGCAATCCGATTTACACCAATACGTCTCTTGCGAAAATGGACAAAGTCAGCCGCTATGGTGTGATTGACAAATTAAAAGAAGTTCAGATCGCAGAAGATTACCGGCAGAAACTTCATACGAAAGCACCGTCGGTTTACCAAAATGTGGGAAATTTAAGTGGTGGTAACCAGCAGAAAGTGCTTTTGGCAAAATGGATGCTGACGGATCCGGACGTATTGATCCTGGATGAACCGACACGAGGAATCGACGTTGGAGCCAAATACGAGATTTATTGTATCATCAATGACCTGGTGGCAGCAGGAAAATCCGTCATCATCATTTCTTCGGAATTACCGGAAGTGCTTGGCATGAGCGACCGCATCTATGTCATGAACGAAGGTAAAATGGTGGGCGAAGTAGACGGAAAAGAAGCAACCCAGGAAATTATCATGTCATATATCATGAAATCAGGAAAAGGAGCGTGAATGAAATGAATCAGGTGAAAGAAGCTTTGAAAAAAAATACAATGGTGATTGCGCTGATCATCGTTGCGATATTCTTTACATTTATGACAGATGGAGCACTCCTCTTGTCATCCAACATAACGAACTTAATCGCACAAAATGGTTATGTCGTTATTCTTGCAGTAGGTATGTTACTTTGTATCCTTACCGGTGGTAACATCGACTTGTCCGTCGGCTCGATCGTGTGTCTGGTCGGCGCCGTAGTCGGAAAATTGATGGTAAATGGCGGCGTTAATATGTGGGTAGCCATCGGAGCAGGTCTTCTCGTAGGACTTGGAATCGGTGTATGGCAGGCATTCTGGATCGCCTACGTCCGCATCCCTCCGTTTATCGTAACTCTTGCCGGCATGCTTTTATGGCGTGGTGTCGCTCTCCTCGTACTGGATGGCCTCACAATCTCCCCGATGCCGGATGAATATATCGCATTGTTTAACAATTACGTACCTGGTTATGGAACCGCTCTTGCAGCCGGCATCCTGATCAGTGTAGGTTATATCGCTTCCGTTATCTGGAAACGAATTAAAGCAAAGAAAAACGGATATCAGCAGAGCAATCTTTACGGCGATATCGCAAGATGTGTCATCATTACCGCAGTGGTTATGTTTGTCTGCATCAAATTGTACAGCTACAAAGGTCTGCCGACAATCCTCATTCTTCTTGCCGTAATCGTAGCAGCTTATGCTTACTACACATCCAAAACCGTTTCCGGCCGTTACTACTACGCAGTCGGCGGTAACGAAAATGCAGCAAAACTCAGTGGTGTCAAGACAAACCGCGTATACTTCATCGCTTATGTCAACATGGCAGTGCTTTCTGCAGTCGCAGCTCTTGTCTGCATCGCCCGTTTCAATTCCGCAGCACCTACAGCCGGAACAAACTACGAAATGGATGCGATCGGTGCCTGCTTCATCGGTGGAGCTTCCGCATACGGTGGAATCGGAACCGTACCCGGAGTAGTAATCGGTGCCATCTTCATGGGTGTTCTGAACAACGGAATGTCCATCATGGGAATCGACGCAAACTGGCAGAAAGCCGTAAAAGGACTTGTCCTTCTGGCAGCCGTAGCCTTTGACGTAATTTCCAAGAAAAAACAAAGCAGCAAATAAGAAGAACCAAGAATTACGAAGGCTGCACAGCAGCATTCGTAATTCCAGGGAGAAAACTTCATCAACTTATATTACGGGGGACCAGCCGGAAGGCTGGTCCCCTTGGCGTGGGAGGAGGTTTTTGGGGCTTTCCTGTGGTGTGTGGCGTTTGGGGGG
>OBJG01002114.1_pt1 | contig 13087 bp, 7 predicted proteins | sample 1517941 | NCBI WGS metagenome assembly OBJG01 (sample SAMN04571712, study PRJEB22368) | human gut metagenome | biome: human gut; material: stool | host: Homo sapiens | place: Luxembourg | collected 2012-09-21
CATCAGTATTACTCGTCGGCAATGGATTTGGCGCATTTTTAATTGGAAATAGTATTAGGAGTGGCGTTGTCCATCTTCCATTCGTATCCCCTGGTGTGCCGAGAAATGCCGATATAGCACGGATTTTTCTTGTTCCGAATCCCATCAGGTATCTCTGCTGTACCGTCCAAATTCGGCCTTTTTCGGGGTGGAAATTAGCTGAAAATTAGCTGGAGCTAATTTTGAGAACAGGCCCTTATCCGCGCAGTTCCCTGGAAGGGACGCGCTATTCTATGTCAAAAAGCATATTTTCATTCTTTTATTCTTTCAATCTGAAGCGAAATAATGGGATACATGTATGGCAAAATAGAAAGGCGCACACAGTAAACGATTCCCCAAGCATTGATAATACTACCTATCTTTACATTCGACAAACAACCAACGCGGAGCACTTGATAATCCGCCCATTTTGCGATAGAATGGAACTGGAATCAGCGCAGGAGGGGAGGCTGCCGTATGGAACGCCAAAAGCTGCCGGTGGGGATTGAGAATTTCGCGGAAATCCGCACCGAGGGGTTTTACTATGTTGACAAGACTGGATTGATTCGCGACTTGCTGACCGACTGGGCGAAGGTCAACTTGTTCACCCGCCCACGTCGTTTCGGCAAGACGCTGAACATGAGTATGCTCAAGTCCTTCTTTGAGATCGGCACGGACAAAACGCTGTTTGACGGGCTGGCTATCTCGAAGGAAACAGCACTGTGCGAGACGTACATGGGCAAATTCCCGGTTGTGTTCATTTCGCTCAAAGACGTGGATGGGCTGACGTTCGAGACCGCCTATGGCATGTTGCGGCGCATTCTGCAAGCTGAAATGTCACGTCTCTGTTTCTTAGAGGGCAGTCAGCAGATTCCAGAAGATAACAAATCCGCATTGCGGCGCTTCCTGAAAGAACAGGATACGCAGGACGATGTGCGTGAAAGCCTCAAAATGCTGTCATCGCTCCTGTATCAACATTATGGGCAAAAGGTCATTCTGCTGATCGACGAATACGACGTACCGCTGGACAAGGCGTTCCAGCACGGTTACTATCGTGAGATGGTGGCGCTCATCCGCAGTTTGTTCGGGCAGGCGCTGAAGACCAACGATTTCCTGCAATTCGCGGTGCTGACGGGCTGTCTGCGCGTGTCGAAGGAGAGCATCTTCACGGGACTCAATAACTTCAAAGTGTTGTCCATCACGGATAGCCGCTACGACGAGCAGTTCGGCTTCACCGACGCGGAAGTGAAGCAGCTTTTGGCGGATTATGGTCTGTCGTCGCACGAAAGTGAAATGAAGGAATGGTACGATGGCTACCATTTCGGCAATGTGGATGTGTACTGCCCGTGGGATGTCATTAACCATGTGGATAGGCTTGTCAGCGATCCAGACGCGGAGCCGCAGGATTATTGGATCAACACGAGCGGCAACGCACTGGTAAAGCGGTTCGTGGACAAGGCGGACAAGACCACGCAAGGAGAAATCGAGCGGCTGATTGCAGGAGAAGCCATCGAAAAAGCAGCCCGCTTGGATTTAACCTACGATGAAATCGACAACAGCATCGACAACCTGTGGAGCGTGCTGTTTACCACTGGCTATTTGACACAGGCGGGGCGTGTGGAGCGCGGCGTGTACAAGCTGGTGATTCCTAATCGCGAGGTGCGCGAGGTCTTCATCCTCCAGATTCAGGAGTGGTTCAAAGAGACTGTCGTGCGCGATACGAAGCCAATGCAGGCGTTCTGTCAGGCATTTCTGGATGGCAACGCCGAGGAAATTCAGAAGCGGCTGAACATTATTCTCAGCAAAATGATCAGCATTTTGGATACAAAGGCGAAGGACGATCAGAAGGAGAATTTCTATCATGGATTGCTACTGGGGCTGCTGCGGAGTGAGCCGAACTGGTTGATTCTGTCGAACGTCGAGTCCGGTGAGGGCTTCTGCGACATCATGATTGAGCCGGAAGATCCGGACGCAGGCATGGTCATTGAGGTGAAATACTCCCCTACGCTGGCGGGATTGGATGCAGCCTGTGCCGCCGCGATGGCGCAAATCAAGGAAAAGCACTACGATGAGCGCCTGCGCAACGAAGGGCGCGAGAACATCACAGCGTTCGGCATTGCGTTCTGGAAAAAGCGGTGTCGGGTGGTGTTCGAGCGGATGACGTGAAGGCGGGAACGTATTTCCACAATCGCTTTTGCACTTTTGTAAAATACATACAAATTGAGGCGAAGCCGGTGAATGGCTTCGCTTCAATTTGTTTCGTTTCGTTAACAAATCTGTTAAAGTCTATACTTCTACTAGCCTTAAGCTGAATATCCGAGGTTTTCAATTCCGCATTACTGGACTGGCGTTTATCATTAAATGATTCCAAGTTATAATCATTTTTCACATTCACATCCAATTATAAATTTATTACAAAATTCAACATACTATTTCCTGCTGTGATTTATCGCCTTGACTGACCTTTGTACGTTCGAGCAAATATTCGATATAGTTGCGGAATTTGATAATGACTCATGTTATCATTTTATATTGTAAACCGGTCTATTCCTTACGTTTCTCTGCAACGAAACTTCCACGTTGTCTCATAACACTAATAATGTTATATACATGCTGTAGTTTTAGAGCTTGTCTTCATAAGTGAAACGTGGTATAATAGCAGCATGAAAGAAGTAAGAGCAGGGCGCAAGCCGTACCCGACGGACTTGACAGACAGCCAGTGGGAAGAAATAGAGCCACTGTATTCGGGAATGCGGAATCGGAAGTGGAGCAAGCGCGAACTGACAAACGCCGTGCTGTACATTGTAAAGACCGGCTGTCAGTGGCGTCAGCTTCCGCATGACTTTCCGCCGTATCAAACGGTGTACAGCTTTTTCAGCCGTGGAGCAAAGTCGGGATTGTGGGAGAAAATCCTCGCTCATCTGGTTGAAAAAACTCGTAAAGATGCGGGGAAAAGTGCCAAACCGCACCATGCGCTAATTGATTCGCAAAGCGTAAAAACGGTTGCGGACAACGAAGCGCGCGGCATCGACGGAGGAAAAAACAAAAGGGCGCAAACGGCATGCCGTCGTAGACACAATGGGTAACTTGCTGAGCATCGTGGTTCATGCTGCCAATATCTACGACACGAAATCGGGCATTCTGGCGGCGCAGAAAGCCTGCGAAAAGTATCCGTCAATTCAAGCCTTTTGTGCCGATGCAGGCTATCGCGGCACGTTTATCGCCGAAGTACAGCAGCAGCTCCAGCGCCGAGTGGACATTTCCGAGAAAATCAAGCCTCATGAGTGGGAAAAACTTCCGTGGCGCTGGATTGTCGAACGCACCTTTGGCTGGATGAATGCTGCTCGCCGTCTCGCAAAGGAGCTTGAAATTTTAGTTTCAATTGAGGAAGCAATGATCCGCATTGCAGGTGCCGCTGTGCTGCTTCATCGCTTATGAAGACGGGTTCTAAGACAGAAATCGGCGTAGACGTCGTTATGCGCGATTCGGTGCGCATCAAAAAGCAATAATGCAATTTCCAGATAAAACGCTGCCCGGTTTGATTTTTTCTCAAACCGGGCAGCGCCTTATATTATTTCCAAATGAGAATGCACCAAGGCGCGAGCAGATGGCGCAGCTGAATCCGGAAATCGTATTATTTTTGGGTTCTTCGCGGAAAGTTGCAAAGCAATCGTATGATACTATTTCCAAATAAGAATGCGCCGCGAATTTTTCGTTCTGACTAACGAGCGTGAAACGCAGCGTAGCAGCGCTACGCTAAGTGGAATGAGCAGACGCCAGAGCAGAAAAGGCGCGAGCAGATGGCGCAGTTGAATCAGGAAATCGTATTACGCATGATCTCGTGAGCGTTCCCGATACTCCTGCGCGGTGCAGCCCATCCATTTCCGGAACCATCGGGCAAAATAGTTGGCGGTATTGAAGCCCGTCTGCTCCGCAATAGAGGCGATAGACTGGTCGGTTTCGCTGAGGAGGCTGCACGCCTTCTTCAGCCGGGACTGTGCAATGCTGTCGTTGAACGACACGCTGCTGCATTCACGGTACACACGCGAAATGTAGGTGGGATGGAAATGCAGCGCGTCCGCAATCGCGGTGAGCGACAAATCGCCGCTTAGATGCTCGGCTATATACTGGTCAATCTGCCGCACAATGTGTCGCTGACGGTGCATTTGCTTTTTGGAGCGTGCATTGAATACCTCCTGCGCCAGATGGTTCAGCTTGCGCTGTAGCTCGCTGAGCGGCGTTCCGGGCTTAATCACCAGCCTTTCCAGCGCGGGCGACGCAATGTCGCCCGTCAGGAAGGCGCCGCTGCAATCGCGCATGAACTGCGCCAGCGCCTCGTAAAGCTCATCGGTGCTTCGCTTATCGCTGGTATCTGCCAGAAGCTGAAAAAAACGCGGGGTTTCTTCAGCAAAGAGATCCTCCTGACCGGTAAGCAGGTATTCCTTCATGCGGATAAGGCTTGCCTGTCCGTCGCTGACGGATACCAGCGGCATCGAGGACGTTGGCTGCGCCTGCGTCGCGTGCAGCGTGACCAGTTCGCCGGACGCGGGGCTGACCTGATTGATCAGCTCCAGCATCTGCGCCGCTTCCTTCCCCAATGCCTTCCATTCTGTTTCGCAGTCCATCAGGCAGACCGTCAGCTGCTGTCCCTGCTGCTCGATCATCCGCTGCGCATTCTCCAGGTGTCCCTCCAGCAGCGCGCTGTCCTCCTCCGAGGGCTGAAACACAATGGAGAAGCAGCGGGCATTCATGTCGGTCAGCAGCATCGGCAAATGGGGGCGCATCAGCTCCTCGATCAGGTTCATCGACTGATGCAGAAGCTCGGGGCGCATGGCTGCGCCGAACATGCCATATCCCATACGCACCGGTCGATGTGCGTCAAAGGGAAAACCGCTGTTCTTGATGGCGGCAAGCAGCGATTCCTCTTGCAGCTGTCCGCCGTGCATGGCATGGAACACCAGCTGCCGCAGCTGCCTTGCATATTCGCTCGCCACCGCCGCCTGCCGCATCAGCCTCGCGCTTTCCTCCTGCAGGTTCTCTACCGCTCTTTCCACCGTGCTGATAAGCACTTGGTCGCCTTCGCTTTTGAGTACATACGCAAACGCACGCTGCTTCAGCGCTCGGCGCGCATATTCAAAATCGGAATAGCCAGTCAGGTAGATAACGCGGGTCATCGGCCAGCGTTCGCGCACCATGCGGTGAAGCTCCAGCCCCGACGCTCCGGGCATTTCAATATCGGTCAGCAGAATATCCACGCGGTTGCGGTTCAGCACGGCGCACGCCTCGTCGCAGCTGTAGCAGCGGCGAACCTCCAGCCTGTCCTGAAACACCTCCTGAAGCATATGGTACAATCCGTCGGCAATGATAACCTCGTCATCGACAATAAGAAGCGATTCCACGCCGCCTCACCTCCCTGTCCTCGGGAATAGGATTGTCACAGACAATCCGTCCGCAAAGCTTTCCAGTTTCAGCTCATAATGATCACCGTAGAGCAGCTCCATGCGGCGATACAGGTTATACAGCGCGCTGCCCTCCGCCAGTTCTCCGGCGCGCATTCGCTCGTCCAGGCGGCGCACGTTCTCCGCATCCATCGTTCCGCCGTTATCATATACCGTTACGCCGAAGCGATCCTGCTCCATGATAAAGCCGACCTCCACCACGCCGCCGCTTTGCTTGTTCTTCACGCCATGCACAAAGGCATTCTCCACCACCGGCTGAAGAATCAGCGGCGGTATGTTTTCCTGCGCGATTTCCTCCGGCAGCTCGTTCATATGCACGCGCACCCGCGGAGAAAAACGCATTCCTTGAATTTCCAGGTACTGCCGGATATGGTTCACCTCGTCGCGCAGGGGAACGTCATGCTCCGGAATGGTCGTGATGTAGCGGTAATAGCGGCTCAGATTCAGGCTCAGCCGCGCAATGTCTTCGTTGCCGTCCTGCTGCGCCATGCGGTAGACCATAAAGAGCGTGTTGTAAAAGAAATGCGGATTGATTTGCATTTGCAGCTGCCGAATCTCCGCCTGCTGTGCGCGCAGCCGTTCCTCATAAACCTGCGCCTTGAGGCTTTCCAGATTCTCCATCATGGAGTTAAACTGGGCGTAGAGGTCGTCAAAGCCCGCATCCGAGCGGTCAATATGGAAATGTCCCGTTTCGCCCGCCTGACGCAGGGAATCGGCAATGGTGTCCAGCGGCTGAAGGATATATCGCCGGAAATAGGTAAGATAAATAACCAGCAGCACCAACGCCAGCACGGTCAGCAGGCAGACCCACATACGATGGCGCATCAGCGGCTGCAATTCATCCGCTATCGTGCCGACACAGCGAAGCGTAAGATGCAGCAGCGGTATTTCCGCCTCTGCGGAAAAAGTGCTTTCCCCCTGCACGCCCAAAAGGCTGCTGCCCTCCTTTCCGGCGGACAGCAACCCATTTTTCGTTCCGGCACTGAAAAACACCGTGCCTTCCGGCGTATACAGCGTCATGTCCAGCGCGTTTTCGCTGGCCAACAGGCGCATTCGCCGTTCGAGACGTTCCGGCGATATGCAGACAGAAATGAGGAACATCGGCTCGCCCCGCGTTACAGAGCTGCAAAGCATGTACAGATTGTTCCCATGCTCTGCGATGCGCAGCAGCTTTCCGTCCACCAATTGCCGGAAAGTCGCGTATTCGCTCCGATCCATCGTATCATAGATGGATTTTTCCGTCGAGATAACGCGGTCGATCTGCGGCAGCAGGATCTTTGCGTTTTCCAGCAAATCACACGAGCGCTTCATGCGGAGCAGCTTATCAGACAGACCGCTAATGCTGGCGATACGCTGATAGTCGCTGAGCCGCGGATAGGCGATGACATACCGCAGTAGCTCCTTATCCGCCGCAAGCTCCTGACACTGGGTAATCAGATTTCCGACCTCCAGATTGATTTGCGACGCAATATAGCTGCATTCCCGTTCGCTAAGCGCCTCCATGTTCCCATGAAGGGTCTGCAATCCCATATGGTTCAGGTAAAGCCCGATGGCATAGAACACCAGCACCACGGCGACCGTGATGGCCAGCAGGCGGATGAACCCACGGCGATTTAGACCCAGCGGCTGTTTATGCATGCGCAATTATCCCTTCACAGACCCCAGCACCATGCCCTTGACGAAGTAGCGCTGCAAGAAAGGATACAGCACCAGCATCGGGAAGCATGCTACAAAAATCATGGCGCATTTCACGGTTTTGTCGGATACCAAGGCAAGCGCCTCCCAGTCGCCGGCGCCCATCTGCGTGAGCTTCTGGTCAATGACGATGGTTCGCATGTAGCTCTGCAAAGGATATTGCTCCGGACCTCTGCTGTAGATGATGCCGTTGAACCATTCGTTCCAGTGATACACCGTGGAGTACAGGGCGACGGTGGCGAGCGCCGCCTTGGAGGTGGGCACAAAGATCTGCCACAGAATGCGCCACTGGCTGGCGCCGTCCATGATGGCGGCCTCCTCCAGCTCTCGGGGCGTCTGACGGAAGAAATTCAGCAGCAGAATAATGTTGTACACAGGGACAGCGCCGGGAATCACCAGCGACCAGAAGGTTCCCTTGAGTCCAGTAAGGTTAATGACCATGTACAGCGGAATCATGCCGCCGGAAACCAGCATGGTAATGAAGAAATACCATGCATACGCCGTGCGGGCGCGGAACTGGTTTCTTTCCTTGCTCAGCGGATAGGCGCAAATGATGCAGAAAAACATGTTCAGGCTCACGCCGACCAGCACACGCTTGAGCGAAACAAGCATCGCCGTCCAGAAGGGAGCGCGGTTGATGACATACTTATAGCTTTCCAGCGTGAACTTCACCGGCCACAGCGCAACCAGTCCGCCGGAGGCAGAGGACTTATCTGACAGGGAGATGGCGAATACGTGAATCAGCGGAATCAGGCAAGACGCGGCCAGCAAACCGATTACCAGGGCGTTGACCACAACGAATACCCGGGCTCCGAAGCTCTTTGACTTAACCATACCACGCGCCTCCTCATCAGAAAACTCTGTAATCTGCGAACTTGTAGGCACACAGATAGCTTACAGAGATAAAGAGTGTCGATACAACGGATTTGAACATGCTCACAGCGGCGGACTGTCCCCACAGACCGTTCTTAAAGCTCAGGCGATAAATGAACGTATCCAGAATATCGCCGGTGGGATAAACAGCCTCGCTGTACATGTTATAAACCTGATCAAAACCGGCATTGAGCACGTTGCCAAGGCTCAGCACCATCATCAGCACGATAATCATGCGCATATTGGGCAAGGTGACATGCATGATCCGCTGAAAGCGGTTGGCGCCGTCAATGGTCGCGGCTTCATACTGGGTGGGATCAATGTTGGTAATAGCAGCCAGATACACAATCGTACCAAAGCCAAATTCCTTCCATACGTCGGTAAACACCAGCGTAAATCGGAACCATTTGTTGCTGCCAAGGAAGAAAATCGGTTCAGCGCCGAATAGCCCCAGGAAGCGATTGACAAGACCGCCATTGGGCGACAGCAGGTCAATCATAATACCCGCCAGAATAATCCAGCTCAGGAAGTGGGGCAGATAAATCAAGGTTTGCGAGATGCGCCGGAAGGCATTGCTTCGAATCTCATTGAGCAAAATGGACACGATGACAGGCACGAGCAGATGCAGTGCCATTTTCCACGCCGAGATGATGATCGTGTTGCGGAGCGCAGGCATCGTCTGGGGATTTCGCAGCAGCATTTGGAAGTTCCTCATGCCGACAAATTTCTGAGGACCAAACAGTCCCTTCGCCGGAATAAAGTTCTCAAATGCGATCTTCAGCCCAATCATGGGAAGGTACATATAGATGAAGACAAGAATAACGCCGGGCAGCAGCATTAGATGAAAGGGCATCTCGCGCCACAAGCGTTTTCTTCTCCGAACGCGCTTCAGGTTGACGTAATTTTTGCTTACAATGCTTTTTTCCACAGTCGTCGCCCCCTGCTGGAATTGATTTGAAAGCGGGGGCTGATGTTGTCACCAGCCCCCGTTAGTCAATCGATCAGATTACTTCAAGGAAGCATACCATTCGTTGACTTCTTCAGTAATCGCGTCGCCGCCGTTGGCGTAGAAGTTTTCCACAAACCGGTCGAAAGCGTCAATGGTTTCCTCGCCGGTGATGATCTTCACGAAGGTTTCGTTCTGCAGGTCCTTGAGGTAGCTCATGTACAGGGTCATGCTTTCGGTGGGTGCGCCAACGAACATCATGTCCTGCGTCAGATTGTTTTCCTGGTAGTAGTTCAGCACGCCGTAAGCGCCTTCCGCACCGTAGATGCGCTCCCAGCCCCACAGGGCGAAGCCTTCCTCGGAGCCGGATTCAAACGCCTGAAGCTTCTGAAGGATGGAGTAGCCTTCACCGGTGACCTGAGAGAAATCGCCGGACTGACGCGCCGCTTCCAGATCGAGGAAAGCTTTCAGGTTCTTGTCAGGCTTGGTGGGGGTCACAGGGGACAGCTTCCAGATGGATTCGGAATCCAGGGGCGCGTAGTACACGCCGTTCTCGTTGTTGGGGCCCCAGCACTTGTCGATGAAGAGGTTGTACATCTTCACAACGGCTTCGGGATGCTCGCAGTCCTTGCGAACCACGGTCCAAGCGGTAGTGCCGACGTCCGTCTGCGCCTTCGCCTTGTGGTCGGTAGCCGTTACGATGGGGAACGCCTGCCACTGTCCTTCGGGCTCAAGGTTCTTGCTGTTCTGCAGGGGGTAAATAGAGTTCCACTGTGCGCCAAACATGATGCCGCACTTGCCGGAAGTGGTCGCTTCCGCCACCTTGCCGTCGTCCTTAACGGCAAATTCAGGATCCAGCAGACCGTCCACATACATCTGATGCAGCGTCGCCAGCGCGTCCTTGGTACCGGGCAGCGTAGAGCCATAGACCAGCTTGCCCGTTCCGTCGTCCACCCAGATTTCGGGATAGGAATCGAACGCATTGAAGAAGCCCTTCAGCGTGAACAGCTGATCCCAAGGCGTCTTGGACACGGCCATGCCGATGGTGTCGTTCACGCCGTTGCCGTCGAAGTCAGCCTCAGCGAAGGCCTTCGCCGTAGCAATCAGCTCGTCCATGGTGGTGGGAACGGGCAGGTTCAGCTTTTCCAGCCAGTCCGTGCGAATCCACATCAGGTCGGCAATCATCAGCGTTGCGTCTACCACGGGCAGCGCGTAAAGCTGACCGTCGAAGGTGACCGCGTCAAAGGGAGAAGTGCCGGTTTCCAGCATGACGCGCTTGGTCTGCTCGGTTGCGTACTCGTTGTAGATTTCGTCGAGCGGCATAATCAGACCCGCCTCATACAGCTGCTTGGCTTGCAGAGCGGTCACGTTCACGAACTCCGGAATGGCACCGACGGCCAGCTCCGCAGCCAGCTTCTGGTTGTATTCGTCGCCGCTCTTCACGATCCAGTCGTATTCCACGTTGATGTTCAGCTCGTCGCGGAACAGATCGCACCAGAGGTTGTCGGTCATGGTCTTGTCAGGATGCTGCGAGAAGTAGTTCGCGTCGAGCGTGTCGTCCGTGGAACGAACGAAATGCACCGTCACGGGTTCATCATATTTCTGTTCGTTCGCCAGCGCGCTGGTGCAGAGCATCATGAGCGCCATCAGCAGAGATACGACGGAGAGGAATTTCTTCATAGGGAAGCCTCCTTTGCAATTGTTGAACCGAATTCCTATCGGTTCTGTTGATAATAGTATAGCACAAGTTTTCACCAGAAACAATGGAATATCTTTGACACAATAGCACAAATGAACACAAAATGATATATTCGTGCAAAGGGCGTTTTTGTTTTTTTCTTTTCTTTGCTTCACCAGTTGCGACATTCTTTCATTATTTCGCGCAAAACGTCCGCGTCACACCGAACCTGCGCAAAAAAGGCGGCGAACGACGTCGCGCAAGCAAAAAGCAATTCTATTATAGCAAAACGCCCTGCGAAAAGAAAGTCCCGCGCCGAAGAGCAATATCAAGTGAGTATTCTTTCCCTTGGAAAATGACGCATGCATAGCCATCATGGAACTATACTTTCAATATTTGATTGCAAAAATGAAAGTTTCGCTGTTTTTTTGCAATATACAGTCAGCCTGTATTCACTACCGCACCAGTCTACATCGACTGGCTACTCAGTCAGAGTAACTTGTTGTTTTCCAAAGTTGAAGAATATTTTCCAGTAATTTCATCGTTTTTCGCATAGGAATGTCAAGTCCATTGCAATGCAACATGGAAAGTATAAGAGCAATTTTATTATTCCGGCAAATGCCAGTTTGAGGGCGTTGGCGCGAGAAATGCCAGTATTGGATTGCGACAACAGGGAATGACGCATATCGTGGAGAGCATTTTCAAGAGTTGATAATCCTTGAATGCCCGTAGACATCGGCATTGGAGTACAACGTATTATGGTGAACACACAACCACGGTGAATGGCAATGGGCGTGACCCCGGCATGAAGGAAGTATTAGCAGTAGGACGAGCGGCTGGAATGGCGGCAAAAGTATGCAAACAGATTGCAGAGGAAATTCGGGAGAAAACGGAAGGACTGGAGCGGAAGTATCGTGAGGTGCGGTCATGAAGAGCAGCGCAGGATGTACCGTCAATGGCAAAAAAAATATATCTTTTTTCATAGCCAATGCTGATGATGGCGGAAAATTCAGGAATTGCAACTTAAAAACAGTTTCTTTCGTCTTGATTAGCATTTCAATTGCCTTATGCAATTTTGCAGCAGAAATCTTCATCTTTGTCGGCAAACATTCTAACTATACTTTCAATCATTGCTTACAAAAATGAAGATTTTCCCCGTTTCTCTTGAAATATCGTTGCAGAGTGCATTCCTTCGTATTGAAAAATTGATGCTGCCCGTCCTACGATTTCCTTGCTATTTCCCGAAATCAATAGTAAAATAAGAGCAGGCTAAGGGGTGATTTCATTGAGCAGTCGTGGAAATCAAAACCTCAGCAAACATCCTTCGGAAAGGAGCAGAGGCAATGGGGCGCTTTGTGAATCCGAACAACAGCGCTTTTCAGGTCGCGCTGAACTCGCAAATTTACGTTGACAAAACCGGTATGATTGCATACATCAATCGCGTTCTTGGCACGATGGAAGGGTATATCTGCAACAGCCGTCCGCGGCGGTTCGGGAAGTCCATCACCGCCAATATGCTGACGGCGTATTACAGCAAGGGCTGCGACTCGGAAGCAATGTTTGCTGGATTGGAAATCAGCAAGTCTGCTGACTTCAAGAAGCATCTGAACAAATACGACGTGATTCATATTGATATTCAATGGTGCATCGAGCCCGCGGGTAGCGTGGAAAATGTTGTTTCTTTTATTTCGGAGAAAACCATTTCGGAGCTGGACACATACTATCCCAATATACTGGCGGAAAAAACAATTTCCTTACCAGATGCATTGTCGCAAATCAATACAGCAGTGGGAAAAAAGTTCATCATTATTATTGACGAATGGGATGTCCTGATTCGCGACGAATCTGCCAATGCGAAGGTGCAGAAAGACTACATTAACTTTCTCCGTGGCATGTTCAAGGGAACGGAGCCGACGAAGTACATCCTGTTAGCTTATTTGACAGGTATTCTTCCCATTAAAAAGGAAAAAGCGCAGTCTGCACTGAATAATTTTGATGAGTTTACCATGCTTAGTGCATCTATATTGGCACCATATATTGGATTTACAGAAAACGATGTCCACTACCTTGCAGAGAAGTACTCGCTGGATTTTCATGAGGTACAGCGTTGGTATGATGGCTATTTTTTGAACGATTTTCATATCTATAACCCCAAAGCAGTTGTCAGCGTGATGCTGCGAAAGGAATTTAAGAGTTACTGGTCAGAGACATCCGCCTATGATACCATTGTACCGCTAATCAACATGAATTATGATGGACTCAAAACTGCCATCATCGAGATGCTTTCCGGCACAGAAGTTAAGGTGAACACAGCAACTTTCAAAAATGATACGGTCAATATCGCAAGCAAGGACGATGTGCTAACCTACATGATTCACTTGGGCTATCTTGGATATAATCAGAATCGAAAAACAGCGT
>OBJG01002146.1_pt1 | contig 12945 bp, 7 predicted proteins | sample 1517941 | NCBI WGS metagenome assembly OBJG01 (sample SAMN04571712, study PRJEB22368) | human gut metagenome | biome: human gut; material: stool | host: Homo sapiens | place: Luxembourg | collected 2012-09-21
TTGTTACAAGGGATTTGGTACAGAAATATACTCTCCCGGACACTTTGGTTTTACAGCGTCTGAGCGAGTTCCTTATGGATAATATCAGCAACCTCACTGTTGTATTTTTCCCGTTGGTAATCAGGAATATAACATTGCCCCCGATTTTGTCTGATAAAAAGGCGTTAATTACATTGGCATGGGATACCCTGTGGCTTTTTCTTACGATTTTTGAAGTATGTAATCATTCGGGAGATAGAGAGGGAATGAGAGCTGGTTATATAGCTGCATTTATTCTTATGGCGGGAGTATGGCTTGTGTTTTGGGTGGCAAGGTATCTTCCGGTAAATGGATGGATAAAAGCAGGAACCATTTTAATCATAAGTTGTATCTGGATGGCATTTACAAATGATGTGTATGTATATTTCGCGGAACATAAAAAGCAATTAACAATACTGTCCACTCATTTTTCTGATTGGACAAATCATATTTGTGTGAATGCAAATGTCTGTACTCTGATTTTGATTTTTGGAGGTATAGCAGGTGGTGGTTTATTAGTATATGGAAAGATCAATAGGAAGCGAAAATGCTTAAAGTGATATGAAGCAGCGAAGTCAGGGATCAGGGGCGAAGCCGATACACCGCAGGGAAGTTTTTAATGGAACGGACACAGACACGAAAGCAAAATCAGAACCCGAAAAATCTGCTCTCTATTTGCTCGAAAGGCAGACAGGGCAGATATGGGGACAGCGAAAACCCTCACAGCATCGGCTGTGAGGGTTTTCGTGGTTTTTATAGTTATCTAAAGGAATGAGAGTAAAGTGCTGGCACTTCCTGTGCCATACTTTATGAGGGGAGATAGTTGTTCATCAACTATCTGAATATTAGTATAGACAAAATGTGTGTCAAAAATATGAGTAAATTCTAAAACAAACAGAAAAAATATAAATATCTCATTAAGAAATTAGAAAAACTTGATAATCTAAGTAAAAAATGATAAACTTATCACGTAACTGATGGATCTATGTGGAGAGTGGGAACCTCCGCAGAGGGTTCAAATAAAAAAGGAGAAAAAGTTTATGAACAGAGGAAAAATGAAAAAAGTTCTTGCACTTATGCTGACCTTCATTTTTGTAATAAGTGCAACCGCATGCGGTGGAGCAACGAAGTTTGATGCAGAAGCTTATGTAAGAGGCGTAATGGATGCTAATTATAAGCAGAAATATGACGAGTATGCGAAAGCCCGCGGTATTTCAGAAAAGGATGCAAAGGCAGAGATTGAGGATACATTAGACGAGCAGGTCGATACAGAGCTGAGCGGACTGGAAGCTCTGGGAGATTTTACAGAGGAAGAAAAGCAGGAATACAAGGATATGCTTGTAAAGATTGATAATCTTGCAAAATACGAAGTAAAAGAAGCCAAGGAAGATAAGGATGGCAATTTTACAGTAACGATCGAGGTAACTCCGTCTGATGTATATCAGACTCTGGAAGATAATTCAACTGCAGTTGCACAGGAGATGATGGATCAGGGACAGGATGTAAGCCAGGCGGATGCAAGTATGTTCCAGGATCTGCTGATCCAGAGTATGCAGAAGTCGATCGATGGTAATACATATGGTGATACAACGACGATCGAAATTGCTGTAACAAAAGATTCTGATGGTCAGTACGGAATCAGTGATTCTGATATGGAGAAGATCTCCACAGCCCTGTTTCCGGGATCAGTCTAAGAATAGAAAGTCAGTCTGAAAAATCAGATGAAATGAAAAGGTTCTGTCATGGAAGTACCGGAAAGATAGTCTTCCAGACAGAACCTTTTTATCTGTATGAGATAAGAGTGAGGATGAGACAAGAGTGATAAGAACGGAGAAAACCCGCTGACCTTTCGGCCAACGGGTTTTCGGTTTTTTATAGTTATCTAAAGGAATGAGAGTTAAAGTCTGACACCCCGGGTCTGCCGGGATGCCATCACTTTATGAGGGGGGAGATAGTTGTTAATCAACTATCTGACATTTAGTATAATCATAAAATGTGTCCAAATTATGTTTAATTTATAAAAGAAAATTAAACTTCCTTATGATTTTATTAAGAACTAAAATAGTGATTCTTTGTCAGATTCGGAACTAAAAGACAATATATATAAAAAAATAAGCAAGAAATCAGAAAAAAGTAAAGCCCATTTTTTATTGGAAATAAAGGGAAAATTAAGAAAATAAAGAGTGGAAAGGAAAACTAAAATTGTTAAAAATAGACATTTGAAGGGCGATGTTTATTGATTAATCATATAAAATAACCTATAATAAAAACAAATTGATAGAAAATTATCAAAGTATAATAAGAACTGCACAAAAATATTGAAGGAGGAGCTATATGTTAGATCAAACCTACTATAAAAAAGCAGATGAGATCATTTCGCAGCATGGACTTGAACCGGCTTCACTGATTCCGATCATTCAGGACATTCAGAGTGAATATCGGTATCTTCCACCGGAACTTCTGAGGTATGTGGCGAAGAAACTTGGGATCAATGAAGCAAAGGCATACAGTGTGGCAACATTTTATGAAAACTTCTCTTTTGAACCAAAGGGAAAGTACATTATTAAAGTCTGTAATGGAACTGCCTGTCATGTCAGAAAGTCAATTCCGATTTTGGAACGGCTTTATAGTGAACTTGGACTTTCAGAAGAAAAGGCGACAACGGACGATATGTTATTTACACTGGAGACAGTTTCCTGTCTTGGAGCGTGCGGACTTGCTCCGGTTCTGACAGTAAATGATAAGGTTTATCCGGGAATGACCCCGGATGCTGCGGCAGAACTGATTCACGAATTGAGAGGAGCGGAATAAGTATGGAAAAAATTACGAGCAGAGAAATACTTCATCAGATTCGTGAAGAGGCGGCAAAAAAGATCAGCGACAGCCGTTGCAGGATTTTGATCTGTGCAGGAACCGGGTGTCTGGCAGGCGGATCAGGTGAGATATACAGGCGGATGAGCGAACTTGCAGAAGAAAATCCGGATATTGACGTGGAATTTGGACCGGAGATTGCTCATGGTAGTGGCCCGTTGGAAGTGAAGAAAAGCGGATGTCACGGATTCTGTGAAATGGGACCGCTGATGCGGATCGAACCGGCAGGAATCCTTTATACAAAAGTAAAGCCGGAAGACTGCGATGAGATTTTCCACAGAACGATCGAAAAGGGAGATGTTATCCGTCATCTTTTATTTAAGCAGGATGGGCTTGAGTATAAAAAGCAGGAAGAAATCCCGTTTTATAAAAAGCAGACGAGAAATGTACTGAAAAACTGTGGACATATTGATGCAGAACATATAGAAGAATACATTTCCACCGGAGGATATGAGGCATTAGAGAAAGTCCTGTTTGAGATGACACCGCAGGAAGTGGTGGAAGAGATTTCAGCATCCAATTTAAGAGGAAGAGGAGGCGGTGGATTCCCAACGGGATATAAATGGTCTCAGGTAGCCCGTCAGGAAGAAAAGACCCGCTATGTAGTCTGTAACGGTGATGAGGGAGATCCGGGAGCATTTATGGACCGGAGTATTATGGAAGGAGATCCGCATAAGATGATCGAAGGAATGATGATCGGGGCTTATGCGGTAGGAGCCAGAGAAGGTTATATTTACGTGAGAGCGGAATATCCGCTGGCGATCAGCCGTTTGAAACGGGCAATTTCACAGGCAGAGGAAAGCGGTCTTTTAGGCGATCATATTTTAGGAACAGATTTTTCATTTCGCCTACATATTAATCGCGGTGCAGGAGCATTTGTCTGCGGAGAAGGAAGTGCATTGACTGCGTCCATTGAGGGAAAAAGAGGTATGCCGCGTGTCAAACCGCCAAGGACGGTGGAACAGGGTCTGTTTGGAAAGCCGACGGTTCTTAATAATGTAGAGACCTTTGCCAATGTTCCGATGATCATTAATAAAGGAGCAGAATGGTTCCGTTCCATCGGACCGGAAAAAAGTCCGGGAACAAAAGCATTTGCATTGACAGGAAGTGTTCGGCATACAGGTCTGATCGAAGTGCCGATGGGAACGACCCTGCGGGAAGTGATCTACGATATTGGTGGTGGCATCAAAGGAGACGGAGCGTTCAAAGCGGTGCAGATCGGAGGTCCGTCAGGAGGATGCCTGGTGTCGAAAGATCTGGATGTCAGTCTGGATTTTGATTCATTGAAAAAAATGGGGGCAATGATCGGTTCGGGCGGACTGGTTGTGATGGATGACCATACGTGCATGGTGGAAGTGGCGAGATTCTTTATGAATTTTACGCAGAATGAAAGCTGTGGAAAGTGCGTGCCATGTCGTGAAGGAACAAAGCGTATGCTGGAGATCCTGGAGCGGATCGTGGCAGGAAATGGAAAGCTGGAAGACCTTGATCTGCTGGAGGAACTGGCGAACATGATCACAGAAACTGCACTGTGCGGTCTTGGAAAGAGTGCGGCACTTCCGGTTATGAGTACGCTGAAAGTATTCCATGATGAGTATGTGGAGCATGTGGTTGAAAAGAAATGTGCCTCCCATACCTGCACTGCATTACGAAAGTTTATCATCAGTCCTGAGCGGTGTAAAGGATGTTCAAAATGTGCGAGAAACTGTCCGGTCGGTGCGATCAGCGGAAAGATCAAGGAACCATTTACGATCGATACGGAAAAATGTATCAAATGTGGAGCATGTGCGAGTGCCTGTGCATTTGGTGCGATTCATATTGAAGGGTAGGAGGAACAGAGTATGGGCTATATGACAATTAACAACAGGAGAGTGGCTTTTACAGATGAAAAAAATGTCCTCTCAGTGATCCGAAAGTCGGGAATCGATCTTCCTACGTTCTGTTATCATTCAGAACTGTCAACCTATGGGGCGTGCAGGATGTGTGTGGTGGAAGATGAACGTGGAAAGGTATTTGCATCCTGTTCAGAAGTACCACGGGATGGTATGGTGATCTATACAAATACACCAAGATTGCAGCATCACAGGAAAATGATCATTGAACTGCTGTTGTCATCCCATTGCCGTGACTGTACAACGTGTGCCAAAAATGGAGTCTGTACGTTACAGAAGCTGGCAAGCCAGTTGGGTATTTCAGAGATCAGATTTGAAAATCATAAGAAACCACTTCCACTGGATACCTCTTCGGATTGTGTAATAAGAGACCCCAATAAATGTATTCTCTGTGGGGATTGTGTGCGTACCTGTGATGAAATCCAGGGACTTGGCATTCTGGATTTTGCTTTCCGGGGTTCAAAAATGCAGGTTATGCCGGCATTTAACAGAGAGCTGGCAGAGACTGACTGCGTAGGCTGCGGACAGTGCAGGGCGGTCTGTCCGACCGGTGCGATCAGTATCCGGCAGGATGTTGATCCGGTATGGAAAGCGTTGGCGGATAAGAATATCAGAGTTGTGGCACAGATCGCACCGGCTGTCCGGGTGGCGATCGGAGATAAATTTGGAATCCCGAAAGGTGAAAATACACTGGGACGCCTGGTGGCAGCTCTGCGACATATGGGATTTGATGAGGTATATGATACAAATTTCGGGGCAGACCTGACGGTAATGGAAGAGTCAGCAGAATTGCTGGAGCGTTTAAAATCCGGTAAGAATCTTCCGTTATTTACTTCCTGCTGTCCGGGCTGGGTGAAGTTCTGTGAGAACCGTTACCCGGAATTTCGGGAAAATATTTCCACCTGCCGTTCTCCGCAGGCAATGTTCGGAGCATTGCTGAAGGAAGAAGCCCGGATGAAAGCGGCAGAAGCGGAAAAAGAAGGACGAAGCCTCCGCAAGACGGTTGTGATCTCGATTATGCCATGTACGGCAAAAAAAGCAGAGATCAAAAGACCGGAGCATTTTACAGAAGGGCAGCAGGATGTAGATTATGTACTGACCACGACAGAAGTGACCCGTATGATCAAAGAAGCGGGAATAGATCTGTCGCAGATCGAACCGGAGGCACTGGATATGCCGTTTGGTCTGTCTTCGGGGGCAGCAGCGATCTTTGGAGTAACGGGTGGTGTGACCGAGGCAGTTCTGAGACGTCTGGTACACAGCAGCAGGATGGAAGATCTGCAGGACATCAGCTTTACGGGAATCCGCGGGATTGAAGGAATCAAAGAAGCCTCCATCCAGCTTGAGGACAGAACGGTGAAAATTGCAGTGGTGAATGGTCTTCGCTGTGCAGAAACACTGCTGGAGAGGATCAAAGCCGGTGAAGTCCAATATGATTTCGTAGAAGTGATGGCATGTAAAAGAGGCTGTATTGCCGGTGGTGGACAGCCGGTGCCGATCGGACCGAGGACGAAACAGGCCCGGCTGGATGGAATGTATAAGATCGACAGCATGGCACAGATCAAGAGATCCGATGAAAATCCGATCATTGCAGAGGTTTATGAGGGAATCCTGAAGGGCAAGGAACATAAATTGCTGCATAATAGATAAAAAATCGCCTTATATCAGATGCACAGCAACTGGTATAGGGCGATTTCTGAATTATGTCGGATTATCGGTTATCAAGATAATCTTTTACAAGAAAGAGACTGGAAATCCAGGGTTATTTCAACACCAGTTTTAGTACCTCAGTCACTTTTTTCACCGGAATGATTTCCAGCTTATTTTTAACCTCATCGGCAACGTCATCGAGATCCTGTTCATTGTCAGCAGGAATCAGAACCTTTGTGATTCCTGCACGCTGGGCGGCCATAAGCTTTTCAGGAAGTCCGCCGATCGGCATGACACCGCCACGCAGGGAAACTTCTCCGGTCATGGCATATTCCGGGCTGACTTTCTTCCCCGTGAGAAGTGATGCAAGTGCTGTTGTCAGCGTGATTCCGGCTGATGGACCGTCTTTTGGAACCGCACCGGCAGGAACATGGATATGGAGGTCGTGGTCATCAAGCACTTTGCTTTCCTTTGGATAAAGTGATTTTACAAGACTCAGTGCAATCTGAATGGACTCCTTCATTACATCTCCAAGCTGACCGGTAATAATCATCTTGCTTTTGCCCGGAATCAGTTTACTTTCTATAAATAAAATTTCTCCGCCCGCTCTGGTCCATGCAAGTCCGGTGACAACTCCCGGTTCAGGGGAAGAGAGTTTCCGCTCATGGTGGAGCTGCTTTTTCCCAAGATATTTTTCGAGATTTGTCTTAGTGACTGTCAGTGTTGTTCCCTCATTTTTAACAAGTTGGACGGCAGCCGTCCGGCAAAGAGTATTGATCAGTTTTTTCAGGTCACGGACACCGGACTCCATTGTGTATTCATCAATAATCCTGCGAATCGCTCCGTCGGTTACTTTCAATGCATTTTTCTTAATTCCCATGGCATCGAGAGCCTTTGGAAGAAGATGTCTGCGGGCAATCTGATATTTTTCTACTGCAGTGTAACCGGAGAAATTAATAACCTCCATACGGTTGAGCAGTGGTTCAGGAATCGTATCCAGTGAGTTTGCAGTGCAGACAAAAAGTACATTGGACAGATCGTAAGGCACATTCATATAGTGGTCAGTGAAAGTGCTGTTCTGTTCAGGATCAAGAACCTCCAGAAGGGCACTGGCAGGGTCTCCGCCGTAATCTTTGGCAAGTTTGTCAACCTCATCCAGTACAATGACCGGATTGGAGACACCGCTTCGCTTGATTCCTTCCATGATCCGTCCGGGCATAGCACCGATATAAGTACGTCTGTGGCCACGGATTTCCGCCTCATCACGGATACCACCAAGACTGATCCTTACATATTCTCTTCCGAGAGCCCGTGCAATACTTTGTCCGATACTGGTCTTCCCGGTTCCAGGAGCACCGACAAATAAAAGGATCGAGCCATATTGCTTCCGGTTGAGAGCCATAACGGCGAGTTGCTGGATGATGCGTTCTTTGACTTTTTTCAGACCATAGTGATCTTCATCAAGAATCTGCTCCGCCCGGTCAAGATCGATCGGGGTAAACTGCGGTGCTTTCCAGTCCAGGCTGGTCATAAAGTCAAGGTAATCATACAGAAGACCGTACTCATGGCTGTCCTTGCCTTCCTGCTTCATGCGGTTCAGCACTTTTTCAGCTTCTTTACGGGCTTCGTCATTCATGCCGGATTCTTCAATCTTTTTCTCAAATTTCCGGGTATCGGAAATATTTTCAGGGTGAAGTTCGTCCAGTTCTTTCTGAAGATAACTGATCTGCTTCTTGATGGCTGCCTCGCGATAAAGCTGCTCCTGATCATCTTTCTGAGCTTCCTTTGCTTCGGTGGAAACTTTGGCAACCTCCATAAATTCGTTGATGGCAGCTTCGATCAGCGTACAGCGTTCCCGGCGGGAATCCGTTTCAACAATGGCATATTTTTCTTCGGGGCTGATATTCAGATATTCCGAAAGGGCAGATCCGAGATCATACATATTTTTCCGCTGTAAAATGAAACTTCTTGCCCACATTCCCCACTGGTATCCCTGGACAAATTTCAAAAGTGCGGCACGTAAACGGAGAAATTGAGCCTTCTCTTCTTCTGCCGTATAGTCATCAACCTCTGCACGAATAGATGCGTCTGCGAGAATCTGACCATTTTCCACCTCGACATCTGAAAGATCAACACGTTCCAGCGTGCGGATCTGAACACTGTCATCGTCTCCGAAAGCCTCTACTCTGGCGGAAATGCCGACCGGACAGATATGGTCAGCGTCCAGTTCTTCAGCGTCATCTTCATTTCTTAAGAAAGCAAAAAGCAGCTCACTGCCGACTTCAAGCTGCTCGGATGCATTTTCAGTAAAAAACTCTTTTTTGAAGTGATAGGTGACATCGGGAAGAAATAATATATTATAAATTGGCTGTATTACCATAGTAATTCTCCTTTCATCTGATAGATTATTAGCACTCTTAACTAATGAGTGCCAATATATAGTAGAAACCTAGCATAAAAATGTAAAAATGTCAATAGAGGCAAGGTTGACTTTTAAAATGGTTTCGTCTAAGATGAAAACGATAAAATCTGAAAAGAACGAAATAGAGAAGAACAGAACGGAATAATACGATGAGACAGTTAAGAATAGGAAATGTAACCTTAGAGAATACTTATATTCTGGGGCCAATGGCAGGAGTGACAGATCTGCCGTTTCGCTTATTGTGTAAAGAGCAGGGAGCAGGTCTTTTGTGCATGGAAATGGTCAGTGCAAAAGCCATTCTCTATAATAATAAGAATACAGAGACGCTTTTGGAGATCCATCCGGATGAACAGCCGGTATCTCTCCAGTTTTTTGGTTCAGATCCTCAGATTATGAGTGAAATGGCAAAGCGGGTCGAGGAAAGACCGTTTGATATTATGGATATTAATATGGGATGTCCTGTACCGAAAGTCGTGAAAAATGGTGAAGGATCGGCATTGATGAAAAATCCAAAGCTGGCACATGAAATTATCAGTGCTATGGTCAAAGCAATCAGGAAACCGGTGACAGTTAAAATAAGAAAAGGCTTTGATGACAACTGCATTAATGCAGTGGAGATGGCGAAGATCGCAGAAGATGCGGGGGCAGCAGCCATTGCAGTCCATGGAAGGACAAGAGAGCAGTATTACAGCGGAAAAGCAGACTGGGAGATTATTCGTCAGGTAAAAGAGGCGGTTTCCATTCCTGTGATTGGAAACGGCGATGTGACCAGCCCGGAGCGTGCAGATGCCATGGTGAAAGAAACCGGCTGTGATGGTGTGATGATCGCCCGGGGAGCCCAGGGAAATCCGTGGATCTTTTCTGAGATGATCGAGCATGAAAGAACAGGGAAAATCCCATCGAGACCGACGAACGAAGAAATCCGGAAAATGATGCTCCGACATGCAAAGCTTCAGCTTCAATATAAAGGAGAATATCTGGGAATCCGGGAAATGAGAAAGCATGTGGCATGGTACACGAAAGGGCTGCCGGGTTCAGCAAAACTGCGGGAAGAGATCAACCGGGTTGAGTCTTATGCAGAACTGGAAGATCTGCTGTACAGACAGCTATAGATGTCGGGGTCAAAAGCCGAATGCGAAAGCAAGAAAACCGAATACAAAGCCGAATACGAAAGCCGAATACGAAAGCCGAATCTGCTTGACATCAGCAGGCGGTTTGGGTATAATATTGAAATTGCGAAATAGACTTAAATGACAGCATACAGGTGAAAATCAGGGTGTGTACAGTCTGTATAGATGAACAGGTCAGAACAGTATACGGACAAGGTTGAACCTGTAAGTATAGACAGAAAAGAAAGAATCAGAAAGGAAGCGTAACCGATGGCAGAAGCTAAGAAAAGATTACTTACTTACGCAGGCTTAAAAGCACTGGAAGATGAACTGGAGAATCTGAAGGTAGTAAAGAGAAAAGAAGTAGCAGGCAAGATCAAAGAAGCAAGGGAGCAGGGAGATCTTTCCGAGAATGCTGAGTATGATGCAGCAAAGGACGAGCAGAGAGATATCGAGGCCCGTATCGAAGAATTAGAAGCAATTCTGAAAAATGCAGAGGTAGTTGTTGAGGATGAAGTAGATCTGGATAAGATCAATGTCGGATGTACTGTGAAAGTATTTGATATTACTTTTGACGAGGAGATGGAATTTAAAATTGTTGGTTCTACAGAGGCTAACAGTCTGGAAGGAAAGATTTCCAATGAATCTCCGGTAGGTCAGGCACTGATGGGCAAAAAGGTGAACGATGTAGTTGACGTAGAAACCCAGGCAGGAGTGATCCAGTACAAAGTACTTGATATTCAGCGTTCATAATCAGTATAAGATATACCAGCACAGACCTCTTAAATAATTAAGAGGTCTTAGTTCGCTTAAAGGGTAACCTGAAAGCGGCAGAAAAAGATACGTTTTCTGCGTCATTAATCTGAAACGGACTGACGCAGGACAGACAATATGGAAGGAGAACAGACAGTGGGACAGAATCAGAAAAATGCACAGGAACCGGATATGAATCAGTTGAGAAAGGTTCGCCGTGATAAACTTGCAGAACTGCAGCAGAACGGAAGAGACCCGTTCCAGATCACAAAGTTTGATCAGACGCATCATTCACTTGAGGTAAAGGATCTTTATGAGGCACATGAGGCTGAACTTTTAAAGGATCACCAGACACCGAATGTAGAGGGAATGGATGAGGAGCAGGCAAAAGAGGCTCTTAAAAAGGATTACGAAGAGAGAAGAAGTATTATGGATGCAAATCCGATCCATGTAGCAATCGCAGGACGTATGATGTTCAAGAGAGTTATGGGAAAAGCTTCTTTCTGTAATATCCAGGATTTACAGGGAAATATCCAGGTATATGTTGCCAGAGATGCAATCGGAACAGAATCTTATGCTGATTTTAAGAAATCTGATATCGGTGATATTTTCGGACTGGAAGGATTTGCTTTCAGAACAAGAACAGGAGAAATCTCCATCCATGCAGAGAAGATGACACTCCTTTCCAAGAGTTTACAGATGCTCCCGGAGAAGTTCCACGGACTGACAGATACAGATACACGCTACCGTCAGAGATACGTTGACCTGATTATGAACAGCGATACAAAGGATACATTTATTAAGCGTTCAAAAATCCTCAGTGCAATCCGTAAATATTTAAGCGGAAAAGGATTTATGGAAGTTGAGACTCCGATGCTTGTAGCCAATGCAGGTGGAGCAGCAGCAAGACCATTCGAGACGCATTTTAATGCCCTGAATGAAGATCTGAAGCTTCGTATTTCGCTGGAACTGTACCTGAAGAGACTGATCGTTGGAGGTCTTGAGAAGGTATACGAGATTGGTCGTGTATTCCGTAATGAAGGCCTTGATACAAGACATAATCCTGAGTTTACTTTGATGGAGCTTTACCAGGCATATACAGATTACCATGGCATGATGGATCTGACAGAGAACCTGTACCGTTTTGTTGCACAGGAAGTTCTTGGAACAACTCATATCGTATATAAGGGAATCGAGATGGATCTCGGGAAGCCGTTTGAGCGTATTACAATGGTTGATGCGGTTAAGAAATATGCAGGCGTTGACTGGAATGAAGTAAAGGATCTTGAGCAGGCGAGAGCAATCGCAAAAGAGCATAATATCGAATTTGAAGAAAGACATAAAAAGGGCGATATCCTGAATCTGTTCTTTGAAGAGTATGTAGAGGAACATCTGCTTCAGCCTACATTTGTTATGGATCATCCGATCGAGATTTCACCTCTTACAAAGAAAAAACCGGAAAATCCGGAATATGTAGAGCGTTTCGAGTTCTTCATGAATGGTTGGGAGATGGCAAATGCTTACTCCGAGCTGAATGACCCGATCGACCAGAGAGAGCGTTTCAAAGCACAGGAAGAACTGCTTGCACAGGGCGATGATGAAGCCAACACAACAGATGAAGACTTCATGAACGCACTGGAGATCGGTATGCCGCCTACAGGTGGTATCGGATTCGGTATCGACAGAATGTGTATGCTGCTGACAGGAGCAGAGGCAATCAGAGATGTATTACTGTTCCCGACAATGAAGAGTCTTGACTCTGACAAAAAAGCAGGAAAATCCGGAGCAGTAGAAGAAGCAACTGCAAACGACAACAACGGATTCTTCAAAGACAACGCGAAGATTGACTTCTCCAACGTAAAGGTTGAGCCTTTATTTGAAGAAGAGGTTGATTTCGATACATTCAGCAAATCTGATTTCCGTGCCGTAAAGGTTAAAGAGTGTGTAGCAGTTCCGAAGAGCAAGAAGCTCCTTCAGTTCACACTGGATGACGGAACAGGTACAGACCGCACGATCTTAAGCGGAATCCACTCTTACTATGAGCCGGAAGAATTAGTTGGTAAGACACTGATCGCAATCACCAACCTTCCGCCAAGAAAGATGATGGGAATCGAGTCTTGCGGTATGCTGCTTTCAGCAGTGAATAACCTGAAGGATTCAGAGGATGAAGAACTGCATCTTCTGATGGTTGATAACCACATTCCGGCAGGTGCTAAGCTCTATTAAGATG
>OBJG01002150.1_pt1 | contig 12924 bp, 7 predicted proteins | sample 1517941 | NCBI WGS metagenome assembly OBJG01 (sample SAMN04571712, study PRJEB22368) | human gut metagenome | biome: human gut; material: stool | host: Homo sapiens | place: Luxembourg | collected 2012-09-21
CGATTGTGAAGGCGGTTGAAAATGGAAGAAATCTTTACAGGAATATCAAATTTGCCATTCAGTTTTTATTATCAGGAAATTTCGGGGCGATCCTGGCAGTACTGGTTGCGTCAATTTTTGCACTTCCTGTTCCGTTTGCACCGGTGCATTTACTTTTTATCAATCTGCTGACGGACAGTCTTCCGGCGATCGCACTGGGACTTGAGCCACATTCCAAAGCTGTGATGGAAGAGAAACCAAGACCGTTGAATGAGTCAATCCTTACGAAAGACTTTTTGCTGAGGATCGCAGTGGAGGGAGTATCTGTCTGTGCAACAACCATGACGGCATTTCTGATCGGATACAGGGATGGAAATGCACTGCTGGCGAGTACGATGGCATTTGCAACACTCTGTTCGGCAAGACTGTTCCATGGATTCAACTGTAAATCGAACAAACCGGTTGTATTTACAAAGAAGGTGGCAGATAATAAGTATCTGATCGGTGCATTTGCACTGGGAATCCTGCTGGTGACGGCAGTCGTTATGATCCCTGGACTGCATACGATTTTTAAAGTACAGACACTGAGCTTCACACAGCTCTTTACTGTGTATGGGCTTGCGGCATTGAATATACCAGTGATTCAGTTATTGAAAGCAATCTGGGTAAAAGCAGGGAAATAGAACTGGATCTTCAGATATAAAATGACAGAACGAAGGAGGAGTCAAATTGAAAAAAGTAGAGAAACCCAAAAAACCTCTGATATTTTATTACCTGATTGCTCTGGTGATACTGATACTGCTTAATACATTTCTTTTTCCCAATCTGATGAATCATCATAAAGTAAAAGATGTAGATTACGGTACATTTCTTACGATGGTTGATAAAAAAGAAGTGTCCAAAGTAGAATTAAATGGCGATACGATTTATTTTACGGATAAAGCGGCTGAGCCGAATTACTATGAGACAACGACGTTTGAAGACCCGGATCTTGTAAACCGGCTGGAAGAAGCCGGATGTGAATTTGGAAGAATTGCACAGGAAGAGATGAATCCGCTTGTCAGTTTCCTGCTTGTATGGGTTCTGCCAATCGTGATTTTCTGGGTATTGGGACAGTTCCTTGCAAAGCGTCTGATGAAAAAGATGGGGGGAGGTACTGCCGGAAATCCATTTATGCAGTTTGGAAAAAGCAATGCCAAAGTATATGTTGAGTCTACGACAGGAATTACATTTAACGATGTTGCAGGGGAAGATGAGGCAAAAGAACTGCTGACAGAAATCGTGGATTTTCTTCATAATCCAAAGAAATATCAGGAGATTGGAGCCATCTGCCCGAAAGGTGCACTTCTTGTCGGACCTCCCGGTACAGGTAAGACGCTGCTTGCAAAGGCGGTGGCAGGAGAAGCAAATGTTCCATTTTTCTCAATGTCAGGTTCTGAATTTGTTGAAATGTTCGTCGGTATGGGTGCTTCTAAGGTAAGAGATCTTTTCAAGCAGGCAAATGAAAAAGCTCCTTGTATCGTGTTCATTGATGAGATCGATACGATTGGTAAGAAAAGAGATAATGCCGGATATGGAGGAAATGATGAGCGTGAGCAGACGCTGAACCAGCTTTTGACGGAGATGGATGGATTTGATGCATCCAAGGGTGTTGTGATTCTTGCAGCAACGAACCGTCCCGACAGTCTTGATCCGGCACTTTTAAGACCGGGAAGATTTGACCGGCGGATTCCGGTGGAACTTCCTGACCTGAAAGGAAGAGAAGAAATCCTGAAAGTTCATGCGAAAAAGGTCAGACTGGGAGATGACATTGACTTTAACGCGATCGCAAGAGCAGCATCCGGGGCATCCGGAGCGGAGCTGGCGAATATGGTGAATGAAGCGGCATTGCGGGCGGTTCGTGAGAACCGGAAGTTTGTAACACAGGCGGATCTTGAAGAGAGTATTGAGACGGTTATTGCCGGATATCAGAAGAAGAATCAGGTACTTTCCGCAAAAGAAAAACTGATTGTATCTTATCATGAAATCGGACATGCACTGGTTGCCGCATTGCAGACCCATTCTGCACCGGTGACAAAGATTACGATCATTCCGAGAACTTCAGGAGCATTGGGATATACCATGCAGGTAGAAGCGGAAGAGCGGAATCTTATGAGCAAGGAAGAGCTGGTGAATAAGATTGCAACACTGACAGGTGGAAGATGTGCCGAGAAACTGATCTTTGATTCGATCACGACAGGTGCATCTAACGATATTGAACAGGCGACAAAACTGGCACGTGCCATGATCACAAGGTATGGGATGAGCGACCGTTTTGGCATGGTGGCACTGGAAACCCAGAATAATCCATATTTGGGCGGTGACAGTACCTTAAGCTGTTCTCCACAAACGGCTGCCACGATTGATGATATGGTCGTAGAGACAGTCAGGGAAGGGTATGACACAGCGATGGATCTGCTGGAGAAAAATAAGATGAAACTGCATGAACTTGCAAAATATCTTTATGAAAAAGAGACGATCACGGGAGAAGAGTTTATGCAGATCCTGAACCGTAAAGAGATTTCAGGAGAACAAATAAAAACAGAGTCTGAAGATTAGTTAAAGTTTTTCTAAACATAGTGGAAAATGCGGATGAATGTGGTAAAATAAAATCAGATGTGGTGTGCCTCGCGAGTTTCATCGCGGGGCATACTTACTTTATGCAGGGCAGCAATTTTTATTGCTGAAGCAGAAAGAATACAAAAGGAGAATTGATATGTCAGCGGCCAGAAGAAAAAGGAAGCCTGTTGAGGCAGAGGAAAAAAAGAAAAGGATGCCGACGACGCGATATACGCCGGACTACAGAAAGGGACTGACCAGTCAGCAGGTGCAGGAACATAAGCTTCATGGCTGGACGAATCAGGCGGTAGATTCAACATCCAAGACTACAAAGGAGATTGTACAGGAGAATGTCTTCACGTATTTCAACCTGATCTTTCTTGTACTGGCAGTTTTGCTCTGCCTGGTGGGGGCGTTCAGGGATCTGACATTTCTTCCGGTGATCATTGCCAATACGCTGATCGGAATTATTCAGGAAATCCGGGCGAAAAAGGTACTGGATGATCTTACCATGCTCAATGCTCCTCATGCGATGGTTGTAAGAGATGGGAAAAAATCCATGATCGATGCAGAAGAACTGGTTGTGGATGATATTGTTATTTTTAAGGCAGGAGCCCAGGTCTGTGCGGATGCAGAAGTCTGTGCAGGGGAAGTTCAGGTCAATGAATCACTGCTGACCGGAGAATCCGACGAGATCACAAAGAAAAAGGGATCGAAGCTGATGTCAGGGAGCTTTATTGTTTCAGGACAGTGCCACGCGAGACTTGATAAAGTCGGTGAGGATTCTTATATTTCAAGGCTGACGCTGGAAGCCAAAGAGATGCAGCAGGGAGAGCAGTCGGAAATGATCCGTTCGCTGGATCGTCTTGTAAAGTGCGTTGGAATTGCAATTATTCCGATCGGGATCATCCTTTTTGTACAGGCATTTTTCTTTCAGCATTCCTCGTTCCGATCCAGTGTTACGTCCATGGTTGCGGCAGTGATCGGAATGATCCCGGAGGGGCTGTATCTGCTGGCAAGTGTGGCACTGGCAGTCAGTTCTATGAGACTGGCACAGAAAAAGGTGCTGCTGCATGATATGAAATGCATTGAGACACTGGCAAGGGTTGATGTACTTTGCGTGGATAAGACCGGAACCATTACTGAAAATACGATGCAGGTGCAGAAACTGATCCCAACGCAGCAGTATGACCCGGATACAATGAAGCCGCTTGAAACGCTGGTAGGAGATTTTGCAGCCGCTATGACGAAGGATAATATTACGATGGCTGCGGTAAAGGCTTATTTTACTTCTGTATCAGGGGCAAAGCCGGTCGCAAAGACCGGATTTTCCTCAGCGACCAAGTACAGCAGTGTTACTTTTGAAGAGGGGGCATATGTGCTTGGAGCACCGGAATTTGTACTGCTGGATGAGTATGAAGCCTATGAAGCAAAAATAACCAGTCTGGCATCGACCGGTGCAAGAGTACTGGTATTTGGAACTTATGACGGTACGATCGACGGAAAGGCTCTGAGAAATCCAATCTGTCCGCTTGGTTATATCCTGCTTGCAAATCCGATCAGAGAGGCAGCAAAAGAGACGTTTGAGTATTTTACCGAACAAGGGGTGGAGGTAAAAGTCATTTCAGGTGACAATCCGGTTACAGTATCAAAGGTTGCAAAGCAGGCCGGAATAGCAAATGCAGATCAGTACGTGGATGCTTCTGAATTAAAATCCATCAATGATGTAAAGAAAGCAGTACTTGAGAATACAGTCTTTGGAAGAGTAACCCCGAATCAGAAACGGCAGTTCGTTCAGGTACTGAAAGAGGCCGGAAAGACTGTGGCGATGACGGGAGACGGAGTGAATGATGTTCTTGCTTTGAAGGATGCTGACTGCAGTATTGCGATGGCTTCTGGAAGTGAGGCGGCGGCACAGGCATCACAACTGGTACTTCTGGAATCAGATTTTTCGTGTATGCCAGAGGTTGTGCTGGAAGGAAGAAGAGTTGTCAATAATATCCAGCGTTCAGCAAGTTTGTTCCTTGTAAAGAATATTTTCTCATTTTTATTAAGCCTGATGTCAGTTGTATTTATGTTCACGTATCCACTGGAGCCATCGCAGGTTTCCCTGATCAGTATGTTTACGATCGGTATCCCTGCTTTCTTCCTTGCACTGGAACCGAATAAGAATATCATTAAAGGTCATTTCCTTACGAATGTATTCTTGAAAGCACTTCCGGCTGCCATTACCGATGCAGTAGCGGTCGGAGCACTTGTGATTTTTGGAAAAACTTTTGGGGTAGGAGAAACAGATATTTCGACGGCAGCGACAATGCTGCTGGCAATCGTAGGATTTATGATCCTGTATAAGATCAGTGCACCGATGAATATGTTGAGAACTGCGATTCTGACAGGATGTATTGCAGGACTTCTGTTCTGTAGTATTTTCCTGAATGATCTTTTTGCCATTACCGGAATGACGACAAAATGTATCATGCTATTTATCGTATTTGCCATTGCAACGGAACCGGTATTAAGATATCTTACGATTCTGACAGAAAAGATCCGCTCTTTTTATTCGGGACTACGTAGCCGAAAGGCAGAAAAAAAGTAAAAAGAAAACCGTCTGCGAAGAAAAGATAAAAATCTTAACTTTGCAGGCGGTTCTTTTTAAGAAAGTCAGACAGACTTATTGATCGTATCCTGAATAAGACAGAAATCGACGATACTGAGTCCGAAGATTCCAAGAAGGAGATAAAGAATACCGGAACTTCCCTGAACTCCCTTAATAAAATCACATTTCTCTCCCATTTTATACATCCAGTAGAATCCGTAAATACCGCAGGTGATCAGAGAAAAGATAACAACCAAAGCACCACTTGTCGCATTTGTATCACCACAGAGGAGATTGATTTCATCATTTAGCTTCAGCATCCAGTAAATGCCGTAAATTCCGCAGGTAACAATGGAAAGGATAATGCAAAGAGGGATGCTGCGAGGAGTAATCCCGTAGGAAGAACGGAACGGTGTTCCTCCGGTTGACTGGTAATAGTTATTCTGCTGATAATAATTGTTCTGTGTTCCTCCGGTTCCCTGAAAATCAGAAGAACTGTGAGCAGTTCCGTCTGTATTCGGCTGATCGTTAAGGGGAGCACCACACTGGTTGCAGAATGTAGCATGATCGTCAGTAGGATTCCCGCATTTCGGACAAAATTTCATATGTAATGACCTCCTAAAATAATTTGTTTTAATGATAACATAGACAGGACGGTTATACAAGTAATACGTCCGGCTGACTGGACAGATCTGATAGTTTCTTGCTATAATAAGAAAAATGAAAGTGAAAAAGGAGTACAGAAGATGCCAGTATTTGATTTTAATAATGCACCGGATGATAAAAAGCCGGTTGTATGTACATATACCACGTTCTCATCTAATGAGGATCATGCGTCCATTGAAAATCCGATCCTTGTCCTGGATAACAGTAAAAAGGAGTGGAATCACCATTCCTGTGGGATTTTCACGAATCAGAGTAAGCAGACTGCTTTTGAATTTGATGAAGACGGAGGAACGATAAGTGCGGATATTCTGCTTGTGGATGCACGGTTTGTCAGCCTTTTGAAATGGCTGGGAGAAAATCATATCAATGTGCGTTTATCAGGAAAGAATACAGAAAGCGGATATGCCGTGTATCGTATCAGGGAGATCGCATTTGGTGGCGGTACGAAGCTGTCTGCGGAGGATGGATTCCTGCAGTTTATGATTGAGAGACTTTTTGCAAGCAATGCACCTGCGGAAGAAGTAGAAGATGAAGACGGAGAAGAGAACGGGGATGACATGAAGCTGACCAGTATTCAGAGTATTACTGATTTCATGACCTGTGCAGGAAGGACGCTACCGGATAATATCCGTCTCTGGGCGAGAAGAAATCTTGCTGTGGCACGTTCCCATGAGGTGTCGCAGGAAGAACGTCGTCATGCACAGCGGGCATTATCCATTATGATGAATATTCAATGGAAAAATGATTATTTTGAAGCCATTGATCCCGAAGAGGCAAGAAGGATTCTGGATGAAGAGCTTTATGGAATGGAACGCGTAAAGCAAAGGATCATCGAGACGATCATTCAGATCAACAGAACACATACATTGCCGGCATACGGACTGTTGCTGGTAGGTCCTGCAGGAACCGGAAAATCTCAGATTGCCTATGCGGTGGCACGTATTTTAAAATTACCGTGGACAACATTGGATATGAGTTCGATCAATGACCCTGAACAGTTGACAGGAAGTTCCCGTATTTATTCCAATGCGAAGCCAGGAATCATTATGGAGGCCTTTTCCATGGCGGGTGAGTCGAATCTTGTGTTTATTATCAATGAGCTTGATAAGGCAGCTTCAGGAAAGGGAAATGGAAATCCGGCAGATGTGCTTCTGACACTTCTTGATAATCTTGGATTTACGGATAACTATATGGAGTGTATGATTCCGACTGTAGGTGTTTATCCAATCGCAACGGCGAATGATAAGGATCAGATCAGTGCACCGCTAATGTCACGTTTTGCGGTGATTGATATACCGGACTATACTCCGGAGGAAAAGAAGATCATATTCTCTAAATTTGCATTACCAAAAGTACTGAAACGTATGAGCCTGAGAGAAGAAGAGTGCATCATGACAGACGAAGCACTGGATGAGGTGATTGAATTGTATTCCGATACAACAGGAATCCGTGATCTGGAGCAGGCGGCAGAGCATATTGCGGCAAATGCGTTATATCAGATTGAAGTGGAACAGAAAAAGAAAGTTGTATTTGATGCAGAAATGGTAAAAGAGCTGCTGGACTGACTGAAATCAGAAAAAGAAAGCAAGCCGGAATAGAAAGCAAGCCGGAATAGAAAGTAAGAAAAGACCCGGGTGGCAGGGCAGGAAAAGATCTGAAGATCATAAAAATGATTTTCAGATCTTTTTTTTATACCCGGACACACAGAAAAAGCTGCCAGTGCCAGGAAATTCTGCATTTACACCAATGTGCAGACTGTATGGATGCAATATGTGTAGTATTTGTGTCTTTAAAAGTAATTTAAAGTTGATTTAAGGTACGACCGATAAAATGCAGGATGTAAGGAGGAAAGAACAATGGCAGTGCAAAAAGTTTTTAAACGTTATGAATATAAATATCTGCTGACCCGGGAGCAGAAAGAGCTTTTACAGAACGTGATGGAAGAGTACATGATCCCGGATGAATATGGAAAAAGTACCATCTGTAATCTGTATTTTGACACACCACAGTATTTGTTGATCCGCAGATCCATAGAGAACAAAGTATATAAAGAAAAAGTGCGGCTCCGTACCTATGGAAGAGCAGAGCCGGCAGGTGAGGCATTTATCGAGTTAAAGAAGAAGTATAAAAAAGTCGTCTACAAAAGGCGAATCTGTACGGAATACGAAAAAGCGATCCAGTATCTTTGCCGGGGCGAACGGGTTGTCGGGGAAAGTCAGATCGGAGAAGAACTGGATTATGCTCTGAGACTTTACCAGGGAATCCGCCCGGCAATGTGGCTGTCCTATGAGCGTGAGGCATTCTATGGAAAAGAAGATCATGAACTGCGGATGACATTTGATCAGAATATTTTATGGAGAACAGAAGATCTTGACCTGAGCAGTCCGATCTATGGAAGAAGCCTGCTGGACGAGGATCAGTCATTATTGGAAATAAAAGTGGGGCATGCGATTCCTTTATGGCTGAGTCATTTTCTTACAGAAAATAAAATGTTCCGTACATCGTATTCAAAATACGGAAATGCATACAGAACACTATTAAGAGAAGGAGAAATAAATTATGTTTAGTAACTTATTTGGAGGAATTTTTGACAGCAGTACAGTGACGGTGATCCCGGTATATCAGTTTCTGCTTTGCGTGGTAGTCTCACTGCTACTTGGAATCGTGCTTGCGGCAGCCTATACATATAAATCAAAATATAATGCAGGATTTGTGAGGACGCTGGCAATTCTTCCTGCAGTTGTATGTATCGTCATTATGATGGTAAATGGAAATGTAGGAACAGGAGTGGCAGTGGCAGGAGCTTTCAGTCTTGTTCGTTTCAGAAGTGTGCCGGGCAGTGCAAAAGAGATCGGAGCGATTTTTATTGCCATGGGAGCAGGTCTGGTAAGTGGGATGGGCTATCTGGGGTATGCAGTGCTTTATATGGTGATCCTTTCTCTAGTCATGGCTCTCTATGTGCAGATCCGTGCATGGGAAAAGAACGCAGGCAGTGAGAAGACCATGGTGATCACGATCCCGGAGGATCTGGACTATACGGAAGTTTTTGATGATCTGCTTGAGGCGTATACGAGCCGTTATGAACTGACAGAAGTAAAGACCACCAATATGGGAAGTCTTTTCAAACTGACCTATCAGTTAAGCCTGAAAGATACTTCAAAGGGAAAAGAAATGATCGACCATTTGCGGTGCAGAAATGGGAATCTGGAAATCATGGTGAAAAATCAGGAAACCACAACTACAAGCCTGTAAAAATATATCTGAAGGAGGCAGGCAGATTGTAATGAAATGGAGGAAAACTCTATGAAAAGAAAATATATGATTATCGTACTGATGGCAGGGGCATTGGAACTGACGGGATGCTCCCAGGGGACTTCAAATTCAGCAAAAAACGGAACGACCGGATCAGAAAATACAATCATATCAGAAAGTGATATTGCGATTTTAGATACAGAGGATATGTTTACTGAACGAGATCGAGACACAGAGTATGATGAAAGTGAATGTACTGCGATCAGTCTTTCGGATGAAGAAACAAAATGCGACAGTGACGGAGTAAAAATGGACGGACAGACTGTAACGATTACAGAAGGTGGAACGTATCTTCTGACCGGTTCGCTAAGTAATGGAAGTGTTGTCGTTGATACAGATAAAACGGAAAAAGTACAACTGATCCTGGAAAATGTATCCATTATAAACGAAGAGGGGGCAGGAATCTGCGTGGAACAGGCAGACAAAGTCTTTATAACCCTCGCAGATGGTAGCACAAATAAAATTGTATCCAATTCTTTTACTGGAAATGAGGATACAAATATTGACGGAGCAATCTTTTCGCGGGAAGATCTGACATTGAATGGAAGTGGTACTTTAAAGATCACCTCTGCTGCCCATGGCATTGTCTCAAAGGATGATCTTGTTCTTACCGGAGGAGTCTATCAGATTCAGTCAGAAAAGCAGGGACTTTCAGGAAAAGAAAGTGTGCGTATTGCAGATGGAACATTTACGATTACTTCCGGTACAGATGCGATCCACAGTGAGGATACAGATGAAGATACAAAAGGATTTGTTTATATAACCGGAGGTGTTCTTACACTGGCTGCCGGAGGAGATGGAATTTCTTCTTCCTATGTGGTGCAGGCAGACGGAGGAAGCTTTGATATTTCTACCAGCTCCAGTACGAAGGGAATCAAGGCACAAAAGTATGTCATTCTGAAAGATGGAACATATCAGCTTGCCACGGCGGATGATGGAATCCATTGTAACGGAAATGTATATGTCTGCGGAGGCACTTATTCCATTAATTCGGGAGATGATGGAATCCATGCAGATGACCAGACCGTTGTACTGGATGGGAAAATTGATATAACGAACTGCTATGAAGGAATTGAAGGGCAAAGTGTGACGATACAGGATGGAACGATCAAAATTGTATCCAGTGACGACGGATTGAATGCAGCGGGAGGAAACGATCAAAGCAGTATGGGACGTCCTGGTGAAAATACTTTTCAGGAAGATTCAGATGCATATATCGATATCCTTGGCGGAACAATTGAAATTGATGCAAAAGGTGACGGAATTGACAGTAATGGAGATTTCAGCGTGAGTGGTGGTGTGATCTATGTATCAGGTCCCGGGGATGACGGAAACGGAGCTTTGGATTATGACGGAACAGCGACCATCACAGGTGGAACAGTCGTTGCAGCAGGCATGAGCGGAATGGCACAGAATTTTGGATCAGATTCTACGCAGGGAACGATGCTCATCAATCTGGATACAGATCAGAGTGGTGAAATTACACTGAAAGATACCGATGGAACGGTGCTGGTAAGTTATACACCGGTCAGGGATTTTAATTCTGTTGTGATCAGTTGTGAGGAACTGGAAGAGGGGGCAGCCTATACTCTTACGACCGGTTTGGAAAGTGAAAAAATTACGATGAGCAGCCTGGTTTATTCAGAAGGGCAGAGCATGCAGGGACCGGGACAGGGCGGCCCAAGAATGGACGGTCAGAATGGGCAACCGTGATCGGATATGCGGAAAATCAGGGAAAGGGAGCAGCCCTGAAGACAGCATACAGTTTCCTATACAGAGAAATCCTGAAAATTGGAGGAGTTTCGCTTTTGTCTTTTGGGATTGGTTATACGTTGTATGGATTGCAACACTGACTGCGGGCTGTCTGGTGAGAGGAATCATCACAATTTCAGGAAGAAGCAGTTCCTACGACAGAGATTACTGGTTTGCCGGAGTTGTTTTTTTACTGTGGGCGTGTGGAAATGAACTGTGTGGGATACATCAGCGAAAATGCCGGAGAAATAATATTTCAGTAGGAAAATAAAGATGATCGGGTATACAGAGAACCTGCTGCTGGCAGCTCATCCTGAATAGCCTGGTATGAAAAACTTCCCGGATGAACAGAAAATCGGTTCGCCCGGGAAGTGAGCATTTTATAAATCTGTATTCAATAAAAAATGAAACGACCGGATACAGAAATTACTGTCTGTAGTAACTCAGAAAGTCGCCGATCTTTTCGACGGCTTCTTTTAAGATCTCAATTCTCGGAAGATATACAACACGGAAGTGATCCGGTTCTTTCCAGTTAAATCCGCCACCATGTACGATCAGAAGTTTTTTGTCACGCAGGAGATCAAGAGCAAATTTTTCATCATTTACGATGTCGAATTTCTTTGTATCGATCTTCGGGAACATATAAAATGCTGCCTGTGGTTTTACGGCACTGATACCTGGAATATCGGTCAGAGCATTGTAGATATATTCTCTCTGCTCATAAATACGACCGCCGGGAACGATATAACTTTCCACGCTCTGATGACCGCCGAGAGCAGTCTGCACAATGGACTGTGCAGGTACGTTGGAACATAAACGCATATTGGAAAGCATTTTTAATCCTTCAATATAATCTGCCGCGATTGATTTATTTCCGCTTAAGATCATCCATCCGATACGGAAACCTGCGATCATATGAGATTTGGAAAGTCCGCTGAACGTCACGCAGAACAGATCCGGTGCAAGGGATGCAATCGAAATATGTTCCTGTCCGTCCATAACAAGGCGGTCATAGATCTCATCAGAAAAAATAATCAGATGGTGTTCTCTTGCCAGATCAACGATCTGCTGAAGTACCTCTTTTGGATAAAGAGCACCGGTCGGGTTATTCGGATTGATGATGACAAGAGCTTTCGTGCGGTCATTGATCTTCTTTTTCATGTCGCTGATATCAGGATACCAGTTGGACTGTTCATCGCAAAGATAGTGGACGGCTTTTCCGCCGGCAAGTGTGGCACAGGCGGTCCAAAGTGGGTAATCAGGAGAAGGAATCAGAATCTCATCCCCGTCATCCAAAAGAGCAGACATACTTAAATTGATCAATTCGCTGACCCCGTTTCCGGTGTAAATGTCATCGATCGTTACATTAGGGAGCTTTTTCAACTGGGCATACTGCATGATCGCCTTTCGTGCAGAAAAAAGTCCCTGTGAAGCGGAATATCCTTCGCAGTCAGATAACTGGTGACTCATATCATAAATGATTTCATCGGGTGTGCGGAATCCGAAAGGAGCAGGATTACCGATGTTCAGTTTCAGGACATGGGTGCCGCGTTCTTCCATTTTTGCGGCCTCGTCTACGACCGGACCGCGGACATCGTAAAGTACATTATTCAATTTGGATGATTTTTTAAATTCTCGCATCGTATTATTACCTCCTGGATTTAGAATTTCCTGCTGACTCTTTTCGGGAGCAGAGGTGGAATGTGAAATGGAACCGGTCGGAGCAGGATCTTCTGCCGTTTTACAGCTCAGCCATCCGGCATCTACTTCCAGCGTATCTGCCAGAAAATGAAGGATATCATTCCGGGGAATCGTTTTCCCGCTTACATACTGGCTGATATGACTTTTCCCAAGCTTCACGCCCTGCTGTGAAGCAATGCGGATGAGATCCACCTGCTTGAGATGTTTTTGTTCCATTGCAGATTTTAGCCGGTCAGAAAAAGTAACCATAGAAACATCCTTTCTATAAAAATTCATATTAAAAGATGTTGGGGTCAAAAGCCCCCAACAATGATGCCAAC
>OBJG01002164.1_pt1 | contig 12835 bp, 6 predicted proteins | sample 1517941 | NCBI WGS metagenome assembly OBJG01 (sample SAMN04571712, study PRJEB22368) | human gut metagenome | biome: human gut; material: stool | host: Homo sapiens | place: Luxembourg | collected 2012-09-21
CCGGGAAATTCGTTGCAGACGGTCAGTCGACCAGCGAATTGATCTGGATGACATGATCGCGCTGCGGACCGGTGCCGATCGCGGAGATACGGCAGCCGCTCAGCTCTTCCAAACGCTTGACGTAGGCCTGGCAGGTGGCAGGCAGCTCGTCGAAGGAGTGGCAGTTGGAGATGTCTTCATCCCAGCCGGGCATGGTCTCGTAAATCGGCTTGGCGGCGGCGAAAGCGGCCTGATCGGTCGGCATATCGTCGTGACGTTCGCCGTCCACGTCGTAAGCCACGCAGATCGGAATCTCCTTCAGACCGGTGAGCACGTCAAGCTTGGTGAGCACGATGTCGGTCAGGCCGTTGACCTGGGAGGCGTACCGGTTGACGACTGCATCGAACCAACCACAGCGACGCGGGCGGCCGGTGGTCACGCCGAATTCGTGGCCCTGCTGACGCAGCCATTCGCCGGACTCGTCCAGCAGTTCGGTGGGGAATGGGCCTTCGCCCACGCGGGTGACGTAGGCCTTGGAGACGCCGATTACGCGGGTGATCTTGGTGGGGCCCACGCCGGTGCCGGTGCAGGCGCCGCCGGCGGTCGGGTTGGAAGAAGTGACGAACGGGTAGGTGCCATGGTCCACGTCAAGCATGGTGGCCTGAGCGCCTTCGAACAGTACGGTCTTGCCTTCGTCAAGCGCCTTGTTGAGAATCAGGCCGGTGTTGGCCACGTACGGCTTGAGGCGTTCGCCGAGCTTCAGCAGCTCCTCGGTGGTCTGGTCCACGTCGATCGGACGACGGTTGTAGAGCTTGACCAGCATCTGGTTCTTCTGGTGCAGGCTGGCCTCCACCTTGTCGTGCAGATGGTCGGCGTTGAACAGGTCATGCACGCGGATGCCGACACGGTTGATCTTGTCCGCGTAGGCCGGGCCGATGCCACGGCCGGTGGTGCCGATCTTGTGCTTGCCAAGGAAGCGTTCGGTCACCTTGTCGAGTGTGCGGTGGTAGGGCGCGATGATATGTGCGGCCTCGCTCACCTTGAGGTGGGAGCAATCGATGCCGCGGGATTCCAGGCCGTCAATCTCCTCGAAGAGCACTTCCGGGTCCACGACCACGCCGTTGCCGATCACCGGGGTCAGGTTCGGGTTGATAATACCGGAAGGCAGCAGGTGCAGGGCGTACGACTCATCGCCGACCACCACGCTATGGCCCGCGTTGTTGCCGCCGTTGAAGCGCGCGACGTAATCGACCTTGGTGCCGATCAAATCGGTAGCCTTGCCTTTACCCTCGTCGCCCCACTGAGCACCAATAAGAACAATTCCAGGCATGATGCACCTCCGCATTCGCACGATTCCGCCGGAAACAGACTACCGTACACCCTCTACCCTGCGAAGTTTCGTCTCACGCAGGGCGAGGCTGGAGGTGCGACAACCCGAAATGGGTGACGAATTTCTACTCGTACGAGGCGATGCTGTGACCAATCGCACAGCGCACAGGTTGAAGAACGGGGCCTAGAGGGCATGCCTCGCGCGATAATGAAGCCATGACGATCGCAACACCGGAACGCTATGCCGAAATGCTCGAGGCCGCCCGCCGAGGCGGTTACGCCTATCCAGCCATCAACGTAACCAGCTCACAGACACTGAATGCTGCGTTGAAGGGCTTCGCAGACGCCGAGTCCGACGGCATCATCCAGATTTCCGTGGGAGGCGCGGCCTACGTCTCCGGCAGGGGGGTCAATGATCGCGTTACCGGCTCGCTGGCGCTGGCGGCTTTCGCACATGAAGTGGCTGCGAAATACCCGAACATCACCATCGCTCTGCACACCGATCACTGCGCCAAGCAGTATCTGGATGAGTGGGTGCGTCCTCTGCTCGCGCATGAGGCCGATCAGGTGGCACGAGGCCAGGAGCCCACATTCCAGTCGCATATGTGGGATGGCTCCACCGTGCCGCTCAAGGAAAATCTGGACATCGCCGAGGAACTGCTCGACAAGTCGCAGAAGGCGCACACCGTGCTCGAAATCGAAATCGGCGCGGTCGGCGGTGAGGAAGACGGTCACTCCGCCGAAATCAATGAAAAACTGTATTCCACTCCGGAAGATGGCCTCGAAGTCGCCCGCCGACTGGGTTTGGGCGAACGTGGCCGGTACATGGCCGCTTTCACATTCGGCAATGTGCATGGTGCCTACAAGCCCGGCGTGGTCAAGCTGCGTCCGTCGCTACTCGGCGACATTCAGGCGCGTGTGGCGTGCGCGGTGGCCGAAGGCGAGTTGCCTAGCGCGGCCGGCATAGTCGATTTCCCCAACGGCAAGCCGTTTGAGCTGGTGTTCCACGGCGGCTCCGGTTCACGCCCGGAAGAAATCGCCGAAGCTGTAAGCTACGGCGTGATCAAGATGAACATCGACACCGATACCCAGTACGCCTTCACCCGTCCAATCGCCGACCACGTGTTCGAGAACTACGACAAGGTGCTGAAGATCGACGGCGAAGTGGGCGAGAAGAAGTTCTACGATCCGCGTTCTTGGGGCCGTAAGGCTGAGGATTCCATGTCCGCCCGCGTGGTCGAGGCTTGCCGGCAGCTGGGTTCCGCGGGCAAAGCGCTCAAATAGCGCGTAGTTTTGCGATCATGCGCGACACTTTCCCGGAAATAATGAAAATCATTGAAAATCAATGGAGCGGACAACGGGAGTCGAACCCGCCTCTAAAGCTTGGGAAGCTTTCATTCTACCGATGAACTATGTCCGCATGCCTTACGGCTGCTGCACCTCACGTGACGAGCATGCTCAGCCAAACGAGGCACGAATAGTTATCCTAGCACGTCACCTGCCGACGCGCGTGGAGTAGGTGGGCGGAGCGATCGGCGTGCCGTTCATTTCGTTGGCCATCTGCATGAGACGCGCTATGCGCTCATCGGTCGGCGGGTGCGTGGAGAACAAGCGCGAGAAACCGACTGCGGAGAACGGGTTGGCGATCATCATTGCGGAGACGGACTGGGTGCCGGCGGTTTTGCGCATCGGCGCGGTCTGTGCGCCGTAGGAAATCTTGTTCAGCGCGGAAGCCAGGGCCTCGGGATCGCCGGTGAGCAAGCTGCCGTCTTCATCGGCGTCGTATTCGCGGGTGCGGGAGATGGCCATCTGGATCAAAGACGCGGCAATCGGCGCGAGAATCACGCTCAGCAATGCGCCGATCAGGCCGAGGCCACCGGAACTATCGCGGTCGTCTCGCGAGCCGCCACCGAAATACATCAGCGAATAGCCAAGGTAGGAGATGACAGTGGCCATGGCAGAGGCGATGGCGGAAGTCAGGATGTCGTGGTTGTACACGTGCATAAGTTCGTGGCCCAGCACACCACGCAGTTCACGGGCGTTGAGAATCTGCAGGATGCCTTGGGTGCAGCAGACAGCCGCGTGCCGTTCGTTGCGTCCGGTGGCGAAGGCGTTCGGGCTCATGGTGGGGGCGATGTAGATGCGCGGCATCGGCTTGCCGGCCTTGGCGCTCAGTTCACGCACGATCTGGTAGATTTCCGGGGCTTCCTGTTCGCTGACTTCCCGCGCACCCATGGAGGCGACGGCGAGTTTGTCGGAGAACCAGTAGGTGCCGAACGTGGTAATCAGGCCGATGACGATATAGATGCTCAGGGTTTGCCGACTGCCGCCCGTGGCCCACCAAATCAGCATGATGATGGCCCACATCAGGGCAAACAGCAGCGTTGTCTTCAGGCCGTTGAAATGGCCGTGCACCCGTACTTTGGCATCCATAATGCACACACTAAAATCGCATGCTGAATGATTGCTGGATATGCGCCGCGCGCAATGTCCCATATTCGCCCGGCCCGTCCGGCCCCGAGCCCGGCCGCGTCCGCACGGGGCGCGGCCGGGTGGACGAATGCCGGACGAATGCCGGACGGGCGTGGGCGGGCCGTCAGGCCAGGGCGAGCTCGCGCATCTGGTCGGGCTCGATGACCTTCTTGTGCTCGCGCCCTTCCTTGGCACCCTCGGCGCGCTCGAAGGCGTCGACCTTCTTCCAGCCGGCGAAGTCGATCGGGCGAATGCCGCGCTCGGCCAGCAGTCGGTCGATGGATTCGGGGTCGCGGTCGGCTGCCACACGGCCACCTTCAGCGGCCTTGGCCAGATCCTCGAGCATGTTGGTGACGATGGCGAGCGCATCGGACTTGGTGGAGCCGATCAGGCCCACCGGGCCGCGCTTGGCCCAACCGGTGGCGTACAGGCGGTCGCGCACTTCGCCGCCGTCGGCCTCGGTGGTGATGCGGCCGTCGCCGTTGGCGTTGGCCAGGTGGGCGCCGTGCTCGTCGTAGGCAATGCCGGGGGCTTCGGCGGGCTGGTAGCCGATGGCGTGGTAGACGGCCTCAACCGGGTAGTCGGTGAACTCGCCGGTGCGGTGCATCTTGCCGTCGGCACCGGTTTCGGTGCGCTCCACGCGGATGGCCTTGACCTTGCCGTCCTCGCCGAGGATCTCGGTGGGGGCGGAGTTGAAGTGCACGTAGTACTTGCGGTCGGCCGGGTTGCCTTCGAAGTCGACGTCGCCGTCGTCTTCCATGTCTTCGGCCATCTCGCGGATGGCGAACAGCTCCTCGACCATCTGGCGGGTGAGCTTGTCCTTGCCGGCCACCTCGATGGTCTCGTCGTCCAGATCGAAGTCATCCTCGTTGATGATGAGCTGCACGCCGGGCAGCTTCTCCATCTCGCGCAGTTCCTGCACGCTGAACTTGGCCTGGGCCACGCCACGGCGGATGAACAGGTGGAGCACCTTGGCCTTGTTCTGGCCGATGCCCTCGTACACGTTGTCCGGAATGTCGGTCTTGACCTTGAGGTCGTCGGCGTTGCGCATGAGTTCGCGGGCCACGTCCATGGCCACGTTGCCGCCGCCGATTACGGCGACGTTCTCGGCCGTAAGCGGCCATTCGCGGGCACCGGTGGGGTAGCCGTCATACCATTCGACGAACTTGGCGGCGCCGTACACGCCTTCAAGGTCGGCACCGGGCAGGTTCAGCGGCTTGTCCTTGACCGCGCCGGTGGCGAACAGCACGGCGTCGTAACGGGCCAACAGGTCGTCAAGAGTCACGTCCTTGCCGAATTCCACGTCGCAGTAGAGGTGGATGTTCGGGTTGTCGAGCGTCTTCTCAAGCGCGGAGGCGATGAACTTGATGGACGGGTGGTCCGGGGCCACACCGTAACGCACCAGGCCGAACGGCACCGGCAGCTTCTCGAACAGGTCGATGCGCGCTTCGGTGCCGAGGCCAAGTTCTTCGCCCAGCTTCTTGAGCTGGCGCAGGAAGATATCGGATGAGTAGACGCCGGCCGGACCAGCGCCAATTACAGCAATGCGGAGTTCAGTATTCACAGATTCAGTCACGCGCTCTAGCCTAACGCAAAGCCTTCCGTTGCAACAGAGGGCGAGTGGTGGGAATTCTGTGTATTAGGCCATAGTTTGTGCGTTTGGGAAACCTACGAGCACTGCTAATGTCAGATTATGGGTTTCCCTAATGTAGGATTATGGGTTTCTCTAATGTAAGATTATGATAATCAGTAATGTCGGATTATGGGAAAGAGGCATCGATGATTCCACGCGCGCTCGGGAAACAGGCCAAACAACTTGCGCAATGGTTTCCCGTGGTCTCTATTACCGGGCCTCGGCAAAGCGGCAAATCCACGCTGGCAAAAGCCATGTTCCCTGATTATGACTACGTGAATCTGGAAAATCCTGAGACACGCAAAGCCGCCATTGACGACCCGGTGGGATTCATTCGGCAGCGTCCTTCCAAGCTCATAGTGGATGAAGCTCAATATGCTCCTGATTTGTTCTCCATGATTCAAGTGGCTTCCGACGAACGTAGCGAACAAGGACAATATGTTCTCTCTGGTTCTCAAAATTTCCTACTACTCAAGCGTATTCAACAATCACTGGCAGGCCGAGTCGGTTTGGTCAAGTTATTGCCGTTCTCATTCCAAGAAGCATGCAAGGCGGATCAGGCCCTTACTCCGGATACGTTTATGCTGCAAGGCGGTTATCCACGCATTTACGACACGAGAATGCCGCTCAATCTGTTCTTCTCGAACTACATCGACACTTATATCGAACGTGATGTTTCCGAATATCTTGATGTACGCAATTTGGCTGACTTCCGCCGATTCTTGACTCTTTGCGCACTCAGTTCCGGAGCACTCATAAACTACACCAACATCGCCAATGAACTTGGTGTAAGTCCGCGAACCGTAAAGGCATGGATGTCGATTCTGGAATCAAGTTACATCGCATTCCATCTCATACCGTTCTACACGAACGCACGCAAACAGGTGGTCAAAACGCCGAAACTCTATTTTTATGACACTGGCTTGCTGTGCCATCTCTTGGGCATTCGGACGGTCGAAGCACTGGTTGCGCACCCCAAGTTCGGCGATATATTTGAAAACCTCATCATTGCGGAAACCATGAAACAGCATTTGAACGCCAATCAGGAGCCACAATTATTCTTCTACCGCGATGCCAGCAAGGTCGAGGTGGATTTGTTGGATTTCACCGATCCTAACAACCGTATGCTCATAGAAATCAAATCCGGACAAACCTATCATGACCGATTCGCTCGGCACCTCACTTTAATTGGCAATGTTCTCGGTATACCGTGTGAGCAACAGTACGTAACCAGTCGGGTTGAACATAGTTATGTCTCACAAGGAATCCGCGTCACTTCCGCCCTCGATTGGCTAGAAGGCCGACGGTAAAGAGCCGCCGCAGAACAATAACAATACTGCACAACCGGCGAATCCCTTGATGACACTGAAGATGTCACCTCCAACGGCTCTTTACGACCTCGATTGCATTCATTAGGTCATTTCTTCGTTCATTAGGTCGGAGGGTGCTGAAGCCATCCCTTGGAACGGCGGGGTTTCAAGGGCCGCTCCGACCAAGGACCGACCTAATAAACGTCAAACCGACCTAATGAATAACTCCGATGCTATTGCTGCTTTCGTGGGTGGGATTTCCGTTTCCGCCACGTCACCAACCGTATCGCCCCGATTATGTTTCGATGCGGTGGACTCGACATACGACCATCCCGGTCAGTCAACTGACCTACAAAAACAGCAGAAGCCTCATATTCTTAATCAGTCCCGATCAATTAGGGCAGTGAGGGCCCAGAGGATGCTCACCACGTCGATGGCCTCCTGGAGGAAGGCACCGACGACGACCGGGATAAGGTTGAACGCGGCGGCAATCATGCCGATGGTGGCAAGCACAAGGCCCGCGATTACGGCTTGAAGCATCACGCGCTTGGTGCGGCGTGCAATGGCGATGGCGCGCGGCACGGCGGCGATATTGTCATTCATAATGACCACCTGAGCGCTTTCGGAAGCGGCGGTGGACGTGCCATCGGTCATGGCCACGCCGATATCGGCAACAGCGAGCACCGGGGCATCATTCACACCGTCACCAACCATCATCGTGACGGTTTTGCCGGCTCCTGTAGCGGCCCTGACTGCGGCTACCTTATCCTCCGGGAACAGTTCGGCGTGAACCTCGTCAATGCCGACTTCGCTGGCAATGATATTGGCGGAAGCCCGCTTGTCACCGGTAAGCATGGCGAGCTCGGTGACGCCCAACTCATGCAGTTTGGCGAGCACTGCCTTGGCGTTGGCACGCGGCACATCGCGCAGCACAATGCGCGCGATCAGCCGGCCGTCAACGGACACGTAGGACGCCATCTCATCCGGCTGCAGCAGGCCAAAGCGAGTGCGCAGGTCATCTTTTTGCTGAGCTCCCCCTCTTAGGGGGAGCTGGCCGCTTCGCGGGCTGAGGGGGGCAGCCTCGCCGACCGCCAGGAATCCATCCTCCCCAGCAGCCGCGAAAGACAGCCGGCCAACGCGCACCGCGTGTCCGTTCACCTCGCCGGAAACGCCCTTGCCGGCGTCTTCATTGATGTTCTTGACGACCGGATACTCCCGGCCATGGCCAGGCCAGCTGGCCTCCGGCTCTGGGCACAGGCGCTGGCCATCCTCGAACCGCTGGCGCAGTCGGGCCAGCGCCTCCGCGCCGGCCTTGGCAATGCCTTTGGACAGGATGTGCACCGAGTAGCTTTCCACCGCGCCGGCCATCATCAGCACATGGTCTTCGTTGAGACGGGTTGCAGCGCCGGGCAACATCTCGACGCGCACCACCTGCGGCTGCTTGACGGTGAGCGTACCGGTTTTGTCGAAGAACACCTGCGTGACGCGGCCAAGGTTTTCCAGCACGTCCTGTGCTTTGATAAGCACGCCGGCTGCGGCGAGGCGTCCGGTTCCGGCGATGTATGCCACCGGTGCGGCGATGAGCAGCGGGCAGGGCGTGGCCAGCACCAGCACCTGGGCGAATCGCGTCGGTACCCCGGACACCGCCCATGCGACGCCGGCAATCACCAACGAAAGCACGGTAAAGGGCACGGCCAAGCGGTCAGCGGTTTTTACCACGGCCGGGCGCGACTCCTGCGCGGAGGCCACGAGCTCGAGGATGCGCTGGTACTGCGAATCGGCGGCCACCTGGGTGGCACGCATGGTCAATGCAGTCGAGCCGTTCACCGCCCCGGACATCACACGGGCGCCGGCGAACACTTCACGCGGCACCGGCTCACCGTTGATATTGCTCAGGTCGAGCGTGGCCGTGCCGGACAGCAGCTCGCCGTCAACCGGCACAGTTTCGCCCGGCAACACCATGAGTACGTCGCCCAGCTGCACCTGCTCGACCGGCACCGTGTCGAAGCGGTGCGCGGCGGCGGCAGCCGATGCCAAGCCCACACGCCGGAAGCCATCGGACGAATCGCCCTTATCGGCAGCAAACCCACGCCCCACGCCAGGCAGGTTGACGACGTGCGCGGTTTGCGGCGCGGCCTCCATCAGCGCGGTCAGGCTGCGCTCGGCCTTGGCTTGAGCGTATTCCTCAATGGCCTCGCCGGACGTAATCATCAGCGTCACCGCCCAACTTGCCCAGTATTCGGCGACGGCCACGGTGGAGAGGATCGCGACCACGGCCAGCACATCAACCCCGACCTGCCCGTGGCGCAAATCGTCAATCATGCCGCGCACAGTGTCAATCACGATAATCAGCACCAATGCGATAACCAGCCACTGGCCGAAGCCCGGATTGCCAAGTACCGGAATCGCCATCGCATTGCCCCACGGACGCCAATCGCCCAGTAAAGCCAGCGGAATTGCGGCGATGACGACGACCGGAAGCATCGGCACAAGCTTGCAGATGTCGAGAATTTTGGTGAAGAATCTGATGAGTGCGCCCATCATTGCTCCTTACGCTCGTATACGGAGTCGATTGCGGTACGGCAAGCGTGGCCCGCGCAATCGGCGCTGCGGTCACGCCTTGTTAACCCACCGGCGGCTTTGCCTGGGGCTTCGCTTTGCTCGGCTCCCGCGCGACCTTCCGATACACGGCGTAAAGAAATGTATTCAGTTTTGTATTGAAATATGCGCTGTGTTCGGAACGTCGCCCGAACTCAGTGCTTGGCCTACCCTATCAGCGAGCGCTGTGCGACATGCCGGATATCGAAACTACGTTGGCGGCATGGGCGCAGGGCACAATAGCGCATACGAAAGGCCCGTGGCAGGAGTTTGCTCACTGCCACGGGCCTTTGCTTGTCTGACACGGTGTTCAGCGGTTACCGCTCAACACCGTGTGACGTTGTCGAGTCGGCTTTACCACAGGCCGAATGGGTCGGAGAAGCCGCCGCCGTCACCGGTGCCGCCATCGCTGTTGCCATTGCCGTTACCGTTACCGTAACCGTTCTGGCCATTGCCATTCTGGTTGTTCTGCTTATTCTGGCTGTTGCCGTTGGAATCGGAGCTGGACGAACCGTTCACCGACGACTCCTCCTGATCGAGCGTCACGTCCACATCCATGGTCTTGCCGTCGCGCACGATGGTCAGCGTCACCTTGTCTCCCAAAGCCGCGGCACGAACGTAACCAAGCAGCGAGTAGTTGTTGTTCACCGCGTTGCCGTTGAAGGCCACGATGGTGTCGCCCTCCTTGAGACCGGCCTTGTCGGCCGGGCCGCCGGAGACGACCGCGCTGCCGGTGGCGCTGGACTTGGTGATGGTCGCGCCGCCGCGGGTCACGCCGTCGGCTTCAACCGTGTCGGACTTGATGACCACGCCGAGGGCAACGTGCTTGACCTTGCCGTCCTTGATGATTTCGTCGGCCACACGCTTGACGAGGTTGGACGGGATGGCGAAGCCGATGCCGATCGAGCCGGCGGAGTCGGAGGAAGTTGCGGTAGAGGCAATCGAGGAGTTGATGCCGATTACCTGGCCGGCCGCGTTGAAGGTCGGGCCGCCGGAGTTGCCGGGGTTGATGGCCGCGTCGATCTGGACGGCGTTGGTGACGATCTCGTTGTTGTTGTCGTCGGTCACGGTCACCGGGCGGTTCAGGGCGGAGACGATACCGGTGGTGGCGGTGTCGTCGTAGCCGAGCGGGTTGCCGATGGCCATCACGTTCTCGCCGACGGCGAGCTTGTCGGAATCGGCGAATTCCACGGCCTTGAGGTCGCTCGGCGGGTTGTCGAGCTTGATGACCGCAAGATCGGTGGTGGCGTCAGTGCCGACGAGCGTGGCGGAATACATGTTGCCGTTGGCAAGCGTCACCTGAATCTGCTGGGCACCGGAGATCACGTGGTTGTTGGTGATGATGTGGCCTTCGGTGTCGATGATGGCACCGGAGCCCTTGGCGGTGCCGTTGCTCAACGCGGTCTGGATGGAGACCACGGAGCCGGAGACATCGCTGGCGACAGTCTGCCAGTCGGGGGCTTCGCCGCTCTTGGCGGTGGCGGACCCGGAGCCGGACTTATTCGAGCTGACGTTGGTAAGCGAGTTGCTGGTCGGCAAGGTGATCAGGCCGCTGGTGAGGGCACCGTAGCCGAGGCCCAGGCAGAGGGCCGCAGCCAGAACGGCGGCGACCACGGCGATGAGGATGTTGCTCGCCGTCTTGGACATGCCCTGCTTGGCGGGGCCGGGCTGACCGGGCTGACCGGGCTGTCCCGGCTGGGTCGGGCCTTGACCGTTCGGCGTACCGGTACCGGGAGTGCCGAAACCGAACAGACCGCCCTGCTGGGGCTGCTGGCCATTCTGGCCATTCTGACCGGACTGGCTGGCAAACGGGTTGCCGTTGTTCTGCTGCGGCTGCGTGGGCGGATTGAACGGATTGCCGTTACCCTGCGGCTGTGGGTTATTGGTGTAGTAGGGGTTGCGGTTGCCCTGCTGGCCCTGTGGGGTTTGCTGTGCAGGCTGGCCGAACGGGAATTGCTGCGTGGGCTGGGCATTGTTGCCGGCCTGGCCGCCCTGCTGGCCCTGTGCCTGAGTCGGGGTCGGTCCATAAGCGCCGTATTCCGGGGCCGGGCGGTACAGCGGAGTTGTGGCCGAGGTCTGGTCTGCGGCCGGCGCTGCCGGAGAAGCCGGCGAGGAGGAGACCACCGTACTCTCGCCCTTGGCAGAGGCGTAGTCCGGGATCGGCTCGGCGTTGCCGGTATCGGCAGTACTATTGGGGTTTTCGTTATTCCGCGGGGTCTGGTCGACGCCCTGCGGGTTAAATTCGTCAGCCATTGCTGCTCCTTTTCCTAAATTCCTATCACGTCTGTTCGGCGGCTATTCGGGCACTTGCCCATTGCCACTTCTCGTGTGCTACCTCAGTAGTAAAGGCAGTCAATCTGGAGGTTTTCTGAACGTTGATTGAAAGTCTATGCGTAATCATCGCAGAGTCTTATGGGCATCTCGGCTTCGAGGGGCTGATTTCCTGTTTCGGGAACATCTACTTGCACTTCAAGGGGCTGTTCGCGCGGTCAATTCCGAGTATCAAGGGCCCTCATTTAACGCCATTCCGCCATTTTTGCAGCCGGCCTACTTGACCGGGAGCCCCTTGAAGCGGAAGTAGACGTTCGGGAGCGGCGAAATCCGCCCCTCGAAACCGAGTTCTTCACAATTTCCGGCCCTTTTCTGGCCCTTCTGCCTAAAGTGAACATATGACGATCAGCCTTCTTGAACATCCGTTGGGCGCACAGCCCGGACAGCCCGGCGACCGCAGCGCCTTCCATTTCGAAACGATCACCCGCCTGCCATCCACGGCCAGCGGGCTTGGGCGAGACGGTGCCCGATACGGCCGCACCGGCATCATTCACACGCCCCACGGCGATATTCGCACGCCTGCCTTCGTGCCGGTGGGCACGCAAGCCGCGATGAAGGCCGTGTTGCCCGAGCAGATGAAGGATCTAGGCGCACAGTGCCTGCTGGCCAACGCCTTCCACCTGTTCGAGCGCCCGGGCGAGGACGTGCTGGACGCGGCCGGCGGCTTGGCGCGTTTCATGAACTGGGATGGGCCCACGTTCACCGATTCCGGCGGTTTCCAAGTGATGTCGCTGGGCGTCGGCTTCAAGAAGACGCTGGCAATGGACGTGACCGGCATGAAGTCGGACGACATCATCGCCAAGGGCAAGGAGCGCATGGCCTGGGTGGATGAGGACGGCGTGACGTTCAAGTCGCCTTTGAATGGTGACGCACATCGTTTCTCCGCTGAGATTTCGATGGGCATCCAGCACAAAATCGGCGCAGACATCATGTTCGCGTTCGACGAACTCACCACGCTGATGAACACCCGCTCCTACCAGGAGGACTCGGTGGAGCGCACCTTCCGCTGGGCCCGCCGATGCGTGGACGAGCACCAGCGGCTGACGGCTGAGCGGCTGGGCAAGCCCTATCAGGCCTTGTATGGCGTGGTGCAGGGCGCGAATTACGAGGATCTGCGCCGACGTGCGGCCTCGCAAATCGCCTCTCTGGACTTCGACGGCGTGGGAATCGGCGGCGCAATCGA
>OBJG01002170.1_pt1 | contig 12785 bp, 7 predicted proteins | sample 1517941 | NCBI WGS metagenome assembly OBJG01 (sample SAMN04571712, study PRJEB22368) | human gut metagenome | biome: human gut; material: stool | host: Homo sapiens | place: Luxembourg | collected 2012-09-21
ACCGAAATATCCAAAAGGCAAACCGCCTTATCCGGGAAATCCGGGCGCAGATTGGGAAGCTCAAGGAATGGATTGCCGACCTGTTCAAAGCGCGGGAAACCGCCCCGGAACAGCCGCCGCAATCTCCCAACCTTGCAAATCTGCTGATGAAGTATTTGAGCGTTCAGAGAGAAAAGAGCCGGAAGTATTCGCAGCGTTGGCAACAACAGCACACAGCCGATGAACTGAAAACCATAGCGGCGGCGGTCAACTATCTCTCCGAGCATGGTATCTCTAATCTTGATGAGCTGGACGCTTCCCTTTCTTCTGTCAGCGATATGCAGAAGTACCATTGTAGGCAGATGAGATCATGGCGAGGCAGCCTGCCGCGGCTGCTTTTGGATGAACGGGTATCGCTGGGCACCTTCCGATCTGGGGCCTGCATTGACACGGGGAATTCCCGTGCAGGTGGTCATGGCGCGTTCTCCGCATCGCCGTCCTCTTTCTTACGGAGGCTCATCTGCTGATGTGATCCAGTTGCCGAATATGGCCGAATGGCGTTTTTCAAGGTACAATAGGCCCTTTGTTTGGCTTGAGTAAATTGTACCTTGAAGGAAAGCCACGGAACAGAAACAGTTTGGAACATTGCATACCCAAAATGGAACATTTTACAGTTTCGCTTGCAATTCAGAGAGGATATCGATTGCCATTCTCAAACACTGCTTTCTGTCCACGCGATAGTTTTCTTTTCCAAGCAAGAGAAAATCCATGGAGACATCGAAGAACATTGCCAGCTCAATGGCAATTTCAATCGGGCCTATCTGTAAGCCGTTCTCAATTTTAACTATGTAGGTTCTACTAACATTTATCTTTTCAGCAAGCTGTTCTTGAGTGAGCTCTCTGCCGGTGCGTAACCGTTTGATTCGCTCCCCGTATGCCATTCGGTCAAAATGCATTTTATTCCCTCCGTTTCGTCATTTGTGAAGAACTCGCAAACGGCAGAAACGGTGGGGCACGGCAATGAAATTGGCATCCGCATAATGAAAAGCGGAGAAAAAGCCAAGGATGGCCGCAAAGGGCCATCCTTGGCTTTTTCTCCGTTTTGTTGTGTTGTCTGGTCGCATGGTTAGGTGGCCTCTCGAATATCTCCAGAGGCCAATGTGTTCCGGGAACTCCGCTTCCTATATCAGCGTTCTCTATATTCTGGCGCCTCCATTATCCTCCCATACCACTGCCGAGATCATAGCCAAGGTCACAGGTATAGCGCCACTCCACGACGTCGCCGTCCTTCACCTGGTAGCGGGAGCAGCCGTAGTTGGGATACCAGCCGTTGACGTTGTACATCCAGCCGGACAAACTGCCCACGTCGAACTCATAGAGGTTATTGATCCCCTCTACATAGGCGCTGTTATATACCGGAGTCCAGTTGGATTCCATGTGGATGGCGTTGTCCCGACATACCCGCTGGAGAACATCGAATACGCTCTCGCCCTCGCTGAACTCCACCTCCGTGGCGGGAAAAACAATGCCGTCCTCCGGCACGAGGAACTTCTTGTTCTCCACGCACTTGTCCATGTTGTCCAGAATGGTCTCGCAAGAGATGGAGAAAGTACAGGTGTGGGTCGTAGTGGTATCCACCGTCGTATCCTGCGGCTCTACCGGCGTAGGTTTGCCCTCCGGCACAGGGTCGGTCATGTACTGATCCTTGTTTTCTGTATCCTCCGGCTGCACAGGAGCAGCGCCGCAGGCGGTACAGAAGAGCAGGAATACCGCCAGCAACAATGCCGCTGCGCATCTGTGCTTCGTACCCATGTCACTGCTCCCTCTTGATGCGGCGGTAGCGGCGCACCATGGCAAACGCCAGTATGGCCACTACGATAACCGCCAGCAAGATCGCGCCCAGCGGCGTTTCCGTCAGGGCGGCGCCCACCACCTCGAACACGCTGCTGCCCTTGCCGTCGGGGCCGAATGTGCCGTCCTCGGCGGCTTGGAGGTAGGTCAGGGCGGAAACGGCAGCAGAAGCATCCATGACCGGATCGGCGTAGACCGGCAGGCTGCCCAAATCATCCAGCGGCGCTTCCACCTCGAAGCTGGAAAGAAAGCCCACTCCGTCTACATAAAAGGTCTTCATGGCGTCCGCCGCGGTATTTCCGTTTTTCACGAAGCGAGGGTCGTCCAGAGATATTCCCAGCGCTTCCATCATTTCCAGCACGGCGAGCGTTGCCTCGCCGTTTGAAGTACCGGTCATACCCGGAAAGCTGCCATCCGAAAGCTGTACGGAGGACAGGTATTCAATGGCACGGTCTATCGCCTTGGAAATGTACTCCTTGTCCGCGTGGGGAGCAAGGGCGGTGACATTCTCGGCAGTGTACTGCACATAATCCCGGAGTATCGGGGTAACTATCCCGCTATAGCTTGCGTAAGGGTCAAATTGCCCGTCTGCCGTCTGATATTGCAGTATACCGGCGGCGTACTTGTCCACGACCGTATCCGCGTCCACGCCGCGCTTACGCCACATAGACGCATCTACCGAGTCAAAATCCATCAGCGCCTCTCTGTATTCCGCAGTGTCCATGGCAGAGAGATTTGTCAACGGTGCCAAAAAGTCCATGCCGTTTACGTCTGCAGGATCCATATCCAGCGCTTTCATGGCCTGCACCAGAACCGGCGAGTAGGTGTTCGCCTTGCGTCCCATCAGATATTCGCCGCTGGCTCCCGACAGCATCTCAACAAGGCTTTCCAGCTGTGCACGTTGCTCCTCCGGCAGCTTACCGCCGCCGGCTTCGGACATGGATAAGATCTCCTTGGCCAAATGGCTTAGAGCACCCTCGGAAACGATCGTGCTGTTTCCATCCCCGTAATACCCCTCTGCCAGCTTCTGTGCATAATCCGCAGACTGCGCCTGTAAAAGTTCACTGTAATCTATGGCATTGTCTTGACGGTTTCCCTTTTCCGGCGTGCTTGCGGACGGTGTTCCCGCCACAGCCACTGCCGGTCTGACACTACAAAGCCCTATAAGTCCCACTTCGTTTATGTAGGTTCGCCGTTCCACAGCCTTGCCGCGGTCATCCGGGGCATCCGGATCGGACATCAACGATGAGCTGGAGGCGTACCAAGCATCCCCTGATCCGCGGTACCCCCAAAGAATATCATGTCGGTAGAACCCCTGTCCCGGCGCGGGGGCACCGTCAAAATAGCTCTCCTGATACCAGTCCATCATGCCGTCCAGCACGGTGTGGCCGTTCTTTACAAATCGCCCGTCGTCAGGGGAGATATCCAGCGCCGCCAGCATTTCCAACACGGCGGCATCCTCCTCCACGTCCTCCTCGCCGTACCTGAGAAAGCCACCGCTGTCCAGCTGCTGCATCGAGAGATAGCTTACCGCCTTTTCTATGGCGGCCCTGACCTCCGGACGGCTCTGGTAAGGCGCCAGCGCCTGCGCGGACTTTGCCGTCAGCAGGATGTAGTCGAACCGGTCCGGCTCGGCAGCCACGCCCTTTTGCTTCAGCTCGGCAGGCCATGGGGAGGTATAGCGAAACTCGCCGCTGTCCTGCTGCCGTGCCAGCGCCTCGGCGATCAGCGTTTCCCGCAGCGCGTCGAACGCCTCCGTTCTGCCCGCATCGCCTGCCGCGTCCAGATCCAGCAGCATATCCAGCCTGTCCTCGTCCGCCTCCACCATCTCCGGCCGCCGCAGCGGCTCCAGCAGGTCGTGACCGGCGAGATCCGTCACGTCCAGCCCCATGGCCGCCACCGTGCGGAGCGCGCCGGGGATATAGGCGTACCTGCCCCGCTGCTCCGCCAGCGCCAGCCAGTCTGCCAGCGCCTGCAAATACTCGTTGTAGAAGCCCTCCGGCACGTCGGCGCCGGAGGCCCACAGCGCGTACACCGCCTTGGCGTTGGTTTCCTGCCGTGCGGCGGATAGGTAGTCCCTGCTCTCGCTGACGGAGTCCGCCACCAGTCCGGACACCGTTTGGTACGCCGCCTCCAGCTCCGCTGTCCAGCCGTCCCATGCAGGCGCGGCCTGCGCCGTCACCGGCAGCAGCAGGATCACAGCCAGCAACGCGGTCAGCAGCCGCGTCAGTTGTCGTTTCATTTGCTCTCCCTCCTGCGGCGGACGAGGATGCTGCCGCCGATCATCACCACTGCCGCGCCGCCGATGCACAGCAGCAGCGTCCGCTGCGCCGCGTCCGTCTGCGCCTTTACCGCCAGCACCGCATCCCAGCTCTCCACCAGCTCCCTGTCGTGTTCAGACAGCGCGCGGTACCGCTTCACGATACCGTCCACGATGGGCTTTTCCTTCAAGCCGGCGTCGGTCATAGGCAATATCTCCGCGGCGATATCCGCGTTCAGGCTCTCGATCTCCGCGTACAGCGCGTCGATCTTCTCCTGCGCCGCCGTCAGCTTCTCCATGTACCTGTCATAGCCGTCAAATTCACGGCTCATCTTCAGCCGCTCCAGCAGGAAGGCCACCTCCTCCGCGTCCTCCGTGGACAGCGCGTCGGGCAGCGCGTCCACGCGGCTTTGCAGCTCCTGCGTAAACTCATAGCTGCCGGCGAAGGACACCTCGCTCTCCTCCGGCGTCAGTATCTTGGAGGATACGCCGCCGGGGCGGAAGTCGTACAGCGGGCTCATGCCCTGCGCCTGCCGCCACACGGACACCAGCGCCAGTAGCGCCTGATCCGTGGCCATGCTGTCGCTCTCCCCGGGTACGGCGGAGGGATTACCCTCATCCAGCTCGTAGGAGTGGGCGAAGCCGCCGTCCTCCTGTTGGTAGTAGAACAGCGCGTCCAGCAGGTTCAGTCCGTTCTTCACAAAGCGGGGGTCGTTCTGCGGGTCGATGCCCACGCTGCACAGGGAGATGATGACCTGCGAGGTGGACTCGGAGTTCCGCGTGCCCCAGCTGCGGAAATCCGCCGTGTCCAGCTGGAGCTGCGACAGGCGCTCCAGCGCTCTGTCCACAGGGTCCTTCACATTCAGGGTGGAGGTGCGGTAGTACGGCCCCATGGACTGTATGGCCATGGCCGTGATGTCCGGATCGGCGGTGCTGCCCTGCGCCACCCGCAGGTTAAAGCCGTCGTCGCTGAGCTGATAGGACAGGATGGTCTTTACCAGCTCCGTGCGGGTATAGCTGGCGCCTGCGGGGATGGTATACTTCATGCTGTCCAGCGTGATCAATCCCCAGAGCCAGCCGTTCAGCCCCTGCCGTCCCAGATCCGCCGTTTTGCCCCGGTCGTACACGCCGTCGGCGATCAGGTTGATATCCGCGCCGTTTTCATCCCTGCCGAAGTGGGTGGGGTCGCCGCCGCACGCCAGCACCGCCAGCGCGATGCGGTGCCATTCCGTCGCCTTCGTTCTGTCCAGCTTGTCCGGCTCGCGGTATTTCTGCTCCACATACGTTCTCAGCGCCGCCAGATAGCTGTCGTAGTCGTCCTCCGCGCCGTAGCGGGACAGCCCGATGGGCAGCCAGTCGGCGGCGGTGCTGCCGGCATAGGTCAGCAGCTCGCCGCTCAGCAGCGGCTGACCCTCCGCCACGCCCTGCTGCGCCCGCTTCCACGCCAATATGCCGTCGATGGCCTCGGTGATGTCCGACACGCTGTATTTCCCCTTGGGCACCACCTGACGCTGGTTGGTCTTTGCCGCCGCGTCTGCCTGCTGCTGCGTCATGGGCGTGACGCTGATGGTCACGTCACCGGTGAAGGTGCCGTCCTTGAACTGCACGCGGCCGAGGATGTTGGAGCCCTCCACCGGCGTGATATTGCCCCACGTCTCCTCGCTCCATTGGGCATCCCTGCCGATCTGGATCTCCACCGTACCGGTGAAGAAGTCGGGATGCTCCAGCGTGACCGACTGCACATAGTACATCCCATTGATGGAGATACCGCAGGCAGCTTCATCCTCTTTGTTTTTGCCCACAGCCAGCGACACACGGGCGACCTTATTTGTGGGCAGGGTATGCCCTTCGTTGGCCGTCAGGTTCAGCACATCTGCGCTGTCTACGCCCACTTTCTCAAACACCCAATAGGGCAGATTATTCCCTGTTGGGGCGTTGACGGTGATGCTGTATCCCGCCGCGTAAGCTGCGGGTATCATGCCCAATACCAGCGCCAGCGCCAGCAGAAACGCCGCCCAATTCCGCACTTTTCTTCTCACAGAGGCATCCCTCCCATTTCCGTTTATATAGCCGTATTCGCGTGGACGGAAATTCCGCCCACGCGAATCGGCAGACCGCCCGCTAAGAGCCGTCTATTTCACTTATTTCTTGCTGGCTGCGTCGTCGCGCTCATCGCGCTTGACCTTATGGTAGCGGCGCACCGCGCCCACGATGACCAAGGCCGCAACGACTGCCACGATGGACCACACGATAATGGGGTTTTCCCGCACAGCTGTGCCGATGATCTCCCAGATGGAATTGCCGCTAACCTGACCCTCTGACTCCTGCCCGTCCGGAACATCCTCCGGGGCTTCGGAGGTCTGGGTGTCATCAGGCTCAGCCTCAGGTTCTTCCGCGTTCTCGGACAGGCTCTCCATCGTCACCTGCTGGGAATCCAGCCACACGGGGAAGGTCAGGGACGTGCCGCTGCTTTCCCAGTTGGCATACAGACGCTCCGTCAAGTTCAGCAGGCTGTCGGTGTACTGTGCAAGGATCTCCTCCACTGTGCCGCTGGCCATACCGCTGCCGGTATCCATGTAGCGCTGGAGCGCCTTGCCGATGATGTCGCCGTTCTTGCTGTTCAGGCCACTGTGTTCGTTCAAGCTGGCCAGCAGCAGCGCTGCCAGACCCTTGGCCTCGTCGGTATCCTTGGACTTAGCCGCTGCGGCCATGTTGTCCAGGCTGTTGGTGATAAACGCACGCAGCACGCTGGGGGAAGCCTTCAGCCACTGGGCGAAGGTCTTACCGCCGCCGTTAGCGCCCCACTCGGCGTAAGCGGCCAGCACCAGGCCCTTGATGTTGTACTCCACATCCATATTCAGGCCGTCTTGCAGGCCCTCATCGTCCTCATCGCCTGCGCCGTCGCCGGTATCTGTGCCGCTGCCATCGCCGTTACCGCCGCTGCCGCCAGTGCCGCCGCCGCTGCCGCCGCTGCCGGCGCTGGCAAAGGTGGCCACGACCTTTGCGTTGGCCGCGCCCAGCGCAAAGCTGCCGGGATTGGCAAGGTCAGCGGTCGTGCCGGTGCTCATCAGATCCAGCGTCAGGCTCTTGAGCGCATAGCTGCTGTCCTTGGGCGTGGCGGTGACGGTCACCTTGGTGCCACTGGGTCCATAGACCGCGTTGTCCGCGTCGCCGGTGCGGCCATCGCCGCGCTTGATGGTCACCGTGCCGCCGGTGCCGCACTCGGCCTTGGCACGGTAGTAGCTGGTGGAAGTCCCCTCACCGATGGGAACAGGATAGTTGTTCGCGCCCTGCGTCCAGTAGTTCTTGTGGGCATTGACGCCGCCGTCCACGCCCCACGCCACCTTGCCGCTGGCAAAGTCGTCTGCGCTGGCCCACTCGCCGACGCTGGAAACGGAGTCCTTCTTGTCCGCCAGATAGTAGCTGTCGGACACATTTTTCTCTTTCAGCTCGGTGGGCGCAAGGCCGATATTGGCGCCCGGGACATAGCTGAAGGAATTGCTGACCTGATTATGCGCACCCCAGCCGTAGAGGATGCCGAAGGCCCTGACAGACGTGCTCGCCTCGACCTTTCCGGTGTTCCAGCAGAATTCCGCCACGCCGCCGTAGCCGCCGTTGGTAAGGATACCCGCCGCATAGTCCGTGCCGGTAATCGCGCCTGTATTGCTACAGTTCGTTGCCTTGCTGCCATTGACGCAGATGCCCGCAGCCTGCTGGCCGGTCACAGCGCCGCTGTTGCTGCACCGCTCATAGCTTCCGCCCGCCGCAATGCCGGAGGCGTACCCCTGTGTCGCAGATATGCTTCCGTTGTTGGTGCAGTCTGTGTAGGAGCCGTAGCTATGTGTTTCATTCCCAGTCATTCCGCCTGCGGTTCTTTTGCCGACTACCTTAGCGCTGTTGGTACAACCCGCTAAAACGTGATCCTGAAGGTTGCTGTATCCCATACCGGCCAGTCCGCCTGCATAACTGCCGGTCACGGAGCCGCCCCTGTTGTGGCAGTTTGTCATTGCGACGCGTCCTCTGCCCAGAAGGCCGCCCGAGCCAGATCTGCCGCCGCTGACCGTCAGGTTTTCAGCAACGACATTACGCAGCTCCAGCGCAGTTTCGCCCTCTACAGCCGCCACAAGGCCACCGCTGCATGACGTCCCGCTGCTCGTAAACTTCACGCTGCCGTTTTTCAGCGTCAGATCCCGCATCGTCATGGGCACACCGTAAGTACCTCGCACGCTGCCGAAAAGTCCTGCCCATTGCCTGTCTGTTTCCACCTTCAGCCCGCTGATGGTCTTGCCGCCGCCGTCCAGACTGCCGCCGAAGGAATGGAGGGCATCGATGCCGATGGGCGTCCACAGCTTGTTGTTCAGATCGATGTTATTGGTCAGCCTGAACCACTTGCCGGTGTAGCTGAAGCCGTTTTCATTGACCTGCGTTTGCAGGGCAGTCAGCTTACCGACATCGGGAATCTCATAGGGAGCAGCTTCCGTGCCGCTGCCCGCCCATATCGGCGACCACACGGCATAGAGCGTCAGGCTCTTGTTCTTCTCCACCGAAACCGTTTTACCGGCATCATAGCTGTTATCCTCCGTTTTCGCATGGGGGTTCGTGCTCCAGCCGAGGAATGTGCCGTTCTCGTGCTTGAAGCCCAACTCCGTATCGGACTTAATGGTGAAGCTTCCGGTATCGCCTTCGACCCGCTGCTGCTCCGTTACAGCCGCTCCTTCGCCGCCGTTAGGATCATAGACAAGGGTGATCACGCCCTCCACGCCGGGTTCGAAGCTGCCGTCCCAGCGCGTGATGTGCACGGGGTTATTGGGCGCGTCCTGCTTGTTGATCCACTCGATATATGTGCCTCTGTTCTCATTCAGCACGTTCACCAGCACATCGTCGCCCACCTTATACACGGTCTTGCCGTCCTCGGTGGTGGCGGTGATTTCCTGTTCAGCTCCACTGTTGACATACTTAGCCGTCTCCTTGCCGTTCAGCTTGCAGAGGTAGTAGCTGTTGGCCCCCTTGCGGTTACTGATGCCGTAGGCACTGCCTTCCGCGCCGGTCACGTCACCCAGGTTGTAGCTGTTGGCCACGTTGCCATTGCCCGAAATGCCGCCCGTCACATATTTATTCTTATCGGTTGCACCAGTGACACTCCCGTTGTTATAGCAGTTTGTTGCAGCTCCGTATCCGACAATACCGCCGGTATATATGTTTTTCTTGGTCGTTCCAGAAGCGTTTACACTGCCGGTATTCCAGCAGAGATTTGCTGCACTGCCGACATATCCGGCTACGCCACCAATGTAACACTTATTCTTAATGTTATCTACGGTTATCGTTCCTTCTTTTAAGCAGTTGGAAATCGCACCTTGAACTTTACCCGCCACACCGCCGTATGCCATGCCGTTGGTGGTGCTGTTTGCCGCATCGACTTTAACATCAATATTACTGCGGCAAAAACGGATTTCACTTCCGGCTGCAGTCGTACCGACAATTCCGCCCACATTATTTATCTTGCCGTCTGCCTTCACTGATCCCGATACGGCAAGGCTCAATATTTTGCCAGTCGAATCCAGTTTTTCAAACATTCCCGCAGTCTTTGAATTTGAGTCATCATCTGTGTAGTTTACATTCAAGCCTTTGATCTCATGGCTCATGCCATTAAATTCACCCGCGAAACTTGGGATAGGCTTCCATTCGCTATTTTCCAGATCAATGCTATTACCCAACGACAGAGTCCATCCATCAAAATTCTTGGATTCGCCATCAATACTTCCATTGGCCAGCAGGCAGAAACCCATCAATTCGTCAGCACTCTTGAGAACGTAGTTTTTTTCCTTCCCAGCGCTTTCATACCAGCGAATGTCGGCCTTGACCAGTGAATAGGTATACTCCACATTACTGCCGGTTATACGAAGACAGTAGTCTGTTCCTCCCACTTGTGTTGCCGCAGGAGCAAATACGATTTGATATCCTGTCGGCGCGGTGAATGTGACCGGCACATCAGATACGCCGTTGGGGTAGCCGCTTGCAGCATAGTAGTATTGGTTTCCGGCGGCATCGGTCAGCGTCTTTTTGTCGCTGTCATTGCCGAGTGTGACCACTACACCTTCGGGCTGATTATCCGGCTTAGTCAGCTTTAACTCGTTTGCCACCGCCATTGTCCCGGAACTGCGTCCCAACTGCGGCATCTTTTCTGCCTTATTAGTCGTATCATACACCCAAACGTAAGAAGATCCCCCCAGTTCATACGCCACACGGCCCAGCTGGAACTCCTCCGCTGTACGTGCGCCGATGTCATCGGCAGTGCCTTTCTTATCAAAGGTAGAAGTCTCCGCCAAATAGAAGCAGTTGGTCACCGTGCCGCTGCCGCCCACAGCAGGCACGTTGATGCTATCAGCGTTGTAGTAATAGCTGCTGGACACCGTCGCATTGGTTTCGGCCATGCCCACCAGTCCGCCGACTGCGGCATTTTCATCGCTGCTATCCACCTTAGCCGTGGACATGCAGTTCTCCACCTTGCCGGACTTCAGCTCGCCCACCAACCGACCTTTGCCGCCGCTGATGGTCACAGATTTGACCGTGCCGCCCTCCACCACGCCGAACAGGTCGTTGGGCAGGTTGGAAATGGAATAGTTCCCCATAATCGTGAACGTCCCTTTGAAGGGGCTTTCCGCTGTGCCGATGGGCGTCCAGTCGATGCCGTCCAACACAATATTCTTACCCAGCGTGATGGTCTTGCCGGAAAAATCATTCTCGCTATTCACCAACTGTGCGAAATTCGCCAGCTCCTCGGCGCTGCGGATGGTATACTTTGTAGCACTGCCATCGCCATACCAAGCAGAGACAAAATCATCCTTCGTGCCGTAGTACAAAGTGATGTCGGTTTCCTCTCCGGTAAATACATATTCCAGTGTGCCGTCGTCACCCAGCTTGGGCGTAGTTTCGGCCACAACTTCATCCGCGGAGGACTTGATATAAATAATGGGGTTATCGGTATAATCCTCCGTGGTCAATTTCAAAGTGATTTTCTCATCGGTGCCGGTATACTCGGTGCTCAGCGTTTCATTGCCGCTGCCGGCATTCTCGCCCTCGCCGGGTGCTTCAGTCGTTTCGCCCTCGCCGGGCTCGGAAGTCGCAGCGGGAATGACGATCTTCACATCATAAGCGGCATTTTTATTCCACTTCTCCAGTGTCACCGTGCGCTGGGCAACCACGGGGGTATCAGTGCCTTCGCCCTCCTGAGTATCGGCTTCATTGGAAGACGCGTTGACATCGTCCTCACCCTCGCCGGGGTTCTTGTCCTCATCACCGGGGTTGGTAGGCTGTTCATCCCCGCCGTGCTCGGTGTCCTTGTTTTCGTCGTCCTTGCCTTCGTTGTCCCCGCTGGGGTTAGCGTCAGCCGGGTTCGTATCGCCCTCGACGATGGTCGTGCCGCTGCCGCCCACCACCTCCGTGGCAAAGGCCGCGGGGGTCACCAGCGTCAGCGTGAGCACCATGCTCATCAGCAGGCTCACGATGCGCCGGGACATACTGCTTGTCCGTTTCTTCATGTGATCTGTCTCCTCTCGTTGTTGAACGTATCTATATAAAAACTATTTAGTTACTGCTCTTCGGCATCACCACATACAATTTGCCTGTCTCCGGGTCTTCGTACACCGTGCCCTTCTGCTCGAAGCTGCTGGAGGACTGGATGTCCTGCTCCATCTCCTCCGCGTTGTCCAGCTCCTGCATCTGCTCCCGCTGGAGGATCTCCACGCGGGTCTTGCTGAGATCCACGTTCCAGTTCAGTATGACCGCCGCCATCAGCCCGCAGGCGAACACCAGCATCACGTCCGACAGGTTCGCCAGCCCGGACATGGCGTCCACCTCCTCCGTCACCCGGCGGCGGGAGGAAAACTTACCCTTCAACATCGCTCGTGACCTCCTCCAAAACTGCCTCCATCAGCGTTTCCAGCGACACCATGTCGTCGTTGTACCACCGCTTGCGGATGTGGGAGATGACGCTGGCCACCGCCGCGCTGATAACACCCGCGATGGTGGTGTCGAACGCCACATTCATGGACTCCGACAGCGTCACCGTGTCGCCCTGTCCCAGCGCCACGATGCCGGGGCCCAGGGGGATCAGTGTACCCAGCAGGCCGAACATGGGGCCCAGCTTGGCGATCATGTCCGTGATGGAGGTGGTGCGGGCGTTCCGCGCTTCCTCCGTGGCCAGCAGACGCTCCGCCAGTGCCGTCAGGGTGTCCTTCGGCAGGCCGCGGCTCTCCGCCAGCTCCAGCAGGGCCTTCTTCTGCCGCCGCAGCAGGCCGCTGTTTTCAATCAGCTCCGCAAGGCCGTCCGCGCCCGCCGCGTGTACGTCGCGCAGCAGCTGGGGGACGTTACACTTATGCTTGCGGCGCTCCGCGATGTACTCAACCACGATGTCGCCGATCTGCCAGACCGCCCCGGCCATCAGAATTATCAGTATAATGAGGCAGGGGATCATCAGCGCCTGGGCGATGGTATGCAGTATTTCACTCAAAGAGATCATGTGTGTTTGCTCCTATTCCTGTTTCTCGCCCCGCAGATGGGGCGTATTTTTCCCGTTACCTGCCCCGCAGGGGCGGGTAACATATTTGCTTTTGTATGTGGTTTTGGTCTTGCCGTTCAACAAAGAGAGGAGGTGGGAGGGGCGGCTTTTCCCCTCCCACCCTTATGGAAAGCTGAC
>OBJG01002173.1_pt1 | contig 12757 bp, 9 predicted proteins | sample 1517941 | NCBI WGS metagenome assembly OBJG01 (sample SAMN04571712, study PRJEB22368) | human gut metagenome | biome: human gut; material: stool | host: Homo sapiens | place: Luxembourg | collected 2012-09-21
AGGACACAGTTAAAAGTAACAACAGTTAACGTAAAATCTATAATTCCGTAAAAAACATGATCAAAAATGAATTAAATCAAAAATTGCAATTAACATGTATCGTGTGTGCATTGCTATCAGGTACAAATTATCTTCATGCCAATGGCAAATGGTTAGATAGACATGAAAAGGAAATAATCCCTACTGTTAAAAAACTCACAGAAGAAGGGATCCATATAAATGGTACAGTACGAGATTCCCAGGGAGAACCACTTTCTGGAGTGAATATTGTAATAAAAGGACAAACGATAGGTACAACAACAGATATAGATGGCAACTATTTTTTAGAAGTTCCAAGTCGAAGTTCTATACTAGTATTCACTTACATTGGATTTGAAGAGCAGGAAATTGTTGTTGGTAACCAAATCAACATAAACTTGAACATGCACGAAATTTCGACAGGCTTGAATGAAGTGGTAGTAGTCGGCTATGGCTCTCAAAAACGTGCATCGATAGTAGGTTCGATTACAACAATCGAGCCTCAGGTATTAAGCCAAGGGACAACACGTGCCTTAAGTAACAACTTGGCGGGAAATGTGGCAGGTGTAATTGCCGTGCAACGATCAGGAGAACCGGGAGCGGACGGTTCCAATTTCTGGATACGAGGTATTTCATCTTTCCAAGGAGCAGGAACCAGTCCTTTAGTATTAGTCGACGGCATCGAACGAACACTCGATGACTTGAACCCTGCTGAAATCGAATCATTTTCTGTGTTAAAAGATGCATCTGCTTCAGCCGTTTATGGTGTACGTGGAGCAAACGGCGTTATTTTGGTGCAAACTAAACGTGGGAAATTAGGAAAACCTACAGTCAATGTCCATTTCGAACAAAGTTTTACTCAACCAACAAAATTACCCCAATACATCGGTTCAGCAGAGTATCTGACATTATTGAATGAAATAGCAAAAGATAACGGTCAACAGCAATCTCCCTATTCGCAAGAAACCATTGATCACTACATAAATCGAACTGATCCGGATTTATACCCGGATGTAAATTGGATGGATCTGATTACGAAAGATTTTGCCATGAATCAACGTGCAGATATTACTGTCAACGGAGGTTCTGACATTTTACGCTATGCAGTGGTCGGATCATATTATGGCGAACAAGGTATTTTCGAACGCGACAAGAGTCAAAGTTGGAACAGTGGAACACATCTAAACAAATTCAACTTACGCTCGAATGTAGACATCAATATCACAAAAACAACGCAATTGACAGTCAGTGTCGGTGGCTATTTACAGGAGATGAATAAAATGGCAATATCTTCCGATGATGCATTTTCGGGAGCATTCGAGACCCCTCCATTCATACATCCGGCCTATTATAAAGAAGATGATAATATCTATTTTCCAGTAGTCAATCAACGAGTGAATCCGTACGTACAGGTTACTCAAAAAGGATATGCAACAACCTCTCAAAGTAAAATCGAATCGTTGTTCGCATTAGAGCAAGATTTGAAATTTATTACTCCTGGACTGAAAATAAAGGGTATTTTCTCATTTGATCGCTATTCTTGGTCAGGCGTTACTCGTTCAAAAACACCAGACTTGTATCAACCGGCTACCCAACGCGATGAAAATGGTAATTTAATTTTGAACATATCCAGTTACGGACAACAATTTTTGAGCACTTCCGAAAATAATGATTGGGGAAACAAAGCAACTTATGTAGAACTGAATTTGAATTATGAAAGGACATTCGGGAAACATCAGGTTGAAGGTTTGTTCTTGTATAACCAACGGGATTACCAGCAATTTGAAGAATCGTACGACATCGTACCTTATCGCCGCATGGGTATCGCCGGACGAGCATCTTACACATATGACAATCGATATATTGCAGAATTTAATTTCGGTTATAACGGATCAGAAAATTTTGCCAAAGGATATCGCTTCGGATTTTTCCCGTCCGTAGCAATTGGTTACTTGCTTTCGGAAGAAAAGTTCATGGAACCATACAAAGACACGTTCAGCAAAATCAAGTTTCGTGGTTCATTCGGCTTGACAGGGAACGACCAATTAGACGGACGTCGCTTTGCTTACCAGACAACATTGGGAGAAGACGGAACGGGTTATGACTGGGGAACCAACGGACAATATTATCATCGGAATTCTCGCTTTGAAGGTGATTTCGGAATTCCTAATCTGACATGGGAAACCGTATCGAAAACAAATGCAGGTTTCGAATTGGGCCTCTGGAATATGATCGACTTCCAAGTGGACTATTTCTTTGAACACAGATATAATATCTTTATGAAACGAAATAATATTCCGACATCAGCAGGATTTAGAAATACACCATGGGCTAATTATGGGAAAGTAAATAATCAGGGGATCGACCTAGCATTAAACGTAAACAAACAAATCAATAAAGATTTATACGTCGGCTTCCGGGGATCTTTTACATACGCCCAGAACAAAATCATCGAACAGGATGAGGCATTAGGCGTCATGGGGACGAATCGTCAACGGACAGGCGAAAAAGTCAACCAGTTATTTGGATTAGTCAACGAAGGCCTGTTTACTTTTGATGATTTCCAAAAAGATGCCAACGGAGATTATCTGATTGCCGAGAATGGCGGTTACGTTGTAAACGAGGATATTCCTACCCATACATTCGGTCCGGTTCGCCCCGGTGACATCAAATATAAAGACGTGAATGGGGATGGCGTTGTCAGTTCATTGGACGAGACTGCCATAGGAGGAACATACAACCCTCAGATCGTATACGGCTTCGGTGCCAATTTTCGCTATAAGAATCTAGATTTTAACATATTCTTCCAAGGGAATGGGATGACATACGGATTTAAAGGAGGATGCAGCAACAAGTTTACCCCTGGTGAAACAATGGGGGCCATGGGAAATATCCTGACTAACTATCAAGACCGTTGGACCGTTGAAAATCCAAGCCAAGATGTATATTACCCACGTTTGACATGGGGGAAAAGCGAGAATAATGTTCGAAACTCTACATGGTGGTTGGAAAACATGAGTTTTCTCCGAGTGAAAGATATAGAGATCGGCTATACGCTCCCGAAATCTTGGGTACGACAAATTGGCCTGTCGAACATTCGTTTATATGCAAAAGGTAGTAATCTGTTCACATTCTCAAAATTTGACTTATGGGATCCTGAAGTCGACACATCCGTAGGAACAAAATACCCGATAATGAAATCATTTTCAGCAGGTTTTGATATTAATTTCTAAAAATAAAAAAATAAAAAAATGAAATTTAGCAAGTATATTGGTTTAGCGACATTATGTATGTGCTTAAATGGATGCACGGATTTTATAGACAATGCACCAGACGATATTATTACAATAGACATGATATTCGACGACAAGACTCGTACGGAAGATTGGCTAGCAGGTGTATACCAAGGCATTCGGGATCCATACTGGGATTATACGCGTTACGATGCGTTCGAGATGCTGGCAAACGATATCACTCCATCGCAAGGCTGGTTACCATATTGGGGTAGTGACTGCGGATTAGGATTTCGCGTAGGACAATGGGAACCTAATTCAGGTTGGAGCGGTTCCTATTGGACAATGTCCAAATATATTCGACAAGCCTATATTTTCATGGATAACGTAAAGGCTTTACCAAAACAAAACGTAACGGAGAGTGACGTGGAGACAATGAAAAACGAATGTCGTTTCATGGTTGCGTATTACTATTGGATGATGACCTTGGCTTATGGAGCAGTCCCTTATTTTGAAGATGATATGACTTCGGATTCTCCGGATCTAATGCGCGGTCAGAAAAGCTTTGAATGGATGATCGACTGGCTGGATAATCAATTTTTAGAATTGTCGAAAGTCCTTCCGGACAGTTGGAGTACGTTGTATGGTGGTCGCGCAACTAAATTGGCAGCATTGGCGCTTCGCGCCCGCATATTGCTATTTGCAGCAAGTCCGTTAGTAAATGGAAATGAATGGTATCTCGGCTTTAAAAATTCTGACGGAGAAGAACGTTTCAGCCAAGCTTATGATGCCAACAAATGGAAAAAAGCAGCTGACGCATGTAAGCAGCTGATCGATGAAGCCGAGAAAAAAGGAAAGGGGTTGTATATCGTAAATAACAAAGAAAACGGCAAAGTGGATCCCTTCATGTCCTGTTACGGAGCCACAATGAGAACAGAAGGAGAGGGTAACAATGAAATCATTTGGTTCCGACCTAAAGGAAATTACGGAGATTGGGAACAGCACGGAACTCCTCGCGGTTGCGGCGGTAATGGAGGCTTAGGAGTTACTCAATCACTGGTAGATGCTTTCTTTATGGAAGACGGAACGGAACCTATACTGGGATATAATGCGGACGGTAGTCCGAAAATCAATCCGAATGCGCCATTATATAGTGAGAAGGGATTTTCTACAAAACCCGAATATAGGGCAACCGATTATTATTTAATGGATGGGTACAATGATAGTAATTACCCTGACGTTACACCGGAACGAGACGGGAAACGCTTGATTGTACAACCCAACACATTTAATATGTATTGCCATCGGGAACCTCGTTTTTACCTGACTGTAGTATGGAATGGACAATGGTTCAAATGGGAAAACCGTAATACGAACTTTTTGTATGGACAACCGGACGGAGGACCAACACACGATGCTCCGCAAAACGGTTATTTAAATCGTAGTCGAGTATCATTGGATTATATACCTCGTGATAACAATCACCCTTATCGTCCGGCTATCATTTTCCGCATGGCAGAAGCTTATCTAAGTTATGCTGAAGCATTAAATGAAAGTTCAGAACGCATGAGCCACAAACAAGAAATACTCGACAATTTGAATAAGATTCGCCATCGGGCTGGTATTGCCGAATATGGAACTGGCACGGATGAGAATGGTTTTACCCGCATTAAGATCAATTTCTCAGACCAGAAAGAGGTAAGACGTTTGATACACAAAGAACGCCGAGTAGAATTTGTGGGTGAAGGAGTTCGTTACCATGATTTGCGTCGCTGGAAAACAGCCCATTATGGCATCGGAAACCTAAATGAGCAGGGTGAAAATCCAGATTGGGGTGTCAATGGACCGGATTATGGGATGAATTATTATGGAACCGAATATACTGATCAAGGAGACAACGCCTTCTTCAAACGCACAAAATACATGGATCGTGTTTATCCTCGCAAATTCTATTGGTATCCGATACATCAATCAGAAATAGATAAGGATCCAACATTGGTTCAAGGCCCATTTTGGCTTGGAGAGTAAAAGTGTATAAAGAAAATAAACTGGACGCAGACGTCGCAGAATGCGCTAATTAACGCAGACTTATTTTATATTGTCAATTAATATATCTACGCTTGTCTGCGTAATCTGCGTCCAGTAAATATAACCATGAATTGTGACATAACTGGGCAATGTTTCATGTCCTGGTATACACTTTATTTCTTATTGCAGCAACATTCCACATAACCATACATCGGTGCAAGTATAAATAAATCACTAAAACAGTTTCTAAAAAAAGGATAGCTTCCCGAACCCCGAAAAGCTATCCTCAAAAGTCAAAATATTGAAAAAATACCACACTATCCCCTCAATGCTTCATCCATTGCAGCAGCAGCCTTACGACCGTCACCCATTGCCAGGATTACGGTTGCACCGCCACGGACGATATCACCACCCGCATATACATCAGACAAGGCTGAGCGCATATTTTCTTCATTCACCACGATCGTTCCCTTTTTGCTTACTTCCAATCCCTGGAAAGCACGCGGGATAAGCGGATTGGGAGAAACACCGACGCTGACAATCACTTCATCCACATCAATTGTTTCGATCGCTCCTTCGACTGGTACAGGACGACGACGTCCGGAAACATCCGGTTCACCCAGCTCCATCTTCTGCAAGCGCATCTGTTTGACACGGCCCCGTTCGTCACCAAGATATTCGACCGGATTATGCAACTCCACACCTTCCTCTTTGGCATGTTTCACCTCCTCCAAGCGTGCGGGCATCTCTTCTTCACTACGGCGATAAACGATCATGGCACGTTCGGCACCCAAGCGGCGAGCAGTACGGACCGAGTCCATTGCTGTATTGCCACCACCGATGACAGCCACTTTCTTACCCTGCAAGACAGGCGTATCGCTATCCGGATTGGCAGCATCCATCAGATTGACACGTGTCAAGTATTCGTTGGAAGACATCACCCCGACCAGGTTCTCTCCCGGAATATTCATAAAGTTAGGAAGCCCGGCGCCGCTGGCAGCGAAGATTCCTTTGAAACCATCCGCATGCAGATCGTCATAACTGATTGTCTTGCCGACAATACAGTTTGTCATGAACTTCACACCCATCTTGCGCAGCCCTTCAATTTCTACATCCACAATCTTATTCGGCAGGCGGAATTCGGGAATACCGTATTTCAACACACCACCGATTTCGTGCAAAGCTTCGAACACCGTCACGTCATAGCCACGCTTTGCCATATCACCGGCAAACGAAAGGCCGGCGGGACCTGAACCGACAACGGCAATCTTAATGCCGTTCTTCTCCGCTACTTCCGGAACGGAAATGTTTCCGCTTTCCCGTTCATAATCGGCGGCAAAACGTTCCAAGTAACCGATAGCGACAGCCGGTTTACCCATCTTCAGATGAATGCACTTGCTTTCGCACTGTTTTTCCTGCGGACATACACGGCCGCAGACAGCCGGCAATGCACTTGTTTCCTTCAGCACTCTGGCTGCTTCCAGAAACTCTCCCCGTTCGATGTTCTTCACAAACGTCGGGATATTGATACTTACCGGACATCCTTGCATACAGGTCGGATTCGGACAGTCCAGACAACGCTGGGCTTCCTGCATGGCCTGCTCCTTCGTCAATCCGAGGTTTACCTCTTCGAGGCGGGTATGGCTGCGGTATTCCGCATCCAGCTCATTCATTTCTACACGGGGGATATCCGTACGTTCCTTATTTTTTTTGCTTTTACGCAGTGCTTCTCTCCACGGTTCGGCACGACGGGCAGCGATCAGTTCTTCTGTTGTCATTTGTTTACTGTGGTTTCGTTATTTCTTTTCAATATCTTTATAAGCACCGAGGCGCATCAGCATCTCATCGAAATCTACTTGGTGAGCATCGAATTCCGGTCCGTCCACACAGACGAACTTCGTCTTTCCTCCGACCGTAATACGGCAAGCGCCGCACATTCCGGTCCCGTCCACCATAATCGTATTCAAAGAGGCGACTGTCGGGATCTCGTATTTCTTCGTCAGGGCAGAGACGAATTTCATCATGACGGCCGGGCCGATCGTGACGCACAAATCCACCTTTTCACGGTTGATCACACTTTCCACGCCATTCGTCACCAAACCTTTTGTACCGTAAGAACCGTCGTCTGTCATCACGATCACCTCATCGGAGTTGGCGCGCATCTGCTCTTCCAAGATAACCAGCTCCTTCGTACGGGCGGCCAGCACTACAATCACACGGTTGCCCGCCTTATGAAAAGCCTCCACGATCGGCAATAAAGGAGCCACACCGACACCACCGCCGGCACATACGACCGTACCGACTTTCTCGATATGGGTGGCTTGCCCCAGCGGGCCGACCAAATCGGTAATATAATCACCGGCATTCAGTTCGCATATCTTTTTTGACGAACCTCCTACAGCCTGGATCACGAGTGTGATAGTTCCTTTCGTTGTATCAGCTCCGGCAATGGTGAGGGGAATGCGTTCACCTTTCTCACCCACCTTCACGATAACAAAGTGGCCTGCCTTACGGGAGCGGGCAATCAAAGGTGCTTCCACTTCCAGTTTCACTACGTTGGCAGAGAAATGTTCTTTACTTACAATTTTATTCATTATAATCGCTACTATTGATAGTTAGTCTTGTTGATTTGGTTGCAAAAATACATCAAAAAACTGGATAGCACAGTATTTTGCCAAACAAAAAGGAGTTATTCGAACAAACCTTCGTCACGAACCAACATCAAAATAGCCGAATGAGGGACGATCAGGAACTTCTCTTCATTAAAATTGATCTCGTAAGCCGCATTCTGTAGAAATACAGCCAAATCGCCTTCATGCGCCTGCAAAGGAAGATAATGCACCTCACCCTCTGTTTTCTTTTCCCATACTTCATGTTCCTCACTCTGGGAAGGAAGCGGGAAACCGGGACCGACCTTGATGATATAGCCGCTCTGAATCTTCTCCTGCTGGACAGTAGGCGGCAGATACAATCCGGATTTTGTCTGACTCTGCGGGTTCTTCGGTTTGATAAGCACCTTGTCACCCACCATCAGGAACTTATCTATGTCTTTCTGATCTATTGCTAATTGCATGACTTTTATGTTTATGATATTTTGACGGACAAAGATATAAAATACGTTGCACAAAAAAAGCTGCTTCCCTTTCCGAAAGCAGCTTTTCCTGAACAAAAGAATCTACACGTCAGATGGCACGCCCCTTAAACACGTTGGACTGATCCGACGGATACAGATAACCGGTAAACGAAATACGGTTGCTGTTGAAGTTCGGACTCACAGTTGCCGTACACTTGTTCGTGCCTTTTACCATACGGATTGTCACATTGGCGGAGACTGCAACACCTTGTACCATCATACTAAACGTAACATTTCCTTTTTTGTCTGTTTTCATCTCTATATTTGAAGCACTGCCATCGACCGTTATCCCCCCGATCCCGTTCGGGCCGGCAGCGGCAGTATTGAAAGCCAACTGGATAGTCGCCCGGTCACCTTTCATGGAAACGAAGTTCGTGCTCGGGGTCACATAGACGAATTGTCCACGCTTAAACTCGACACGTTCGGCTTCCAATACAAAATCTTTCTCCTTCAGTGCTTGTACACCTTGTTCGAACAAGGCCATCTGTTCTGCTGCTTCGGCAGCTTTCTTCGCTTCTTTTTCTGCTTTCTTAGCAGCCTTCTCGGCAGCTTTATCCTGCTGGGCCATCATTGTCCCTGCACTAAATAGCAGGACAGCCAGTAATAATAATACTCTTTTCATACTTCTCATTCTTTTAGTTGAAACCTAATCAATCTACTTTCATATAGTATGACAAACGAGATACTAAAAAGTTCAATCCGAATTCTTACTTTTCATGTTTTTAACATGATACCACAAAAAGAGCCAAGCAGTTACAGCCGCAACAAAATCAGAGAAGGGAGCAGCATACCAGACACCATCCAACCCCCAAAAGCGGGAGAACAGCAACATCGCCGGTATCAGGAACAAGACTTGGCGGCTTAAACTCAAAAACATAGCCTTCCAAGCAATCCCGATGCTTTGGAAAAACTGGCTGATCGAGATCTGCGAACCGACAACCACAAATACCAGCAAACTGATCCGCAAGCCATTTGCCGTCACATCCAATAAATCAGGATCGTTCGTAAAGGCACGGGTGATCAATTTCGGAAACGCCACGCTACAAAAGCAGCCGACTCCCATGATAATGGTAGAGGTTATGATGACCAGACGTAGCGTTTCCTGGACACGCTCGTATTTCTTTGCCCCGAAATTGAAACCGACAATCGGCTGCATTCCCTGCGCGATCCCGATAATCAGCATCACCAAAAGCATTCCGACACTGGTGATAATGCCGTTTGCCCCCAATGCCAAGTCTCCCCCATGCTGTTTGAGTGCATAGTTCTGGATCACCACCACCAAACTTCCCGCCAACTGCATGGCAAAAGGCGAAACACCGATCGTCAGGATATTCCATACCACATGCTTTTCCAGCTTGAACGTCCCTTTATGGAAACGGACGATACTGTCTTTCTGGACAAAATGGTTCATGACAAAAAGAGTGCAGAGCAGCATCGAGATGATCGTCGCGATGGCAGCTCCCTTAATCCCCATATCCAGCCAGAAAATGAAAATAGGATCGAGTATCACATTGGTTATCGCCCCGATCAGCATGGTAAACATTGCTTTCTTCGGATAGCCGGAAGCACGCATGACAGCGTTGAAGCCAAAACTGAGGGAGGTCAGGAGCGTCCCCGGAACCACGATATTCAGATAGTCCTGCGCATACGGGATGGTCTGTTCGCTTCCCCCGAAAGCCAGTAATAAATCTTTCATCCAGATCATGCAGGGAACTACTGTCGCAAGCGTTATGATGAATGTCAAGGTGAAAGCATTCCCCAATACCTTTTCCGCCATCTCATTCTCCCTTCGTCCCAGATAGATGGAGACACGCGTCGCAGCCCCCGCCCCGATGAGCATTCCGAACGCCTGGAGGAACAACAGAATAGGGAATGTCAGCGTCAATCCTGCCATTGCCAGCGGACCGACTCCCTGACCGATAAAGATACGGTCGACAATATTATAAAGAGCATTCACCATTGTACCGATCACTGCCGGCATCGCATAATGCAACAACAACCGGCCGATCCTCTCATGCTCCAGCCGCCATGTTATTTCGTTTGCCATATTTATTCCTTTTAATCTTAAACAAAACTTTTATTTCCTACCGGGAAAATTTATTGTCATAAGCGAGAAACGTTGTTTCCATGTCCATAAAAACTTTTTCTCATGCCGATAAGAGAGACAAGCTCCGCCACCGTCCGGAGTTCTTCCTTGCAGCCCTCAGGGAAAGCCACAACCAGTTCATGCGGGCTCTTGCAAGTGATATTCAACTGCCCTTCCTTTACGGGCGAAGGACGGTAACCATTACGGATCAGAGCATTCCCTACCCAATAAGAAGTCAGAAAGTCGCCTTCCACACCGATGGGTGACGTAGGAGCTTCCGTATTCAGCTTTCCGGTTGCCGGATCGAATACGATTCCCTCCTTACCGAAAAAAGATTCAAAAGCTCCACTCATAATCAGGTCTTCGGGAGTTCCGCAAGCCATCGGACGTCCTTTCTCCTGTAGCCAGAGGCAATCCCCCATTTGGATAGCCAGGTCCAGGTCGTGAGTAGAAAGCAGAACCGCTTTCTCTTGCTCGACTGCCAGGCGATGCAACAAAACCATTGTTTCGATACGGCTGGTCACATCCAGAAAGGCGGTCGGTTCGTCCAACAGGATAATCGGGCACTGTTGGGCAAGCGCCTTGGCAATCATAGCCTTCTGCCGTTCACCGTCACTTAGCTCCGAGACATAGTTATTGGCTTTATGAGCTATGCCGGCAGCTTCAAGCGATTGCTCGATGATAACATGATCCCGCTTCTTCAACTGTCCGAAAAAGCCGGTATAAGGATGCCTGCCCAACGAAACCAGTTCATAGACGGTAATTCCTCCTGCATTAGTCTTTTCTGTCAGTACAACACCGACAGTCAAGGAAAAGTTTGCCTGCGAATAACCGGAAAGAGGCTTCCCCATCAAACGTATTTCCCCTCCGAGTGGAGGCTGAAAACCACAAAGCGTACGAAGCAGCGTCGATTTACCGGCACCGTTCAGTCCCAACAAACAAGTCACCTCGCCCGAAACGAGTTGCAGGTTCAAATCCTCATGGACCACTTTCCGCTTACCGCCTTTCAGCAGGTAACCGATACAAAGTCCTTTTGTTTCTATTGCAGCTACTTTTGTCATATATCGGTCAGTCAAAGTATTGGATGTTTTTCCGGTTCACAATTACATAAATGATGACAGGCGCGCCGAGCATCGGAGTCACGGCATTCAGCGGCAATATGTTATGCGTACCCGGCAATACCATCAACAGATTACAAAGCAACGCGATGCAAGAACCGGTCAGCAACGTTACAGGAACCAGCATCTTATGATTGGATGAGCCCAACATCAAACGTGCGACATGCGGGACCGCCAGCCCGATAAAGGAGATCGGCCCGCAAAAGGCAGTCGTAGTCGCAGTAAGCAATCCCGTACACAACAGGATCAGAATACGCGTCCGCCTGATCTTGATTCCTAAATTGGCAGCATACATTTCTCCTAAGAGCAATGCATTCAGAGGTTTGATCAAAAGAATGGCCAATAGCAATCCTATACAGGTAAAACCGGCAAAATAAGGCAGCTGTTGCAAGGAAACCCCGGAGAAGTTCCCCAATCCCCACATCACAAATGCATGCACCTTGTCAGTCGATGCATAATAATTCAGAACCGAAATCAATGATGAAGCGAGATAACCGATCATAATACCGATAATCAACAACATGACGTTATTCTTCACCTTCGCCGAGAAATAAATAATCAATCCCAAAATACAGGCCGCACCACTAAATGCGGCCATGATAACCGCCAGATAACCGCTGATCGGCAAATCGGTCACCATACTCAACGAACCGCCGAAATAGAGCATGATCGCAGCGACTCCCAGATTGGCCCCGTCACTGATTCCCAATATGGAAGGACCGGCAAGCGGATTCCTGAACAATGTCTGTAGCAACAATCCACTAACAGCCAGCGAAGCACCTGCTAACAAAGCCGTTACAGCCTGGGGAAAACGGCTCTGCAACACAATATTCTGCCATGCAAGTCGCTCCGTTCTCTCTCCCAGCAATATATTCACCACACTTTCAACGGGTATCGAGACAGCGCCATAAACCAGTCCGCCGGCAAACAACAGCAACAGGAGAACTAACAAAAACGGATAAAAAATGAAGACTTGCTTTTTCATGCCTGCAAAGATAATGCTTTTGGAAAAATTTTTTACCTTAGCCCCTTAAACAACAGAACTGCTAATGTTATATACTATAATACTATGAGAAGAATCATCATATCACTCATACTGCTTGTAGGATTTTGTTCCGGCACATACCCGATATATTTCAAG
>OBJG01002174.1_pt1 | contig 12755 bp, 9 predicted proteins | sample 1517941 | NCBI WGS metagenome assembly OBJG01 (sample SAMN04571712, study PRJEB22368) | human gut metagenome | biome: human gut; material: stool | host: Homo sapiens | place: Luxembourg | collected 2012-09-21
CCTTATCCCGCAGCTGAGTATGTAACGAACGCATTTTCCAAAGAGATAAAAGAGAATTTTAAAGACGATGCAGAGCCCCGCCCTGTAAGTATTGCCGGTCGCATCATGAGCCGCCGCATCATGGGAAAGGCTTCCTTCATGGAATTGCAGGATTCAGAAGGCAGAATACAGGTTTATATCTCTCGTGACGACATTTGCCCGGAAGAAAATAAAGATCTGTATAACATTGTTTTCAAGAAATTGCTCGATATCGGCGACTTTGTCGGAATCAAAGGTTTCGTATTCCGTACACAGATGGGCGAAATTTCCGTCCATGCACAAGAGATAACGGTATTATCCAAATCACTCAAGCCGCTACCGGTCGTCAAATACAAAGACGGTGTAGCATACGATGGATTCAACGATCCGGAATTGCGTTATCGCCAACGCTATGTCGACCTGGTGGTCAATGATGGCGTAAAGGATATTTTCATGAAACGTGCGGCAGTTATCAAGACCATGCGTACCGCGCTGGACGAAGCTGGATATACGGAAGTGGAAACTCCGATCCTGCAATCCATCCCCGGAGGGGCAAGCGCACGTCCGTTCATTACGCACCATAACTCGCTGGATATCGACCTCTATCTGCGTATTGCTACCGAACTGTATCTGAAACGATTGATCGTCGGAGGTTTCGAAGGTGTCTACGAAATCGGTAAAAACTTCCGTAACGAAGGTATGGATCGCACCCACAATCCGGAATTTACCTGTATGGAACTTTATGTCCAATATAAGGACTACAACTGGATGATGAGCTTCACCGAACAGCTGTTGGAACGTATCTGTATCGCCGTCAACGGTACATGTGAAAGTGTAGTCGACGGCAAGACCATCAACTTTAAGGCTCCTTACCGCCGTCTGCCGATTCTGGATGCCATCAAGGAAAAGACAGGTTACGACCTGAATGGCAAGAGCGAAGACGAGATACGCACGATTTGCAAGGATTTGAACCTTGAAATCGATGAAACAATGGGTAAAGGCAAGCTGATCGATGAAATCTTCGGTGAATTCTGCGAAGGCACGTTTATCCAGCCGACTTTCATTATCGACTACCCGGTCGAGATGAGTCCGCTAACCAAGATGCACCGGAGCAAACCTGGATTGACCGAACGTTTCGAATTGATGATCAACGGTAAAGAAGTGGCAAATGCCTATAGTGAGCTGAACGATCCGATCGATCAGGAAGAGCGCTTCAAAGAGCAATTGCGCCTGAGCGAAAAAGGGGATGACGAAGCGATGTTCATCGACCAGGACTTTTTGCGTGCACTGCAATTCGGTATGCCTCCGACGTCTGGTATCGGTATCGGCATCGACCGTCTGGTGATGTTGATGACTGGCCAAACAACTATTCAAGAAGTGTTGCTCTTCCCGCAGATGCGCCCGGAAAAGACAGTTAAGAAAGACACCGCAGACAAATATGTCGCACTGGGTATCGATGAAGCATGGGTTCCTGCTTTACATAAAGCCGGATATCTCACAACCGACACGTTGGTAGATGCTAATCCCAACAAGCTGAGACAGGAACTCTGCGAAATGAATAAGAAATACAAACTGGAATTGCAAAACCCCACTGCCGAAGAAGTAGAGGCATGGATTGCAGGCGCAGCCAAATAAGAGTAATACTATGAAGTTGCCCGGAAAAATTGCAATAATGGGAGGTGGTAGCTGGGCTACCGCCTTGGCCAAGATTGTACTTTCTACACAAGATAGTATTAACTGGTATATGCGTCGGCCAGACCAAGTAGAAGAGTTTCTGTTGTTGGGACATAACCCCAGCTATCTTTCCGCCGTCAAATTTGATACTGACAAAATCAAATTCTACACGGATATCAACAAAGTAATCAAAGATTCGGACACTTTGATTTTCGCCACCCCTTCTCCTTTTTTGAAACAACATTTGATGAAGGTGACGACCTCCATGCAAGACAAATTCATCATTTCGGCCATCAAAGGAATCGTTCCGGACGAAAACATGCTCGTAGCCGATTATTTTGCCGAATACTACAATGTCCCGATTGACAATATCGCTGTCATCGGCGGTCCGTGCCATGCCGAAGAGATCGCTCTCGAACGGTTGTCCTATATCACGCTGGCTTGCCCTAATATCGAGAATGCAAGAGCTTTCTCCTCCGTATTTAAGAACCAGTATCTGAACAACTCCTGTTGCAAGGATGTTACAGGTATTGAATATGCTTCCGTATTGAAAAACGTATATGCCATCGTCGCAGGTATCTGCCACGGTATGAAGTACGGAGATAATTTTCTGGCAGTTTTCATCTGCAACGCGATCGAAGAGATGCGTAACTTCCTCAACGCCGTACATGGCCTGGAACGGGATGTGACAGATTCGGTATATCTCGGTGATCTTCTGGTAACCGCATATTCCCGCTTCAGCCGGAACCGTACGTTCGGGACCATGATCGGGAAAGGTTATTCCGTCAAAATAGCCCAGCTCGAAATGGAGATGATCGCCGAAGGATATTACGGGACAAAATGTATTCGGGAGATAAACGAAAAATATAAAGTAAACATGCCGATCTTGGATACTTTATATAGTATTCTATACGAAAAGAAATCGCCGACTACCGCGATACGGCAGTTGACTGAAACATTTAAATAATAATGTAAATATGAAGAACATCAGTCTTAACATTGACAAAGCGCTGGGTACCGTAACGAAAGAACAGGTATATGCTCAGGCTGCAAAGGCCCACGAATGTAATGCCACTTTACAAAATGGTAATGGTGCAGGTAACGACTTTTTAGGTTGGTTGCACCTCCCCTCTTCTATTACAGATGCTGAACTGACAGACATCGAAAATACAGCTAACGTACTTCGTTCCAAATGTGAAGTTGTTGTCGCCATCGGTATCGGCGGTAGCTATTTAGGAACAAAAGCAGTGGTAGAAGCATTAAACAATAGCTTCGACTGGTTACATACGAACCGTAAAAATCCGGTTTTAGTATATGCCGGACACAATATCGGCGAAGATTACTTGTATGAACTTTGCGAAATCCTGAAAGGCAAACAGTTCGGTCTGATCAATATCTCCAAATCCGGTACGACTACCGAACCGGCCTTAGCTTTCCGCATGCTGAAAAAGCAACTGGAAGACGCAGTCGGCAAAGAAGAAGCCAAACACCGTATCGTCGCCATCACGGACGCCAAAAGAGGCGCTCTCCGCACGCTGGCTGACCAGGAAGGCTATAAGACATTCATTATTCCCGACAACGTCGGCGGTCGTTTCTCCGTACTGACTCCAGTTGGTTTGTTACCTATTGCCGTTGCCGGTATCAGCATCCGCGATTTGGTTGCCGGAGCTATTTCGATGGAAAAAGCAACAGACGTAAGCGTTCCTTTTGCTGAAAATATGGCAGAAATCTATGCTGCTACCCGTAACGAATTATATAAGAGCGGCAAGAAAGTTGAAATCCTCGCCAACTTCCATCCGAAACTCCACTACATCGCCGAATGGTGGAAACAGTTGTACGGTGAAAGCGAAGGCAAGGACGGTAAGGGTATTTTCCCTGCTTCCGTCGATCTGACAACCGATCTGCATTCTATGGGCCAGTGGATCCAGGATGGTGAACGCACGATCTTCGAAACTGTTATTTCTGTTGAAGAGCCGAACCACAAAGTAGTCGTCCCAACCGACGAAGCAAATCTGGACGGTTTGAACTTCCTCGCCGGCAAACGTGTGGACGAAGTGAACAAGATGGCAGAATTAGGTACTCAATTGGCTCACGTGGACGGCGGTGTTCCTAACTTGAAGATCACAATGCCGGAAGTAAGCCCTTACTACATCGGCCAGCTATTCTACTTCTTTGAAAGAGCCTGCGGCATCAGCGGTTACATGTTGGGAGTAAATCCGTTCGACCAGCCAGGTGTAGAAGCCTATAAAAAGAACATGTTTGCCCTGCTGAACAAACCGGGTTACGAAAAGGAAAGCGAAGCGATCCGCGCACGGTTGTAGCCAACAATCACATAATATAAAAATTTTTCAGGCACGACTCTCCTTCAAAAGGATCGTGCCTGAAAAATATCTATTAGCAAGCAATTAAAAATGATTCAAGAAGCAATCACCCAATATCTGCAAAAACAGCGACAAGTTTTATTTTCTCCCAAGGCCGTACTTTTCGATATGGATGGTGTCCTTTACGATTCCATGCGTTTTCATGCCCGTGCCTGGTACGAAACGGCTACCCACCACCAGTTGATCTCCACCCCGGAACTATTCTACCTGTATGAAGGCCGGACGGGTGAAAGCACGATCAACGAATTGTATCAAAAAACTTTCCTGCGAGATGCGACCGATGAGGAAAAGAAATCCATCTATGAAGAAAAAGCTATCTTGTTCAATCAATATAACGATGGAAAGGCAATGCAAGGAGCGGCCGAAGTACTGAAAAAAGTAAAAGCCTCCGGCTTGCAAACACTTGTCGTAACCGGTTCCGGACAACACAGCTTAATCAACAAGCTGGAACATACCTACCCAGGCTATTTCAAACGGGAAAAGATGGTGACGGCCTTTGACGTGAAGTTAGGCAAACCTCATCCCGAACCTTATCTGATGGGATTGGAAAAGGCAGGAGTCAAACCCTATGAAGCTCTTGTCGTAGAGAATGCCCCGATGGGCATACAAGCGGGAGTAGCTGCAGGGATCTTCACGATAGCAGTCAATACTGGTCCTTTGGACGACCGAATTTTACTCGATGCTGGCGCCGATCTACTTTATCCGGACATGACGGCTTTGGCGAAGGATTGGGACAACCTTATGAATGCAATCAAGATCTCTTAAATAAATTAGGCACGGATTACAATTGATGTAACCTGTGCCTAAAAAACTTATACAAAAACGTCTTACTTCACATAATCCGCCTTGTTCAGATAATCATAGCTCTGCTGGACGCTGGCAACCGGATCGTTTTGGGTATACTGTTCGACTTCAACATACCAATCTTTGATATTATTTGCGTACATCTGGTCAAAAATAGGTTTGAAGTTCATCTTACCACTGGCGCCGATTTCCTTTTCGTCTTTGATATGGACAGCCTTGAACTGGCTCGGACGGTTCTTCAGGTAAGCAACCGGATCACCACCGCCTTCCTGTACCCAATACACATCCATTTCAAAAAATACATGATTCGGACTTACATTATCTAACAAGAAGTCGTAGATCAATTGATCTTCGATTTTACGGAATTCAAAAGCATGGTTATGGTAACCGAACGCGATGCTGGCGGCTGCCGTCTTGTAGCCAACGGTATTGAAATAGTCGCAATACATCTTCAAATCGTCCAAAGTCGTCTGGTCGGTAACCGGCATCCACGGCTGAACCATGTATTTGACACCTAATTCATTGTGGGCATCGATAGCCTGATCCCACCAACTCATCACTTCAGCTTCTTTTTCCTTTGTGAAAGCTTGTCCTAAGTGAGCGCTCGTACATTTCATGCCCAAATCATTCACCATCTTCTTGAACTCAGCAGGAGCCAAACCATAGATCTTGCCATTGTCATAGCTAGCTGTTTCAAGATTCTTATAGCCCATTTTCGAAGCCGTTTCCAATACCTTCTGGATTCCTTCTTCTTTTACAAGGTCTCTTAAAGAATATAGCTGAAGCCCGATATACTTGGAGGACTCGGAAGCTGAGGCTTTACCGGCACAAGAAGTTAACAACTGAGGCATCACCATCCCCCCTGCGAGCATTAACGAAGCCCGCTTTAAAAACTCACGTCTGTTCTGCATAGTACTAAAAAATTAAGTTTGCTTTGAGAATTTCTACAAAAGTAAAACTATATTCGGTGGATTCTAACATAATAACGTTAAAATCATCAAAACGGAGTCATAAAACCTTCTTATCTTCTTTTACCAACCTCTTAAGAGGACGACAAGAGAAGCCACAAGAGGAATACCATTAAAAAGTCTGCTTCATCTTCATATACCTATGCTGCTTTATAATCATTTTCCGGCTACGGATAATTTGAAAGCGATATATCACGAGGGCCAGTACAAAATAGGCACCTGCCTGAATCCATAACGTATGATATTCATGTACCACCTCATTCAATGCCGCCCCACATGTATTGATACGGATGAATCCCTGGATCCCCGGTGTCGAAGGAAACAGATATCCTATAGCCTGCCAGAACGGAGGAATCGCCTCTTTCGGCCAGGAGACTCCGGATATGAATAACAAGATCACAGATGTAAAGACAAACACTAGCATAGGCGCCTCTCGGGTAGTCATAAAACCGGACAATGTCATGGCAAAGAAGATCGAAGCAAACAGATACGGCAGGATGAACAGCAAGATCGGAGAAGAGTTTCGGCACGACGGCTAATACCCAGATGCAGACAACTACATAAATCAAGATATAGGTCAGAGACTTGCCTAACACGATACGCAACGTCCCGTTGAAATGCCGGCTAATCGGAACAAGGCTGTGGAAACGGTTCTTTTCACGTGCTGTCCCCCCTAACATACCGATCCCTAAAACCAGTGTTTGCTGGATAACTAAAATCAAGATAGCCGGAACTAAAAAACTGGCAAAGCCGTTCTGTGTATTGAAGAGGGTCACGGATTCATAAGGAATCGGATTGACCGTTATTTCCTCCTGCTTTGCCGATGCACCCGGAGCATTATGCATCCGTATTTCTTTCCCTAAGTCGAGTGATACTTCCGTTGCCGCCAGCAAAAACGCTTTATAAAACAGCAGGCTGCTCATATCGCAATACAAGGGAACCGTCGTCTGCTTGCCCGTATGCAAATTCTTACTGAACTCGGTCGGGAAATAAAGGATTCCATAGGCTTCTTTCCTGTCCAGCATCCGCTTGGCCTCCTCCATATCCGTCGAGACGGCGACGACCCTGACATCGGGCGTAGCATTCACACGACGGGTAAACTCGCGACTTAGATAGGAATCGGACTGGTCCACAACCACCATCTTCGCCTCGCGTACCACTTCATTATTATAAATAAAGGAATAAAGCAACGGATAGGCAAAAGGCACCAGGAAAAAGAAGATCAGCACGCCCTCGTCTTTGAAGACATTTTTCAATTCATCCTTCCAAATGTAAAAGATGTCCAAGATCCCTTCCTTGATCATATCTCGTAAACGATATTCTCTTTTCATTACTTTCTGTTTTACGGAATATATTTAAAGTACAACAATGCGTTCTTCAAGTTTTTTCCAATCAGGAAAGGCAAAACGAGAAAACCCATAAGCCAGGCATATTCGGCCCAGCTATAAAAGAAAGGCCTTCCGTTCAAAGCCTGGTCGACATAGATCAGAAAATAGTGCCGGAGAGGAAACAGGTTGGAGAGTGCCTGCAAAGTAGGGTCCATCCCCAATACCGGAAAAGAAAATCCGACGATAGAAAAAGCGATCATCCCGAATAGGCAAGCAGAGCTCAACCCTAAACGAAAAGTCGGCAACACCCCTATCATGAAAATCCCGACCGCCTGCGAAGCAATCACCAGCAGAAATAGAGCTGACAGCATCGGTAACCAGCCACTATTCAACGGGAACGAATTAAACCCATACAAGGCCACCGCATACAGGAATGCCACAATCGTAAAAATCACCGTATGAGGGAATATCTTCCCTATGAGGCTCACCGTAAGCGAATTTCCACCCATCTGCAACCATTCGCGGGCCGTCGAGTATTTAATCTCGGAACCGATGCTCAATACCGTCACCAAAAAAATCATCAATTGCAAAACACCAGGCAAAAGTGTGTTATTCAGATAGACCGAATAGTTAAGCCAAGGATTCCCGATCGCGTGTGTATCGATCACGATCGGCTGGAGCTGCGCCATGATCTGGTTTTCAGTATAGCCATGCGCCAGCCCCGTCTGAAGCCCGACCGAAGCACCTGCTAAGACAGACATGGTTTTCATATCCCGAAACAACAGAGATGCAGCAATAAGATAAGTACCGTTCGTATAGAACGACAGCTTAGGCTGCCGACCAGCTGTCGCATCCACACCAAAGTCCTTCGGAATATAAAAAATGCCATAAACTTTCCCTTCCTGCATAGCCTGGCGAGCTTCCTCAAACGAGACGGTTGTCAGCATCACCTTCGTCTGCTCGAATGCATCCAACTGGCGGGCTAAGTTACGGGAGTTGGAAGAGCCGTCCAGATCTACTACCGCAACAGGCATATCGGTAGGCAAACCCTCCTTCATCAACGAAAGAAAAAAGACCACACAGATAGTGGGAGCCACCAACATACAAAAGAAGTAGACCGGGTCTTTACAAATCCTGAATATCTCACGCTTTGCAATTGACAATTTTGGGGTACTATTTAATTTTTCATTATTCATTTAACCTTGTTCTTTAATTGTCAATTATCAATTGTCAATTTCTTAATGACCGACATTCCAGGACGTAAGTCGGCCACCTTTTCCATTGGACGGGCACGCACCTCGAATGTCTTGGAGTCAAACTGTCCGTTCGTTTTTGTCGCTTTCCAGGCGGCATAAGTTCCCATATCCTTCATATAATAAACTTTCAGTTTGACCGGCCGGTTATCCAACGCCGGGATAAAAGCGTCTAATTCGGTACCGATCTTGATGTTTTTCAGATGATCTTCACGGATACTGAAGGTCACCCACATATCGTTAAGGTCGGTGATATTCATAATCGGAGCACCCGTACCGACCAATTCGCCCACTTCAGGAAAACGTTCGGACACCTCCCCGTCGATCGGTGAGACAAGTGCCGCTTCCTTCAAGTAGGATTCCACTTCGGCAACCGCTCCGGCAGCCTGCCCTACGAGAGCGGCAGCCGCGGCCTTATCTTCCACACGGGCTCCGTCTACAGCCATATCATACTGGGATTTGGCAGCTTTCTCAGTAGCGGCCATTGCCTTGTAACTGGCTTCTGCCTCATCGCGTTTCTGGGCAGACATTACCCCTTTATCGAACAAGTTTTGTACGCGCGTATATGATTTCTGGGCAATATCCAATCCAGCCTTCGCCTTCTGCCACATTTCATATGCTCCAGCTATCTCTTGTGCACGGGCACCTTTAATAGCCTTTGCGTTCTGAGCTTCAGCGGCACGACGTACAGCCTCCGCTTGCTGAAGCTTGGCAAGAACTTCGGGCGTATCCAGGAAGACAAGCGTGTCACCCACTTTCACCTTGTCGCCCTCACTGAAACGATATGCTTCGATTCGTCCGGGAACTTTTCCCGAAATACGAACTTGCGTAGCCTCCGCTTGCCCCATGATGATATCATCCGGCGGCGTCAGTAAAAAGAAACCGGTTAATGCAACTAATCCGACCACACCTAAGAATGTGATAAATGCCAATAACATATTATTGATTGAGTATTTTTTATTCTCGTTCATGAGTTTATAATTTGAGATTTATGATTGTATGATTTAGATAGTGTCCTCAAAAGTATCAAGTCCGTGTTCATCCACTTAATCCGCGTTCCTGGTTCTTCCAGAGAGCTCATCCCCCAGCTTTCCCATCGCTTTCGTCAAGTAGACTTCCGTCAATTTCACCTCTATCTGTGCATCTATCAGGCAGGAACGCGCCGACACCCAAGCCGTCTGCGCCTGCATCAGGTTAAGAGCCGGGATTACGCCTTCCTCAAATCCGAGATTGGCATGACGAAGATTCTCTTCCGCATTCTCCATATTGCGGGTGGAAACGATCAGCTTCTTGTTTGCTTCATTGACCTTGTAAACGGATTGATTGACCTGCAATTCCACCTTCTCGCGTGCATCCTGTAACTCCAAAGACTTGATGCGTGTCTCGGCACGAGCCGAATTGCGCTTATAACTGCCCTCCCACCAGCCGGAAAGCGGAACTTTCACCATTACACCGACATTGAACATCCCGGCAAATTCATTTTTGAAGCCGTTCATGGAATTAGGGTTCGTGACCAAGTAGTTTGCCATAAATGCCACATTCGGCAACATATCCGACAAAACAATCCGTTCCTTCCTCTTATAAATCTTAGTCGCCAAGTCAAGGCTCTTCAGCTCGTTACGATTCATAAAGGCCTCGTTCACATCGGCCGCCGTAACGGAAGGCTCTGTCAGAAAACTTTCGATATCTTCATCTGCTAAAACAAGCGGGTCTTCTAAGGGCAACCCGCATATCTGTGCCAATAACATGCGGGAAAGAGCCAGACCGTTATCGACTTTCGTCTGTGCCATCTCTGCCTCGTTCAGTTTGACTTTGACGGAGAGTCCGTCGGCTTCGGTCGCTACTCCCTCATTGATCATCGCTGTCATATCATGATCGGTCTTACGAAGCAAATCGACATAGGCATCAGCTAACTTCTTCTTATTTACTAAAGAAATCACCTGCCAATAGGTTTCATCGGTTTTACAGATGACATCCTGCAGTTGCTGGTCATTCATCGACTCGGCCAATTGCTTGGCGTACTTAGTAATCTGATTGTAATTGATAATCTTGCCTCCCATAAACACAGGTTGCACAAGTGAAACGCTTCCCACCCAGATATTCTGAATGTCGAGGTGTTGCAAGTCATCCACCCCTTCCATCAACTTTCCAAACACCGGCAATTGGGCGATCGGCCCGAGAGCCCCTCCAATAGAAGCGTCGAGTGCTCCCATATCCAGCAGATTAATATCTTTCTGGTTCCACATATACGCGCCAGTCGCCGATAGTTGAGGAAAATATTTGGTGAAAGCGGCGTTTTTCTCATAGCCGGCCATTTTAATCTTTTCTCCCGAGATCTTCAACTCTTTGTTGTTCTGAATAGCCAATTCACGACATTCCTCCAGCGTCAACGTACGCCCGGCACTTGCATAGCCCGACGAAACCAGTAATGCAACTAATACGACAAATCTCTTCATCTTTATCTTGTTTTATTCGGATTCTTTCCTAAACGGTGCAAAAGTACTGGTTCGCTTTAAATATACAATTGAACTAATTCAATAACTGCTTTCTTATACGTTCACAAGCATATAGTTTCACATGGTTTCATCCTGAAGAAACCGTTGTTTCCCACCGATGAAAATATAGTTTCCCACCAGTAAAAATACAGTTCCATGCCCATGAAACTTGTTCCGCCACCTATTCTGTTCTAGTGAATGAGAGGACTTTCCGCTTCAACTTGCAATACCAGGCATTACTAATTCCCATATAATGGGCGATATACTTATCGGGAACCCGGTTGATCATCCAGGCATAGTTCGTGTAGAGAAACTGGATGAACTCTTCCGCTGTGGAAGAGAGGCGAACGGCCAACAGAACATCCAGTTTATAGATGATCGTCAGCATGATATTCTGATAATAAGATGCAAACAAAGGATAACGGAACGAAAGGCTCTCGATATGATCGCGGGAAAAGCAGAGCAACTCGCCGGCTTCAAGCGCCTTAATCTCAAATTCAGAAGGTTGCTTGGTAAAATAGCCAATGGCGGAAAGGAACGGAAACATATTATCAGCCGCAAAACCGGTGACACATTCATTACCGTTCTCGTTTACATATAAATTGATGAAAAGACCTTTGTTGATGAAATAGGCATCCTGACACAACTCACCTGTACGCAACAGATAATCTCCTTTCTTCACGGAGATCAACTTTGCGTTTTTTGCCAGTTCGCCGAGAAAAGCTTCATCACAGACAAGGGCTTCCGGAAGGTCGGCAAGTAGTCGCGCAAAATGGACATCTGTTTCCATTGCTATTTTTCGAGTGTGAAACTTTTACGGCCGATCAAATTGCCATCCGCAAATATATCGACCCGATATGTACCCGGAGAAAGAAATTCTTCGATATTCCAGTACATCGTAACCGGCAATTCCTCACCGTCATATTCGACCAGTTTCTTCATGGAGTAATTGATTTCTTTTCCTTCGAAGGTAAATACATCGGCACGGCTCTTCAACAGGATATCGTCGTCCGGCTTCATGATGCGCACATAGATCGTCTTCTCTCCGACCGGAGCCGTAATGTTCTTGCTGATCCGGAAGTCAACGACAAATTGTTCCATCTTCTTGATCACCTTTGCCTTTTTTCCGCGACCATTGACAGGAGTTACATTGATACCCGTCGCATCCAAACGGCTTGCCAATGTGACACGTTCCGTCAGTTTCTCTTTTTCCTTCTTCAAAGTGGTAGCCGTAGAAGAAGCCTGCTTGTATTTCTTTACCGCTTCATTCTTTTCCACTTTCAATTGTTCGTTAGCACGATTCAGAGAGTCGATCTGAACTACATAATTACGCATGATCTTACGCAATGTCTGCAATTCCTTCTTTAGACGGGCAATCTCTTTCGTATTTGTCGCCTTTACAGTACGAAGTTCTTCCTGTAAACGTTGTACTTTAGCTTGCTCGGTAGACAATAGATTCAGTAAGGAGTCGTTACCTATATTAAATTTATATCCTTCATATTGGAGAGACAATTCGTTAAATTCGTCTTCCAATGATTCCTTATCCAGAACATAAGCCTGCTCCAAGTCCTCCATCTGCTGATTCTGATGGAAAATATAGTAGGCAGCACCGGTGATAATCAACAACAACACAACCACTGCCATGATCAGCAATGACATCTTATTTATTTCTTTTGTCTCTTTCTTTTCAGCATCCATACGGTTACGATTAAAAATGAACACGCAAAGGTATGAAAAATGATTTAAATTTCGAATATTATTCCTACCTTTGTGCCACTCAATTAAATAATAATTTGCATGCACGAGAAACTTATTATTCTTGATTTCGGCTCGC
>OBJG01002188.1_pt1 | contig 12707 bp, 5 predicted proteins | sample 1517941 | NCBI WGS metagenome assembly OBJG01 (sample SAMN04571712, study PRJEB22368) | human gut metagenome | biome: human gut; material: stool | host: Homo sapiens | place: Luxembourg | collected 2012-09-21
ATCTTGTCAAGTCAGCGGGCGGATGGTAATTTCGGGCCGGTGCATTTGAATAACGGCAAGCAGGATTTTTGGCCGAACATGATCGTCCTTTGGATCATGCAATCTTATCATGAATATACGAACGATAACCGGGTGATTGACTTCATGACCCGCTATTGTCATTATCTGCAAACGGTTCCCGATGACGCTTTCCTGTCGAGTTATTGGGAAAATAGCCGCGGGGGGGGGGATAATCTTTGGAGTGTGGTTTGGCTGTATAACCGCACGGGTGACGAGTCACTTCTTCGGTTGGCCGAAAAGATTCACAGGAATACGGCGGATTGGACAAAATCAACTCAGCTTCCTAACTGGCACAATGTGAATGTCGCCCAGTGTTTTCGCGAACCTGCCACTTATTTTCTGTTTACAAAAGATTCGGCGATGTTGGCTGCCAGCTATAATGTCCAGAGTTTGGTACGCCGTGCTTTCGGCCAAGTTCCTGGTGGAATGTTTGGGGCGGATGAGAATGCCCGTATCGGTTTCTTCGATCCTCGACAGGGTACGGAGACTTGTGGTTTTGTGGAGCAGATGGCTTCCGACGAGATCATGCTTTTGATCAGTGGCGATCCTTATTGGGCTGATCACCTCGAAGATGTCGCGTTCAACAGTTATCCGGCTTCTTTGATGCCTGATTACCGGGCGCTTCGTTATCTGACTTGTCCGAATATGGCGATCAGCGATTCTCGCAATCATCATCCGGGATTGGATAATTCCGGTCCGTTCTTGGCCATGAACCCGTTCAGCAGTCGTTGCTGTCAGCACAATCATGGTTTCGGCTGGCCTTATTATGTCGAACATTTGGTGTTGGCGACGCCGGATAACGGGGTAGCCGCCGTTTTATACAATTCTTGTAAGGCAAATGTAAAGGTGGGCGATGGAACGGAAATCACCTTACGTGAACAGACGAATTATCCGTTTGAGGAAATGACACGTTTTACGGTTGGAACGTCCGAAAACGTATCTTTCCCCTTCTATCTCCGCATCCCGTCCTGGTGTAAAAATGCATCTGTCTTGATCAACGGAAAAAAACAGCAAACAAAGCTTGCTCCTGGAACATACGCTTGTATCGAACGGGAATGGAAAGATGGCGATGAGGTAGTCCTGAACCTTCCGATGGAATATGCCGTTCGTCAGTGGCAGGTAAATAAGAATAGTGTCAGTGTCGATTACGGTCCGCTAACCCTGTCCTTGAAAATAGAGGAAGAATACAAGCAAATGCCCAGCACCGAGACCGCTGTTTGGGATTCCAAATGGCAGGAAGGAGCGGATGCCTCCGCATGGCCGACATTCGAGATTCTGCCTGCAAGCCCGTGGAATTATGCCTTGAGAGTCCAGTCACCTATCACGTTGCAACGCAGAAACTGGCCGTCGGACAACAATCCTTTCACTCTCTCTTCCGTCCCGATGGAATTTAAGGCTCAGGGACGTTTGGTGCCGGAGTGGAAAATTGACGAATACGGATTATGCGGAGTCCTTCCATACGAAAACGCCCGCAAGTCCGACTGCCTGGATGAAATCACCTTGGTCCCTATGGGAGCGGCAAGGTTGAGGATTTCTGCTTTCCCAGTGGCAGAGCGGTGAGAATTAAAAAATAATGATCGGTCTCTATTTTTAATTCTCAATTTTTAAGTGCTTCATATATTCTGATGGAGTCTTTCCGTACTGCTTCTGGAAGCAGGTGGAGAAGTAGGCAGGTGACGAAAAGCCGACTTGGAAAGCGATCTCGCTGATGCGGTTCTCTCCGTTCTGCATCAGCAGGATCGCCTTCTTTAAGCGGGCAATGCGGATGAAGTCGTTAGGAGAAAGACCGGACAGACCCTTAACTTTGCGGTAGAGGCTGGAAGTGCTCATTCCCATCGTATCGGCAAGCATCTCAACGGAGAGTGCTTCATTGCTGAGGTGTTCTTCCAAATAATCGTTCAGTTTGCGAAGGAAAATATCATCCACCTGCGAAACGGCGAGAGAGGCTACCGGGGCGAACGGCTTCTCCAAATAGGTTTTGTTCAGTAGCTCACGGCTTTTCAAAAGGTTGCCTACCTGGGCCGTCAGCAGTTCGATGGAGAACGGTTTCTCCATATAGGCATCGGCTCCAGAGTTCAGTCCTTTCAGGCGTGATTGCAGGTTGTGTTGTGCTGTCAACAGGATAAACGGGATATGGCTGACATTGACATCGTTTTTCATTTCGTTGCAAAGTTCGAAGCCGTCCATGATCGGCATCATGACATCGCTGATGATTAGGTTGACCGTGTTTTTACGGACCAGATCGAGAGCTACTTTCCCGTTTTCCGCTTCTAGCACTTGATATGTTTCCGCCAGTTCGCGGGCGATGAAATGGCGCATATCATTTTGATCTTCGACAATTAGGATAACCGATTTGCCAGTTTCGGCCAATGTGACTATTTCCGCTTTCTCTTTTCCAGCAGTGGTCTGGAAACTGTCTTCCTGCTGTTCTGGGAGCATCAGGACAAACTGGTTCAAGCCGTCCGGCGTTTGTCGATAGAACAGTCTGCCGCGGTGGAATTCAGTCAAAGAGTGGGCCAACGACAAACCGATACCGCTTCCTTGCTGGTTTTCTGTCTCTTTGAGGCGGTAGAACGGATTGAATATATTTTCGGTTTCACTGTCGGGTATCAGATGCCCGTCGTTGGTGACGAGCAGGGTGAACATGCGCTCTTCACCCGAAGGAGGGAGTAATTCGAGCGATATCCGGCTGTCCGAGTACTTCAGTGCATTGCTGACCAGGTTGCTGACGATTTTTGAGAATGCTTCCCGGTCCAGACAGGCCTCGAAAGGTAGATCCGGCAGCTTGACTGTGAAATTCTTGTTTCCCTGTTCGAAAGCCGGACGGAACGGATGCAGGATCGTTTCCAGCCAGAGGACGACATCGGTCTTGACATAGTTCAGTTTGAACCCGCGGCTTTCCGTCTTGCGGAAGTCCAATAGTTGGTTACTGAGGTCTAACAGCCGCCCAGTGTTTTTCTCGATGATCCGTAGGTTCTCCTGTGTGGCGGGCGTTCCATCCCCTGAACGAAGGATTTTTTCCAGCGGGGCTTTTATCAGGGTAAGAGGTGTCCGTATTTCATGCGTGATAAAGGTAAAGAACTGTATTTTTGCATTATAAAGTTCTTTTTCCTTCTTACTTTCGAATATTTCACGGTTGATGCGGTGTTTTTCTTCCAGTTTGGCTTTTTTATAGTTATACCAGAGTACGATCAGCAGGCATAAGATCGTGAAATAAATGAGTAATGCCCATCCGGTAGCCCAGAATGGCGGTGTCACCGTGATCCGAAGAGTCGTCTCGTTATCTTGCCAAACCCCGCTGCTATTGGTCGATTTTACCCGGAAAACATAGTCGCCGGGTGACAGGTTGGCAAAGGTCACGTCTTTATTCTGCTTCATATAGATCCAGTCTTTGTCACTCCCTTCCAAACGGTAGGCATACTGGATCGCGTCCGGAGATGTATAGCTCAATGCCACATACGAAAGGGTAAAAGTGGAGCGGAAGTTTCAATTCTCCGTTTTTCATAATCTGGTTGACATTATATTTAGGGGCACCGATGCGGTCGTCCTGCACATCTATGCGAGTGATACATACCGACGGTGAATAAACATCCTCTTTGAAATCGCGCGGATTAAAGGCGATCATTCCGTTTATCGTTCCCATATACATGGTCCCATCCGGCATCTTGTAGGCAGAACAATAGTTGAATTGTGTTTCGGGCAGGCCATCCGTGTACGAGAAAGTCTTCATCACATATGTTTCCGGGTTAAAACGAACCAGCCCGTTGGCCGTTGCAATCCAGAAAAGATGTTCGTCGTCTTCTAAAATACGGTGTACGATATTGCTGGGCAGTCCGTTTTCAACCGTGATGCGGTTGAATGAATCCGATATCTCGTTGTAGAGGGAGAAACCATAGGTCGTTGCCACCCAAATCCGTTTTTTCGAATCTTCGAATATGGATGTCACGTTGTTGTCGCCGATGGTCTGTGACCGCTCGCGGTTGGATGTATAGTGCGCTAACTTCTTGTCGGTTTTAGAATAGCGATAAGCGCCGGAGGTGGTCGCAACCCAGATATCCCCTTTGCTGTCTTTGTAGATTTGACGTACCATCGACTTAATCTCTGTTTTCCAAGGGGTGAAACATTCTTCTTTTTTGTGGAAGAGAACAAGCCCTTCGGAGGTCCCGATCAGGATTTCGTCTTCGGAGAGTTTGCAAAAGCAGAGTATGAAGTCTGCCGGAAGCAGGTTGTCGGTATTGTTCCGGGTATATCGTTTGATGATTTTCCCGGAAGGGATGTCCAGAAGGTCGATTCCGGTGTTGAATGTCCCTACCCACAACCGGGCCGTGGATATTGGTTGCCGAAAGCGGGTGGACTGGGTTGGTACGGGAGAAGTTCGTGATCTCGCCGGTAGTCGGGTTATAGCGGTTGATCCCGTTATCTTCCGTTCCTAACCAGAGGTTGCCGTATCGGTCCGGACAGATTTCACGTACGGCATTTCCCGGCATTCCCGGATGGGTTTTCCCTCCGATAAAATATTTAAACGGGACATATTCTTTGGGCAGGTAGTTGATTCCTCCGAAAAAGGTGGTAACCCATATCCCCCCTTCACGGTCTTTTGTGATCGAATAGGCTGCATTGTCGGAGATCGTATATTCGTTTGTCAACGATTTTTGCAGGTGCGTGATGCTCCGGTCTGCCATATTCAGGATGTAGACACCGGACTCGGATGCGATCCAGTACGTATTCTCACTGCACTGCTTGATGTCGCGAACCTGTATGTCCGGGATGACTGTTTCCGTTTTCCGACTGTGCCGGTCGTAAAACTTGAGTCCTGCTCGGTCTGTCCCGACCAGTATTCCCCAATCCGGCACGAGGCAAAGCTTGGTGAGGTTGATCGGATTTTCTTTTTCCTTTTCAGTCAGTATCGGGATACGGGCGAATTTGTCTGCCTCCGGTTTGTAGAAAAACAGGTCGCTGCGTCCGGCGAGGATCGGCTCGCTCTCTTCGTTCATCGTGATGTCTATCATGCTTATCTGCTCCCCTTCGGGGTAGAAATGCGGACTGCTTTCGCCTGAAAGGGCATAGCGGGCGATCCGGTTGTAGCTCATCAGCCACAAATTCCCTTTTTTATCTTCTCTGATTTGTTGGAAATATTCTGGGGCGTTGTTGCTGTCGGAAAAGGTCAGGGGATGGAAAGCATCTGTTTGATAGTCGTAATAGCAGGTGTGGGAATAGGTGCAGACCCATATCCTACCGGTCGAATCTTCGAAAAGGCTGATGATCCTGTCGTTCGGCAGACTTTCCGGCTCGTACGAGTTGTAGCGGTATATCCGGAACTGATGTCCGTCGAAACGGTTCAATCCGTCGTCCGTCCCGAACCACATGAATCCTTTTTTATCCTGTAGGGCACAATAAACCGTGTTGTGCGACAATCCCTGTTTGTTGGTATAGTGGCGGAAATAAAGGTCGTGCGACCAGCCGGACCGGGGGAGGAGGAGCGAAAGCGTGCCCAGTAGAATGATAAGGAATGTTCTCATGCCCTGCGAGTGTTTTTTTTGTAAAGTACAAATGTAAAGGAATTTTGCAAAACACTCAATATCGAGGTACAAATTCGGTTTATGGGTGGTAGTAACTTGGCGTCGTAAATAGTTCAATGCGGCAAACGTAGGGGACTTTCGGTACGATCCGTCCCGCCCTGTCCGGACGGACGTGGGGCGGGATGGAGAGCCGGATCATCTTACCGGAAATTCCGTAATCCGGAGGGTCGTGCATCCGTAAGGGATCAGTTCGATCGTCTCCTCGTCGCCGAAGTCTTTGCCTTGCTGCGTGTAGTAGGGTACCGGACCTGCCGAGCCTCTGACTTGCGTCCAGCCGTTCAGTCGCATTGCCTTCGTTTTGATGCGTATGGGGGCGTTCTCGACATTCCATGGATAGGGGGTGGTAATGTCTGATTTTTCTACCGTGAAAGCATCCTTGATCCGGTCGGGCGAGAAGGAACGGGCCGGCAGGGCGTAGTTCCAGGGACTGTCAGACGTCACCTCGTAATACCATTTGCCGTACACGTCGGACTTATCGCTTTCAAACGCTTTCTTTTCCCATTTCTCGTTCATCTTCAGGGCATAGACCAGCGGTCCCCGTTCGACAACAGCGCTGTTTTCATACCAGCGGCTGACGGTCACCTCCATCGGCAGTTCGAGGGATAGGATATCGCCCTCTTTCCATTCCCGGTTGATACGTGTGACGGTTCCGGGATAGGCATCGACCGTCAGCGGTTTGCCGTTGAGCTTGACCACCGGTTGCTTGCACCAGCCCGGTATGCGCAGGTGGAAGGGGAAGAAGACCTTTTTCACTTTCTTGTCCGTAAACGAAACATGGTAGCGTACTGTCTCCTCGAAAGGATAGGCCGTTTCCTCTTTCAGATTCACCTCGATTCCTCCTGCCACTCGTGCCGTTACTTGCGAGGGGGCGAAGAGCAGGGAGGCGAGTCCGTTGTCGGCAGTCGCGTACCAGAGGTTCTGAACGAATTTGGGCCAGCCTTGGTGAAGATTGGACGTGCAACAGGGATAGCCGGTCAGCTCGCCGAAAAGCAGGTCGGTGCGGGGTGGAGAACTCCCTCCACTCGCGGGTGACGGCGATCTGGTTGATCTGCTGGTAATACTGGCGGGCGGAGTAGTCGTCGGTCACTTGAGTGGGCAAGGCGTTGTATGCCACGCGCTCCAGGTAGTCGGCCCATTGCATGTCCCCTGTGACCTCCAGTATCGTTTCCAGTGAGTACATCATCTCTACGGCGGTACAGAGCTCTGAGCCTGTCGTCGGTTTGCCGAAGCGCAGCAGTTCGTCTCCTCCCCAAAGGCCGGTAGGCAATCCGATGGTGTGACGGATGTCGTTGACCGCTTGGCGGGGATTTGCTTGGAGTCTTTGCCTTGCTGGTAATAAACGATCGGTTCCTTGAAACCTTGTGCAAGGTTCACACAGTGCAGGCTGTGTTGGCGTCTGAGATGATTTTGATTTAAAAAGATATCTGTCCAGTTGAACGTCTGTTTATGGATTAACTCGCCTAAATCCAACAGGAATTTGTCGCCGGTGATGTTGTACAGCCAATAGACGACCATCAGGTTATCCCCTCCGCGCTGTTCGCCCCAGAAGGTCCATTTGCCTAACGGGTTTTTGGGCAGTTCGTCCAGTTGGTATCGGAAATATCGGGTCATGAAGTCGATCACGCGCCGGCCCTGCGTAGCCGTGTAGTATTGTTGCATGACTTTCAGCATGACCATTTTGGGCCACCAGTCTTGCGCGTTGTTGCGTTGCAGACCGGGTTCGTAGTCGCGGTCGGTATCGGGGCCGAAGTAGCCGTTGGGCTTTTGTGATGCCAAGGTCCATTCGATCCAAGGTTGTACCTTTTCGATCAGGGCTTGGTCGTTCAGGAGATAAGCCAACGGCAGAAGTCCGTCGATCCAGTACGGACCCCGTTCCCACACGTCACCGTCACCGCCGAGCCATCCGTTTCGGGGACCCATTACTTTCGTGTAGACCTTATCCAAGTGGCCGGTCATTCCGTCGCGCATACGGGTCAGTTGGTCGTGCATCCACCCTTCGGCGCGGATGGTTCCGAGAGGCAGTTGGATGTAGTCTTTTTGCAAGAGCGGGTGTCGGTTGTTCCGGTAACTTTCGGCTGCGGGTTCTTCGCCGGCGGCCGAGACAGTCACTACCGTGAGGGTGGCGACTGCTGTCAGGAAAATTTTTTTCAATTTGTTCATGGTGATAGGATGATGTTATGTTATTCTTGATAATCGATCCATACTTTCATCTTGCCTGCTTCGCGGTTGTCCCAGGCATAGTAAGGAATGAAATGTAGTGTCTGTCCATTCGATATGGCTTTGATTGAGCGGATGCCACCCAGGTTGTCCGGTTCGTCTTTGACCTCGAATGAGGAGGTGGGCGTCAGTGCGAGGTCGGCAAAGTCTTTCGCGTTGTCCGTCTCTTCGAGGCAGTAGACCAGCGGTCCGCGTTGCAGGGCGCGCTTGCCCGTGTTTTGCCGCACGCGCGGGTCGGCTGATACTTTTTCGACCGGCATGTCCATGTTGAGCACGATCAAGTCGCCGGTTTTCCATTCCTTGATGACGGTATATCCCTTGTCGGTCGTACTGTCGACTTTGTTCCCGTTGACCGACAGGGTGTATGACTTGCACCATCCGGGGATACGGATGCGCAACTCCTTGCCGAGCGGTTGTTCGGAGGTGACGGTCAGCTTGACCAGCCCGTCCCAAGGGTAGTCCGTTTCTTGTTTCATGACGACCTTTTTCCCGTCGATCGTGACTTCGGTGGTGTTTCCGATGAAGAGGTTTACCCACAAGGCCTTGTCCGATGTCCCATAGATATAGTTCCCGATGGAAGGTAGGAAGCGCGAGATCTGGCTCGGACAGCAGGCGCACCCGTACCAGGCCTGGCGGTGATGGTCTCCGTTCGATTCCAGCGGATTGACGTAGAAGAAGCGGTCTCCAGCCAGTGAGACGCCAGCCAGCGCACCGTTGTACATGGAACGTTCCAGTACGTCTATGTATTTCGAATCGCCTGTGAACTGGTTCATGCGTTGGTTCCAGTAGACCATCCCGACGGAAGCGCATGTCTCGCAGTAGGCTTCGAGGTTCGGCAGGTCATAGTCTTCGGTAAAGCCTTCGTTGTGCCGTGAAGAGCCGATCCCGCCGGTCACGTACATGTTACGTAGTACTACGTCGTCCCAGAGGCGGTTCAAAGCCTCGACATAAGCGGTGTCTTTTTTCAAGGCTGCCACATCGGCCATCCCGCAGTACAGGTACATGCAACGGACGGCATGCCCCGAAATGTCGGTCAGTTCTCTTACCGGGATAACATCCTGGTAGTAGGCTGGGTCCCATTTCCCTTCGCCACCCATGCTCCCGTGTCCGTGTCCGCGTTCTTCGAGCAGCCAGTTGGCGAAGTCGAGATATTTTTCCTGACCGGTTGTCCGGTATATTTTCACCAAAGCCAATTCGATCTCCTCATGTCCCGGCACCCAATGGCGCTTGCCGGGACCGAACAGTTCCATCATGTGGTCTGCCATACGGATGCTCACATCGAGCAGTTTCCGTTTTCCGGTTGCCTGGTAATAGGCGACGGCGGCTTCCATCATGTGGCCGGCACAATACATCTCGTGCTTGTCCATGTTGTTCCAACGTTTGTCTTGTCCGGTCAGTGTGTAGAATGTATTGATATATCCGTCCGGTTGTTGGGCTGCCGCGATCTTGTCGATCCATTCGTCCGCTTTCTTTTCCAGTTCGGGGTCCGGGTTGTTGATCAGGCTGTAGGCGATACCTTCCAACGCTTTATATACGTCCGAATCGTCGAAGAAGATACCGGAATGCTTCCCTGTCCCTCTGGCTGCATTTTCAAAATTTTGCATTCTTCCGGTTTGGTTCTCTATTTGGTCGATACAGACAGGGAGTGTAGCCGATGTGTGCTTGGCGAGACGTGGCGACCAGAAGTTGTCCCGGATGTGCACGTGCGAGAAGTCTATCTGGTCGATTATTTTCAAAGGCGGGGTTTCTATTTGGTCTTGTCCGCCGCATCCCCATAGTGCCATACAGGCAAAGGGTAGTACAAAATACTGTTTCATGGTTTTAAAATTTAATGTTATAATTTGCAACTTATTTTTGTCAAAGTAGGAGAGGTGGCTGTCTTTGTCCCGTTGATGAAAATCGACAGTCCGGCTCCTCGTTTATATTTATCACCTGTCTTATCATAAAGCACGCATATTGTTTTGCCACGATAAGTCAGATTGTCCAGGCAAAAGTAATCCCAATATCCTTCCGGTATCAACGGGTTGACATCGAGTTCCTCTTCTTCACTTGGCCGGATTCCGATTAACCCGTTGATGACGAGGTCGCAGAATAAAGAATGATTATAATCTTTTCCGCGTTCTTCGGGTTTTTGGTGACGTGTTGACAACATTGTCCTGGATATCCAATCGCCAGTAAAAGGATTCAGGTTTTCGTCAATCCATGGTGTTAGTATGCCATTCGCGTCTTTCTTATACAGGCTTCGTGCATAAATCGAGAATAAAGTTATGAAATCTCGTGAATCTACAAAAGATTGCGTTTGATTATTTAATAAATTAGCCAATCCGACCAATGTCATCGAGGTCGCGTATGGCCAAGAAGGACCGTTCCACTGGCATTCATGTCCTTCGTAAGCAACTTTGAATTGAGGATGGCATTGTTCGGCAGTTGTTGGCCTGTAAGGAGCGAGAAAATGTCGTGTGTTCATCAGGAATTTCCAGGCGACGGCATAGTCCGCGGAAGCCAGGTCGAATGCCCAAGGCGTATATCCGTGTAGTTCGCGTACGTCTTTTAAAGAAGCGTTTTTTTCAACAGACAGTACTTTTAGAAATTCCGCTTTGGGGTCCCATAAATATTTGAACATGTTTTCTTTGATCCGGCAGGCTTCGGTTTCGAGTGCTTGTGCTTGGTTGTCGTTTTTCCAATGTGCGATTTTGGATAAGGTGGCGGCTTCGGCTGCCATATATGAGTTGATGGTTACCCGAAAACCGTGTCCGCCGATCGAAACTTCTATGCCGTCTTCTCCGTCTTTTTGCCAGAACAATCCTTTTTCAGCTATGAATTTTTTTTTCTTCCACTCTGAATAGTTTTGTAAAAGTTCCGGATATAACTCTTTCAGCAATTGATAATTCCCCGTGATCTGACAATATTGGTAGATTGCATGGGCAACGGGAAAACTGTAGGAATGCGTGTCACCTCCTCCCTTCAGCCAATAGTACGCATAGTCTTTGAGGAAACCGGAATACTTCAGCCACCTGCCTTCCCGAAAGTGGAACCAGGCAGGGCAACAGATGCCGTTGTGCTTTCCGGCCCACGGGACATCCGGAAGGAATTCGGTTACGATGAACCCGTCCGGTGTCTTTTTCAAATGTTTCCGGAAAGTCCACCAGCGGAAATAATAGATTTCCTCTATGTTTTTGTCCGGACATTCGAATAGCGGTATATTGCCGGATAAGAATTCTTTTGCCTGTCCGTTTGAAATATGTTGCACATACAATTCCTTGTCTTGCATGTTGAACCGGTCGATATACGAGCCTATCATGGCGGGATCAAGGACCTGCCCTGTGGTTGTATATGGAAAAGCCGTGACTGTGAGAAGAAAGTATAGGAGAAGGATTACAAGTTTGTTCATAAGGACATTTTTTATTTGCAGGGAAGCTTGCTTCCCTGCGAGGTTTGTAAGTTGATTACGTTTGTTATTTATAATGGGGGTTTTGTTCCAAGTTGGGATTGGAGGTCAAAACTTTTTCGGGTATCGGGAAGACGGATCGGTAATCACCTTGTGGTTTATGCGAGAGCCAGCTTTTTTTCGTGTAAACACCGAATCGGATGGCGTCTCGTCTGCGGTGCATTTCCCATGCGAATTCCCAACCCAGTTCGTCATACATTCTACCGAATCGGATGAGGTCCGTGTTCCCTTTGTCTGTAACGGTGTAGTGTTCCACATAGCCGTATTGATATGAACTGTTTTCTTGTAACTGTGCATCGGTTACTATCGCTAATTCGGGATTGTCTTTGAATGCCCGTTTGCGGACTTCCGTGACCAAGAGGCCGGCTCCTGGTTTTCCCGAACGCAATAAGCATTCCGCTTTCATCAGGAGTACTTCTGCGTATCGGAACAGAGGCACATCCGTTTCGGATGAGGATTGCTCGCCTTTTACGATTTCGAATTTGTTCATGCGAAAACCTTCCATCTCACTGGTGTAATTCCCGTCCGGAAGATCTTTCGTATAGACAAGCGGTTCTCCCATTTTGTCGTATGTCCCGTATAGAGGACTTCCGTCTGCAGCTCGTTGTTCGCCCATCAGCCAGCTATCGGCCAGACGGGAATCTTCGGGATCATACGTGTCGATGAATTGAGTGACCCCCATAGCTGAACCGCATCCCCAAGGAGTCGCTTCGGTTTCGTATTTCTTTTTCAGTTCCCCGTGCCAGGAAAACATGTGGATCGAATTACCCCCGGCGATATTTGCATCGAACGGGATGGTGAAAATGACCTCTTTGGATGTTTCCACGCCTGTAGAACGGAAGGGGTCTTTGTAGTTGTCGGACAATGCGAACCTGTTGCTGTTTATGATGTCGTCACACTGTTGGATACACTCGTCCCAGTGTTCTTCGCCTGTATATACCTTGGCATTCAGGTATATGTTTGCCAACAGCGTCTTTGCCGCCCATTTGTTCATCCGTCCGTAAAAATTTCCGCCTTGTTCTTCACTTAAAGAAGGGATGATTTCTTTCAGTTCTTTTACTATGAAGTCGAAGATCTCTTTACGGTTACTTTTGGAGGGTAGTTCCATCGTGGTTGTCGTGACTAACGGAGCGTCTCCGAAATTGTCGCAGATTTGCCAATAATAATAGGCTCTCATGGCCCGTAATTCCGCTAATCCCATTGTTTTGTCCGCTTCGGAAGATGCCGGTAAAATACCGTTTTCTATTTGTTCTATCACTTTGTTGCATAATAAGGCGCCTTGATAGAAGTTGGACCATATTTCTGAGACGTGTCCTTGTTCGGAGTTCCATGTTTGGTAGTGCATACGTCGATAGACTCCGCCATCATCCCAGCCGGAAGCGTTAGGGGGCATGACGATGGCG
>OBJG01002190.1_pt1 | contig 12675 bp, 16 predicted proteins | sample 1517941 | NCBI WGS metagenome assembly OBJG01 (sample SAMN04571712, study PRJEB22368) | human gut metagenome | biome: human gut; material: stool | host: Homo sapiens | place: Luxembourg | collected 2012-09-21
TTTAAAATAGCAAAAATACTTAAGATAATTCCAATTATTAAATAAAATAGGAAAGAGTTTAAAACTTTTTTCATATTGTAATAAACTCTTTGATTTGTTCAAATAACTTTTCTGATATGCCTGTTACATTTTTAAGATCTTCGATAGATTTAAATAGTCCATTTTCATTACGATAATCAATTATTTTTTGAGCTTTAGCATCTCCTATACCTGATAAAGATGTAAGTACTTCTTTTGAAGATGTATTAATATTTACTTTATTATTTTCCGTTTCACTTTTACTATTAGGAACTTCTTCTGGTTTATTTTCATCACTAGTTATAACGGATGCTCCCTTATCAGTGCAAACAGAAATATCTTGTTTTGGACAATTACATTCAGTGGTTTCTTCTTTAGTATTAAGTAAACTATATTCATAATTTGTGTAAACATAGACTACCATTTCTTTTGAAACATTTTTACTTAAATTAATATTTTTAGTATAAGCATTATTTTTTAAACCACCAGCCATATTAATAACATCATTAATAATATTATCACTAGTTACCTTAAATACTCCAGGACTATTTACAGCACCTTTAATTTCTACATAAAACTCTGAAAGTTTTTCTTTTTCATTAGAATCATTCTTAAAGGTTTCAACAACCTCTTGAGTTTGATTAATATTATCACTTTTAAAGTCTTTTACATAGTAAAAATAAGCAAATAATCCATACTGAATAATAATAAGTAATATAACAAAACTTATTAGAAAAGTATTTAAATATTTCTTAATCATAAAATCCTCCTTTCATATATATTTATTACCGGAAAATTTCTGATTTCCTCCTTTTTTTGAAAAGTTTTTTTTAAAATTATAAAAAATGCCTAATTTTGGGCATATATTAGGCAAAATATTTTTTGTAAAGTATTTACACATATAATTGTAAAGTAATGTAAAATATAAAAAATCAGTATTTTTACATACTGATTAATTTATTTTGACTCTTAATAAATCATTTTCATTTAAGTGCCTATCAACTTTTAACTTGATTATCATTCTAGGCATATTTGCTTTTTCAATTAATTCATCATTCTCATTATATATTTCATTTACTGTATAATCAAAAGTTTCTGTATTAGGTCCAAAAAACTGAATATTATCCCCTTTTCTAAAGAAATTTCTTTCTTCGATTACAGCAATATGAGTATTTTCATCATAAGATTTAACAATACCTAAAAAGTCTTGATTACTTTCTTCATCACGAAGATTATAATATTGATCATTTACACTGGGAAGGTTTTTAAAAAACTGTGGAGCACTTTCTCTATTTGCAACTCTATTAAGAATTTTTAAATAATATGATTTATCATTTTCAGTTAAATTATTATTTAATATTTTATCAATAATTTTACGATAGCATAGTATAACTGTAGAAATATAGTATATAGAACGCATTCTACCTTCGACTTTAAATGTAGTAACTCCCAAATCAATCATTTCTTTAATGTTTTCAATCATATTTAAATCTTTTGGTGTCATTGTAAATGGAGTTTTATCTTCATTAAAAACCCATCTACAAATTTGAGCACATCCACCCCTGTTAGAGTCTCTTCCTGTCATAAACGAAGATAATATACATTTACCAGAAATGCTCATACACATTGCCCCGTGAACAAAACATTCAAGTTCAAGACCAGTTTTACCCTTTATAGCTTTAATATCACTTGTTAAAGCCTCCCTTGCAAGAACTATTTGGTCTACACCAAAGTCTTTATAAAACTCTGCAGTAAAGGAGTTAAGTGTACTTGCTTGAGTAGAAAGAATTACCTTTGTTTTAAGTTTTAAATCTTTAATCATTTTTAAAACTACAATATCACTTGCAATAATTCCATCAACATTAACATTTTCAAGGTATAATAAATAATCCTTTAAACCCTCAAGGTTTTCATTATGAAATACAATATTTACCGTAACATATACTTTTTTATTTAAACTATGAGCATACTCTGTAGCCTTTTTGATATCATCTAAATCAAAATTTTTAGCATTAGCTCGAAGTGAGTAATTTTGACCACCAAAGTAAACTGCATCTGCACCATATAAAAAAGCAAATTTTAATCTTTCAAAATCTCCTGCTGGAGCAAGTAATTCTATCATTTCTTGTCCCCCTTTATTTTATAAATAGTTTTATTATGTAAAAATCCATCATCTGTTTCTACATTTATTTTTCCATTTACTAAATCTTTTAAATCATTTTCACTTAAACATATTGGATGATATATTGCATACTTAATATCTTTGTTTAAATTATTAAGTCCATTAAAATATGGTAAATGATAAAAATATGTACCATACTCATTTTCAAATAAAATAAATTTATGATTATTATTTTCTATAACCAAAGGATTTTCATATTTAACATTTTCATGTTTACTATAGTTTTTAATTAAGTATCTTCGTGAATAAGCACTTCCAATAAGACTAAAAGCATATAAAGAAACCTTTTTCGAAGATTTAGATATAATTTCCTCTACTTCATCCTCGGTTATATCAAAGGGAAGTACTACACTATCTACATATTCATTATAAATATTAACGCTTTCATAGTTACAAGCAAAATGACTTGGCATTAATATCTTTTCTATTTTAACATCCTCTAGCATTTTAATAATACCAACATCATCAAAGATAATCCCTTTTATATTATTTGGAAGTTTATGAAGTAACATATTTAAATTATTTGCGCTTTCCTCATCAAGAACTCTATTTACAAATAAATAACTATTTTCTTCCTTAATTTCACTTAAAGAAAATTCATTTTCTACGCCAACACAAAATGAAAAAAGTGGATAAACAAAATTATCTATCCCATTTTCCTTGAGTAAATTAATTTCTTTTTCACTTTTAATAATAAAAAGTTTATTCATGATTTCTCTTCTTACTAACTGAAAGTCCATCTCCTATATCATAAAAAGTTGTTTCAAAATCAGCATTGTTTTTTAGAAAATCTATATAACTTTCAATTTTTGATACTAGTTGGCGTAAATTCTTACTTTCAATTGTATCACTTTTACCTACATAACCATGAAATTTTAAATTATCAGTTATAATAACACCTGTATCCTTTAAAAAATATTGATATTTTTCAAAAAATCTTGTGTATTGTCCTTTAGCGGCATCAATAAAAATTAAATCATATTTAGCCTCCACTGGAATATTTAACTCTAGAGCATCTTGAAGTGCAACATTAATTTTCTTATCAAGACCACATTCTTTAATATTTTTAACACACTCTAAATATCTTTTTTCATCTCTTTCAATTGTGGTTACATAAACATCATCTTTAGCACTTGCCATTAGTATAGCAGAATAACCTATTGCACTACCTATTTCTAATATATTTTTTACATTATTATCTTGAATATATTTCATAATAAATGCTATTGAATTTTTTTCAATTATCGGAACACTATTCTCTTCCGCATATTTTTCTATTTCCTTTAATTTTTCTTTCATTTTTAATTTTCACCTAATTTCTTTTGAATTTCATAAAACCCTTTTATATCCTCGGCAAAATAAACTTTTCCTGTATTTATATCAGCATAAAAGTATTCAAAGTTTGTGTCTGATGGATTAAGTGCTGCATTAATACTTTCAAGTGATGGATTACATATTGGACCTACAGGAAGACCAATAAATGATAAATTTCTTGTATTATATGGATTAACTGCATTAAGTTCTTTAGTCGTAATTGTCTCTTTTAAAGATAAATGAGATCCATAATATGCTGTAACATCCATTCCAAGAGCCATCTTTTTATCAAGTCTTGTATAAATAACTTGACTTACTTTTTCTCTATCTTCTTTATTAACAGCCTCTTGCTCTACAATTGAGGCAATTGTAAGAAGTTCATGTATAGAGTACTTACTTTTAAATCTAAAGTACTTAATTTCTTTTTAGTATTATTAAGCATTGTTCTAACTATTGTTTCAAATGATGAATTTTCATAAAACTCATAAGTATCTGGATATAGATAACCCTCTAAAGAGTAGTAAATATCTTTATTTTTTATATCATTTGTTATAAATGAATACTCTTTAATTAAACTATCTAAAAATTTTTCATCTTTTAAAGTTTTAATCATATCATAGGTAATATCAAAATTAGCCTCAATTTGTTTTAAATAAGTTTCTATGCTTTTACCTTCGACAAATGTAATATTAATAGTTTTAATAATTTGATCTATTTTACCATCATTAATTTGATTAATTATACTTATTGCATTTTGTTTTTTATTAAATGTATATTTACCTGCTTGTAAGTTTAAACTTGGATTTATAAATACATAAGCAAGAGTTGTAAATTTGCTTTTAATAAGCCCTGCTTTTTTTAAGTTTGATACTATTTTTATTTTATTATCACCAGCATTTACACTAAATGATACTAAAGCATCCTCTTTGTTGCCTGTAAAAAGTGTAATGTAAGAAAATACTCCAATAAATAAAATAACCACTGCTACAGCTATAATTATTATATTTTTCTTTTTCATTTTGCCCTCTTTATTTTATCTAATATTCTATTTGCTATTTCAATTTCTTTGTCAGTTAATTCATTAATAACTAAATCATCTTTAATTTTACCAATGTAAGCATAAGTTAATCCCCTACTAGTTTCTTTATTATCAGTGTATACTATTATAGTTTCATCATTTTCATTTTCAAAAGTAAAAAGAACATTATACTCTGATTTAACTTTACCATTTTCTAATATAACTTTAGCCTGCATTCTTACTCCTTATATATGTTTCAAGAATTATGGCAGCCGCTTGCATATCAACTTTATCTTTAATATCTTTTGCATGTTTACCATTTGCAAGTAAAATCTTTTGTGCCTCAACTGAGGACAATCTTTCATCCACTAAAGATAGCTTTATATTAAGTGTTTTTAGTAGTTCACAAAAATTATAAGTTCTTTGAGCAGCAAATCCCTCACTTCCATCCATATTTTTAGGAAGCCCAATTGCTATTTCAGTAATACCTTCTTTAGCAATTATTTCCTTAAGTTCTTGAAAAGCAGTTTCATACTCTTCACTTTTAAATCTAATAACTTTATAAGGCGTAATAATTGTATTTGTTCTATCAGAAATTGCAATACCCAATGTTTTTGTACCTAAATCTAGGCCCATATATCTTGTTTTCATCGTCCTAAATACCCATTTATAATTGCCATTAACACTTCTTCGCGAGAAAATTTAGCAATCTTTTTTCTAGCATCTTTGTATGATGTTATGTAAGTTGGATCCCCAGATAATAAATATCCAATTAATTGGCTCGTAGGATTATATCCTCTTTCCTCGATGGCCTTAATAACTTCATTAATGCTTATCATAATTAACTCCTGTCTTAAAACTTTTAAATCAAATATTGAAGTCTTGTCACAGTTCATTAAAATCTCACTTCCTTGCAACTTTATTTTATCAAAAAAAAAGTTAAACTGCAACTAAACACAGTAACTTTTAAAATATACAAACTTTTGTTATTGATACGTGTTATACCTGATGTTTTAAAATATAACACACATTAATTCACTTTTAAATATTAATATAACTAATATTAAACTTAATATCAATATTACCTATTTAGATTTTTTTCTATTAATAGTTTTATCATAAATAATATCAATACTAGAAAGTAACATACTTGAAAGAAGTGCTCCTCCGAATACATCTGAAAAGAAATGTGCTCCAAGATATATACGAGATATTCCCACCAAAAGAGGTATAATACATAAAATAACACTAAATATTATTTTATATGTTTTAGAAATTTTACTTTTTAATATAAAGTAAATTAAAAATCCATATAAAGTATGACCACTTGGGTAAGAAAAAGTATTTTCCACTACAGTAATATATTCTGGTCTAGGTCTTCGAACAATAACTTTAACAATATTATTTATTAAAGTAGATATAATTAAAATACCAGCACATTTATAAGCATATTCTTTTTGCTTTTTATAAAGTAAAATAACAAATATTAAAATGCATAATCCAATTATAAATGCTGTGCTACCTAAAAATGTAAATATCTTCATAAATTTAGTGGTCATTTCACTAGAAAATCTAATTATAAAATTATGAATACTTTCATCAATACCAACATATTTATTATCAATAACTAAAATACTATTAATAACAAAAAGTGCAAGTAAAGTAAATGGTATATAATATTTTTTATTTTTCATGTTTTTCTCCTACAAAAATAAATGTTCTTTGAATAACAAAGTTTACAACAAATAAAATTATATCAACTATTAATTTGATTACCATCGAACTTATGTGAGTTAATTTAACTATATATTCTACAGCAAGTCCTGATACAAACATTTGAATTATACATAAACAAGCATATTTAATTAAAGATGAACTATTTCTATTTTTAAATACTACATTAGAATTTACTAAGAAGTTATACATACTCGATAATACTCTTGCACATATTGTTGAATAAAGTATTGAATTAGTTCCCCCAATAATTAGAGAGAAAATATAAAATAATAGATAATCTAATATAAATGAAGAAAGACCTGCTAAAATAAACTTAAAAAATAATTTATAGATTTCAAATGAATCTTTAACTGGATTAAAATGACTTTCACTATTACTATTTTCTAAATATATTGTTTCTATAGGAACTTCAATAATAGGAATTTTTTTATTCATTGTTTCAATTAACATATTTGTTTCATATTCAAATCTATCACCTTTAACAGTCAAAAGACTACTTATAACTTTAGTTGGATAGCCTCTTAAACCTGTTTGTGTATCAGTAATTGAAAGTCCTACAAAAGTTTTAAAAACACCCCTAGTGATTTTATTACCAAATTTATTTCTTGTAGGAACATTTTCACTATCAAAATCACGGCATCCAAGTATTAAACTATCTGGATGTTTTAATATTTCATTACTAACTTTTTCAATATCTTTTATACTGTGTTGACCATCACTATCTGCAGTTACTACACCTTTTAATTTAGGGTATTTTAAAAGTAAATAATTAAATGCATCTTTCATTGATCTACCTTTACCTAAATTGACATAATGATGTAAAACGGTTATCTTTTTCTTTTCAAGATCTTTAAAAAAACTATCATATTCTTTATTACATCCATCATCATATACTAATACATTTTTAGTACTTTCAAGTAAATTATCCAAAAACTTTTTAAATATTTCAATATTTGGATTTAGTGTAGGAACCACTACAAAAATATCTTCCATTAATTATCACCTTTCGATTTCATAGTTATTAATCTATATGCTCCATCAATATAAGCATAATAGAATGTATCATTTAATGTATCAACTCTTTTTTCACCATTAACTAAAGTCATATTCTTTTCTAAATAAATATCTACACTAAAGGCATTTTCATTATATACTGTAAAGCCATTCATTTTTACATTAGTAAATGTATCTTTATCAAGAGTATGCATTGATGTAAATGTTATATCTACATTTGTTGCCCAGCTATATGCTCTTTTATATAGTGCTGTTCCTTCGACTAAATTAGGTGTCAAAGTATAAAGTCCATATCTTTCTCCTGGTAAATCTGCAGTTAAGAATAAACTCCAATTTTTAGCAAATGTTAATGGATCATAATCTTTATTTGTAAGTTTTTCAAAAGCTGCATCTTTATCATCAGTTTTAAAATATGTTACCCCATAATAATTAGACTTTTCATTAGTTACTTTTACTTCATCATTTCCATTCATTACTTTAATTTTAGGTTTTTTAGTTAAATTAGTTATTTTATAATGATTTTCATAAGGTAAATCTACTTTATCATAAACTTCAGAGTATTCTTTGATTTCCTCTTTACTTAAAAGATCATCATCACTAACTTTAATATCATTAATATATAAATCATAATTACTATTTACATATACATCAATATTATAAATACCATTTTTACTATACGTTTCTATCTCTTTAATAGAGTATTCTTCGAAAGATAAAATGCCTAGCCTTCTTACCTTTTTACTATCTAAAGTTACACTAGCAATCATAGTATCATCTGCATAAATATCATAAGTACTTTCTTTATCATTTTTCTTATAACTTAATTTACTTTCATTAAATAATTCCTTATATCCCTCTTCGAAAGAAGAATTTTTTTCATATTTACTTTCAACTTTATTATAAGATAAATATTTATTTATATTTCCTACTTTACTTGCGGTTTTCATATCTTTGATTAATGATGTCATATACCCTTCGATATTACCTTTTTCATACATTTTTAACGTAGTAGAAACATATATTAAACATGCTTCACTAGCAATCAATAATAATAAAAACCATATAAGCAAGGATTTTTTATACCCTGTCATTTTCTTTTTTCTCTTACTCATTTTATACCTACTTTTCTATAATAAATGCCTCAGGTAAACGCCAAGATGAATTTGAATAATATAAGGTTACCGAAGTCATTAAATATTTATCTTTATAATACATTGTTGAGGATGAACCTCCATCAAGATTCGCAGCATTTACAGCGCCATATTTTTCCATAACTTCAATTAGGTCTGATGCTGTTGCACCTAGATGACCTGAAGCACCTCTTCCATCTGTAACAAGAAGTAAGACTGTTCCATCAGCTTTTTGGCCAATTGCTGTACGAGGATTTGCTCCACTTCCAAGTCCATTACTTTCTCTTTTTTCACCATTAATAATAAGTTTTACAAAGTGATTATTTGCATCACTTGCTTCCTCTTGAAAAGTAACTGCATCTCTTATTTTTTCCTCTTTTACAAGTTTTTCTACTCCACTTTTATCAAGTCCTTGTAAAGGAAGTATTTTTAAAATATTGTTTTCATCAAAACCAATTAAATGGTAACCAACACCATTTGGACTATTCCAAACAATTTCACCTTTTGAAACAACAACACCCATTGGATATCCACCTTTATTAAGTGTAGATACATAAATACCACCATTTACTCCTCCAATAGCATTATTTTCCTTAACTATTTCATCAAGAGTTTTACCATATTCAGAAAATGGTGCAGTAGTTGCTACTTTAACTCTTGATGGATCACTAATTATCATCATAGTTCCATGAAAATTACTACCATTAACCTTTTCGATTTTAATATCTTTTTTATTTTCATTACTAACATCAATTAAATTACTATCAACATCTTTATTTAATTCTTTTAAAGAGTTACTATTTACTATTTCATTAATGGTCTTATTAGGAAGAACTAAATGAACAACAAATTTAAAAGCACCTGTCTCTAAAAATGTTGTTGTAAATATATTTCTCGCAGACTTACTTGGACCATAACATATAAGAAGTAATGATGCATATAGAGTAAATACTACCATTAATATAAACACTCCAATAAAAGATAAAACTTTCAAGATATTTTTTAAAACTTTTTTCATAATAAACTCCATCCTATAACTACAATTAGTTTATCATACTTTAATATGAAAATAAAGAATTTTTTTACCACTTTCTTTTTATTTTAATATTTGATAAAATATTATTGAAAGGATAGATTAAATGAAGAAAATATTTTTATTAATTGCAGTTTCATTATTACTAATTACCGGTTGTAAAAAAGAAAACAATATTACAAAAATGAGTTTAAAAAGTATCTTAAAAGTCTCAACTAAAGGAGCCCAGTTACCAGATAATTATATTACTAAAATTACAAAAGATAATTTTGATGACTATTTTGGTGATGCTGATATTGATTTTAAAGAAGCAATAGTTTCCGAAGCAAATATTAATGCAATAGCCTATATGATAGGAATAATTAGATTAAATGATAATGAAGATGTTCAAAAAGCAGTAGACGCTTTAAACAATTCAGTTGATCCTAATAGATGGATATGTGTAGTTCCAGATAGTGTAATAATTGATAATAATCAAAATGTAATAATAGTTATAATGGATGAAAAAAATAATGCTGATACTATTCATAATAATTTTAAAAACATAAAATAACCCAGTATAAATTACTGAGTTTTTTTACTATTAACAATGTAAAGTTAAATAACAAGTTATTTACTAAATAATCAAATAATTATATAATTTAGATGGTGATGATATGAAAAAATATATATTTAGAGAATATGATGTAAGGGGTATCTACCCTATTGATTTAAATGAAGAAGATGCATTTACTTTTGGTCACGCTTTTGCTTCATACATAAAAAATAATAAAGTAATAATTGGTCATGATAACAGACTTTCCTCTGAGGGATTAAACTCTTCCTTAGTAAAGGGGCTTTTACAGGGAGGTGCTCACGTAATTGATTTAGGATTATGTACTACTCCTATTTACTATTATTATAAAAAACTATTAAACGTTGAAAATGGCATAATGATTACAGCCTCTCATAATCCAAAAGAATATAATGGTTTTAAATTTTCTTTTTCAATAAAGGGTAATGCATGTGGTAAAGAAATATATGACTTTAGAGATTTTTTATTTAATGGTAAATTTAGAAATGCCCAAGGATTTTATCAAGAATATAATGATAATTTTGAAAGTTATATAAATAAAATTACTGAAAGTATAGATTTAGGAAGTAAAAAAATAAAAGCAGTATTTGATCCAGGCAATGGTACAGGAAGTATAATTTTAGAAAGAATACTTAAAAAATTTGATATTGATTATAAAATAATTAATGGAATTAGTGATGGAAACTTTCCAGCTCATCATCCAGATCCTTCAGTTGAAGAAAATATGCAAATGTTAAAAGAGGAAGTTACAAATAATCATTTTGATATAGCTCTTGGTATAGATGGTGATGCTGATAGAGTTGGTGTTGTTGATGATAAAGCAGTATTTACTCCAATTGATAATGTAATGATAAATATGTATAAGTATTTAAATCCAAATTTAAAAAATAGAAATGCAATAATGGATGTTAAATGCTCCAAAGCAGTTATTGATGAAATGCAAAAAATTAACTTACCTCTTACAATTTATCGTACAGGTAATAGTTATATGAATTTAAAAATAAATGAAATGAATTTAGATTTTGGTGGAGAGTTTTCTGGACATCTTTGGTTTAAAGATAAATGGATAGGAACTGATGATGGAATATATAATGCTTTAAGAATAATTGAAATGCTATCCAAAAGTGATAAAACATTCAGTGAAATGAGCCAAAGCATTCCAAAATACTACCATACTCCTGAAATTAAAATTGAAGTAACCGAAGAAAATAAATCAAAAATAATTGATAAATTAAAAGAATATCTTGATAATGAAAATATTAAATATAATAATATTGATGGCATAAGAATTGATTATGAAGATGGATTTACATTAATAAGACAATCTAATACAGGTCCTGTTCTTACAGTAAGATTTGAAAGAAAAGACGAAGAATCTTTAGAAAAAGAAAAACAAAAATATTTAGATTTAATCAAAAAAATATCATTAGAAATTAACTAATGATTTTTTTATTCCATAATACTTTTCCATTTTGCTTTCAAAGTTATATTATCAAATATTAAAGTATTTTGATCAAATTTTTTATCATCATAATACCAACCTTCAAAAGTATACCCCTCTTTTACAGGAGTTGGTGGTAATTCAATTTTTTGAGCAGGTCTAATTGATATAGCTTCATAGGTTTGTGCTCCATCAGTATCAAAAGTTACTGTGTATGACTTAGTACACCAAAGTACTAAAAAAGTTAGTAAAACAGCAATCATAATACCTAAAAAAATATATGTAAACTTATATGCTTTTGTCACACTTTTCACCCTTTTTTCTATTTTCTATCTATTAAAATAATATAATATTTTTTACATTTAGTCAATGAATAACCATTATGTTTTTTAATAATTTATCTTCCACCTTTAACTTTATTTTTTTCAGTGGATAATAAATTATGCATACTTTGGCTATATATACACAAACTATCCAATAATTCTTGCTTATTTTCTAAAAAATTAATTCCAATAAATTGAATTTTTGGTGTATAAAGACTTTTTAATTTGGTATTTTTACTTAAAACATTATTTCCAATTGTTTCAACTTCCGGAAGACTTAAATATTCTAAGCTTTGATTATTTTCAAGGAAACTATTATCAATATCCTTAAGCATCGGCACATAAAGTTCTCTTAAACAAGTGTTTTCTCTTAAAAAACCGCGGCCAACTTTTAAAAGTTCTGGCAAATATGCGTTTTCAATAGAGTTGTTAGCTTTCAAAAAATAAACTCCTACTTTTTTTAGTTTTGGTAAATTAATTTCTTTTAAACTAGAATTATCTTTTAGAAAAAGTCTTCCAACTGTTTCTAAATTTGGCATATAAATATTTTTAATAAGTTTGTTATATGTAAGAAATTCATCTTCGATTTTCCTTACATTGGGTAGACTTATACTTTTTAATAATTTAGCACTACAAGCAAACATATCACCAATTGTTTTACATTTTGGTAAATAAAGATATTCTAAATCTTCACAGTCCGTTAAAAAATAATCATAAATTTCAATTGTGTCTTTTGATGAAAAAGTTTTAATACTTGAACTATTTTCTAAAAAACACGAAGGAATTATTTCTACCCCGTCCATAACAACACTAATTATTTGATTATATTTATTTAATTGAAAATATACTCTTATATCATCTTCACAAATAATATATATACCTTTTGTATCT
>OBJG01002193.1_pt1 | contig 12670 bp, 6 predicted proteins | sample 1517941 | NCBI WGS metagenome assembly OBJG01 (sample SAMN04571712, study PRJEB22368) | human gut metagenome | biome: human gut; material: stool | host: Homo sapiens | place: Luxembourg | collected 2012-09-21
GAAGTTCTTCTCCGATCTCTACAACATTTCCTGCACCCATCGTAATCAGGAGGTCATGTCCTTTTACGTGAGCCTTTACGAAATCTTTGATTTCTTCGAAGCTTGGGAAATAATGTACATCCTGTCCATCTTCCTGTAAAAGTTTCATTACATCTTTAGAAGAAACTTCTCCGGTATCTACCTCACGGGCAGCGTAAATATCAGCCAGAACAATGTGATCTGCCTGCTCTAAAGCCTTCGCAAACTCAGGGAGAAACGCCTTTGTACGGGTGTATGTATGAGGCTGGAAGATAACCCAGAGTTCATCATGCGGATAATCCTTTGCAGCAGATAAAGTAGCGCGGATTTCTGTTGGATGATGAGCGTAGTCATCAATGACAGTTACATCACCGAGAGAACCCTTGTACTCAAAACGGCGGTGTGTTCCACCAAAAGATAAAAGTCCTTTACGGATTGCATCTAAAGGAAGTCCAATTGCTTCTGTACAAGCAATAGCTGCCAGAGAATTCATAACATTGTGGCAGCCTTTTACATTTAATGCGATACGACCCTTTGGCTCGCCATGTGCAACAAGGTTATAGGAAGCATTTCCTTCTTTATCAAATGCAATATCCGTTGCAGTGTAATCATTTTCCGGATTCAGGCCGAAAGTAACGTGCTTCTGAGCAAGACCATTCAAAATAAAGTCAGTATGCTCCATATCGCCATTAATAATGATAAGACCATCATCAGCAGTCTGAGAAGCAAACTTGTGGAAAGAATTCTTAATATCTTCAATATCCTTAAAGAAATCCATATGGTCTTCTTCTACATTTAAGATAATAGAATATAAAGGATAGAATTCTAAGAAACTGTTCGTATATTCACATGCTTCTGTAAGGAAGAGGTCAGAATGGCCGACACGAATATTTCCGCCGATACGGTCTAACATACCTCCGACACTGACCGTAGGATCGGTATCTGCCTGAAGAAGAATGTGAGTAAGCATAGAAGTTGTTGTTGTCTTTCCATGTGTTCCGGCAACGGCGATAGACTTCGCAAAGTTTGCCATGATCTGTCCGAGAAGAGCTGCGCGGGTCATCATAGGGACGCCTTTATTCTTTGCAGCAGCAAATTCTTCGTTAGATTCGTGAATGGCAGCAGTATAAACAACAAGATCGATATCATCGGTAATATTCTCTGCTTTCTGTCCAATAACAACCTTTGCACCTGTTTCTTCAAGATGCTTTGTCATGTCGGAAGACTGCATATCAGAACCGGTCACTGTGAAATGTCTGTTTAATAAAATTTCGGCAAGACCGCTCATGCTGATGCCGCCAATACCGATAAAATGAACATGAATCGGCTTTTGAAAATCAATTGTATACATATTTCCCTCCAGTGCCACAAGATGTGTCTCAGAAAATCCGTCATATGGGACTTAGTGAGTACATATAAATAAATATGGCGAAAAAAATCAGTTTAATTATTAAAAAGTCGTTTATAGTATAGCGCACAGATAAACGAGATTCAAGAAAGAATTGCGATACTTAAGGTCTCTTCTGTACACATCTTATAGTAAGGGTGCCAGGGTACCTTGAAAAATTCCTAAAACAGCCAGTAATAGGGCACTTTTCATTATAATGTCCTATTGTTTTCGTGGGATTTCTACATTTAAATGTAAAAGATAACCATATGGACGATACAAAATATATAAAAAAATAAAAAATATATTTTGTTTTTTGTGCTAAACTGCTTTCCATTTGGGAATTTCAGTGCTATAATAAGTATTATGTGACAAAGGGGTGATTATTATGATAAAAAAAGAAATGATAGCAATGCTCTTAGCTGGTGGACAAGGAAGCCGTCTTGGCGTACTAACCTCAAAATTAGCGAAACCGGCAGTAGCATTCGGCGGAAAATACAAAATCATTGATTTTCCGTTAAGTAACTGTATTAACTCTGGAATCGACACAGTAGGTGTTCTTACCCAGTATCAGCCATTAAGACTGAACCAGCACATCGGTATCGGTATTCCTTGGGATTTGGATCGTAATATAGGTGGTGTTTCTATTCTGCCTCCATACGAGAAGAGCCAGAATACTGACTGGTACACAGGAACAGCGAACGCGATTTATCAGAACATGGAATTCATGGAGTATTATCATCCAGATTATGTAATTATTCTTGGTGGTGACCATATTTATAAGATGGACTATGAACTGATGCTTGAGTTCCATAAGAAGAACAACGCCCAGATCACACTGGCTACATATGAAGTACCATGGGAAGATGCCAGCCGTTTTGGTCTGGTAATCACAGATGAGAATAATCAGATTCTCGAATTCGAAGAGAAACCAGCGAACCCAAGAAGTAATAAAGCATCCATGGGTATTTACATCTTTAACTGGGAAGTATTAAAGGAAGCTCTGGAAACTTTATCCGAACAGCCTGGCTGTGACTTCGGTATGCATGTAATTCCTTACTGCCACCAGCGCGGTGATAAGATTATGGCTTACAACTACCAGGGTTACTGGAAGGACGTAGGAACACTTTCCGCATATTGGGAAGCGAACATGGAATTAATCGATATTATCCCAGAATTTAACCTTTACGAAGAGTTCTGGAGAATATATACAAAGACAGACGTTATTCCACCACAGTATTTCTCAGCAGACTCTAAGGTAAATGCCTGCATCGTCGGAGACGGAACAGAAGTTTACGGTGAGATTTCCAACTCTGTAATCGGAGCTGGTGTTGTCATTGAGGAAGGTGCTGTAGTTACGAACTCTATTATTATGAATAATACCGTGATCAAGAAGGGTGCTAAGATTGAGAAGTCTATCATTGCAGAGAGCGTAGAAGTCGGAGAGAACGCAGAGCTTGGTGTATTTGAAGAAGCAGAGAACAAGTATAAACCTAAGGTTTATAGTGGCGGCTTAGTTACTATAGGTGAAGGTTCTGTTATCCCGGCCAACGTTAAGATCGGTAAGAATGTCGCAATCGTAGGAAAGACAACAGCAGAAGATTATCCAGACGGAATTCTGGCAAGCGGCGAATCCATTATCAGATAGTAGAGGGCAGGTGACATAAATGAAGTCTATAGGTATTATTTTAGCAGGTGGTAATAATAACAGAATTGGAAGATTATCCGATAAACGTGCGATTGCAGCCCTGCCAGTAGCAGGAAGCTATCGTGCAATTGATTTTACATTAAGTAATATGAGTAATTCCCGCGTATCTAAAGTAGCGGTATTACCTCAGTTTAATGCTCGTTCTTTAAATGAACATTTAAGCTCAAGTAAATGGTGGGATTTCGGAAGAAAGCAGGGAGGACTCTATGTCTTCACTCCTACTGTTACAAAGAACAATAACTCATGGTATCAGGGAACAGCAGATGCTCTTTATCAGAACATTGATTTCCTTAAGAAGAGCCATGAGCCTTATGTAATCATCGCAACAGGTGATGGTGTATACAAGATGGATTACGGCAAGGTTCTTGAAGCTCATATCGCTAAGAATGCAGATATCACGGTAGTTTACACAACATTAAAAGATACAGATGACGATTTAACACGTTTTGGTGTTCTTAAGTTAGATGAGAACGAAAGAATCGTAGAATTTGAAGAGAAGCCACTCGTTGCTTCCTCTAATAACGTATCTATCGGTGTTTATGTAATCAGAAGACGCCATTTAATTGAGATTCTTGAGCGTTGTGCAAGAGAAGACAGACACGACTTTGTACAGGATGTACTCGTTCGTTATAGAAATGTTCGTAAGATTTACGGCTATAAGCTTGATACATATTGGAGAAATATTGCAACAGTAGATTCTTATTATAAGACAAATATGGATTTCCTGAAGAAAGACGTAAGAGATTACTTCTTCAAACAGTATCCGGATGTATACTCTAAAGTAGACGATCTTCCACCAGCAAAATACAATACAGGTGCAGAAGTAAAGAACAGTATTATTTCCTCTGGATGTATTGTTAACGGTAAGGTTGAAAACTCTATTATCTTTAAAGATGTATACATTGGAAACAACTGTACTATCAAGAACTCCATCATTTTGAATGATGTATATATTGGAGATGACTCCTATATTGAGAACTGTATCGTAGAGAGCAGAGATACTCTACGTCCAGGAACGAACTACGTCGGAACCGATGATGAGGTTAAGATAGTAATTGAGAAGAATGTACGGTACATTCTGTAATTAGTAACAACATTATTGGGAGGACAGGTCATGCAGATTACCGATATAAGAATCAGAAAAATAGCAAAAGAAGGAAAGATGAAAGCGGTCGTATCCGTAACTTTTGATAATGCATTTGTTGTGCACGATATCAAAGTAATTGACGGAGAAAAAGGTTTATTTATCGCAATGCCAAGCCGCAAAGCATCCGATGGCGAGTATCGTGATATCGCACATCCGATTAACTCTGATACTCGTGACATCATCCAGAAAAGTATTCTTCAGGAATACGAAGCAATCATGGCCTCGGGGGAAGAGGAAACAGTCGGAGAAGCAGAGGTAGCGTTATAAATATAACTGTAGCAAAACTTAGAAGATAAAGGGGCTGACGTAAAACAGCTCTTAACCTTATAGCAGGAATTTCTGTATAATATATGGAATTCCTGCTATATTTTTATGAAGATTTTTGAAGATTGCAAGAGTCATTTTGCTATTCGAAAATTTTTCTTTTTAGAAAATGCATAATCTATGATATACTAAAAAACATATGTTGTTTATGCTGTTATGGAAAAATATCAAGTAGAACTTCGAGAATTGATTTTTAACAATATCTTACAGAACGGCACAAAAAGATTCCGAGAGTACATTAGATGTACAGTGGAGGTTAGATACATTGAATACAAATAAAATATTCGCAGGGTGCTTTAATTTCTTTCGCAAATGGAAAGTGAAAAAGAATCAGATTACCCTGATAGAGAAATTAAATACCGGGGGTACAGGAAGCCTGTTTGAGATAAAAAACGAATGTGAAAAAAGAGGGTTACCTTTTCATTTTAATATCATTACGCATGCAGATTATGAAGTGAGTCTACGTAATCTGGGAGGCTTGCTAAAGCTTTTTACTATAAAGGCTTTTCGAATGGCGACTTCATCCCATATTTTTTTGAATGACAATTTTTTGCCGCTTGGATATATGAAGCTGTCGGATGAGACAAAGGTAGTTCAGCTTTGGCATGGGATGGGATCTTTTAAGAAGTTTGGCGGTTCATCGGAGACGAACCCGGAAGTTTTAAAGGAGCTTAAAGCGGCAACGAAAAATACAGACCACATACTGGCAAGTTCAGAAAATATCAGGGACAACTATGCAGAGGCTTTTATGGCACCGAAAGAAAAGGTGATCTGTATCGGATGTCCACAGGTAGACTATTTTTTCAGAGAGCATGATATTGCTGCGTGGAAGGAAGAGCTTAGTGAACGATATCCGGAAATGAAAGGAAAGAAGCTTGTTCTTTATGCGCCGACTTTTCGTGGGGAGGAAGAACATGATAAAAAGCTTTTAGAAGCGTTTGATTTTGATGCATTTCAGAAAGAACTTGGGAAAGACTATTTCTTAATGGTACGTCTTCATCCGCAGATTCAGTCTGCAAAAGTGCCGGATACCGTAGCAAATATGACCGATTATCCGAATGTCCGCAAACTTCTTTGCATGACGGACATTTTAATTGCGGATTATTCTTCGATTGCAGTAGAATATTCTCTTTTAAACCGTCAGATCATCCTTTATGCATTTGACAAAGAATGGTATTTAAGTAAAGACCGAGGTTTTTATTTTGATTATGAAAAGACGGCACCCGGTCCGATCGTAGAAAATATGCAGGATTTGATTGACTGTATTAAAAATAAACAGTGGGATATTGCGAAAGTAGAGAAATTTGCACATCTTCACAACGATTATTTTGATGACAAATCTGCGGAGAGAGTGGTAGACTATTATTTCGGCAATGGCAAAAAGCTGCCGAATTCTGCGTCAGAACCGGAACCATTCTATGAAGAGTGGAATCAATATCGCCCAAAACACCGCAGAAAGAGAAATCCTGACAGCATCAGCCAGAATATTTTTGATAATGCTTCCGGCAAAAGCCAGAACGGAAAACTCCCCGAAAAATGGGCAACACAGGATGCCGAAGAAGCCGTAAACTCCTGGGAGTCTGAGCGCAAAAAGCAAAGAAAAAGACAGCAGCAAAAGGCGAGAATGCAGGAAAAGTTAAAACAGCAGACAGCAAACGTAACTAAGCAAAAGAATAAGAAAAATAACAATTTTATATCGGGTATAGATAAGTTAACATCAAAAAAAGAAAAAGATATAAATAAACAAAAACAATTAAAGTTACAAAATCAAGAAGAAAAAAGTACAAAAGAAACCTCAGAAGAAATAAAATCACGAAAGGAACATAGAATGAAAGTAATCGTAGGATTGGGTAATCCAACAGACCAGTATAAAGGAACAAGACACAATGTAGGATATATGGCGATTGACCGTATCGCAGAGGCAAACCGAATCAATATTAATCAGCATAAGTTCAAGGCAATGGTAGGAAGTGGTTTCATCGGTGGCAGCAAAGTTCTTCTCGTAAAACCATTAACTTATATGAACTTAAGCGGCGAAAGCATTAGGCCAATCATGGATTTCTATAAGCTGGATTTAAGCGACATCCTCGTAATTTATGATGATATCAGTTTAGAGCCTGGAATGCTTCGTCTTCGCACGAAAGGAAGTGCCGGCGGACATAATGGAATGAAGAGCATTATCAAACATTTAGGAGGAGACACTTTTCCACGAATCCGTGTCGGTATCGGCGGCGAAAAACATCCGGGACAGGATCTCGCAGATTATGTTCTTGGACATTTCAAAGACGACGAGAAAGAACTGCTCTCCGATGCATTAGACAAAGCTGAAAAAGCAGCAGAACTTTTTGCACAGGATGAATTTTCAGAAGCTATGAACAAATATAGCGTAGGAAAGAAGAAGAGAAAAACTTTGGAATAGGAGAAAAAAATATTTACTTGGAAAGAGCAAGATATTCTAGGATATTTCATAGTACTCTAAAGGGAATGAGTTTTATGACTTTGCGCTGTGGAATTTTGACCATAAGAACTTCGAGCTCGTTCTCGAGAAGTTCTTGCTTTATTGGGCAAAATGGAATGTTTAGCGCAACGGAATAAAATCATCCCTTTAGAGTACTATGAAATAGGAATAGTATAAAAAGGCTTTTTCCAAATAAATTTTTCTATACTTGATTTTTAGAAGCCCAGCATGCAACAGAAAAGTGCAACAACCAAAATAAAAGGAGGTATCATGAAAACTTTATCAAACCCTCTTTTAAAATTCGATACTTATATTGATATAAAAACCGCAATGAGCCAACAGGCTTATCCCATCGTCCTGAATGGTTGTGTTGATTCTCAAAAAGCACACTTTATTCCAAATTTGGGGGAGGATTTTCCTTGTCGGTTTGTGTTGACGTATAAAGAAGAGAAGGCGAAGGAGCTGTATCAGGATTTGAGTTTTTTTGATCCGAATACGGTGCTGTATCCTTCGAGAGATGTGCTGTTTTACAGTGCAGATGTGCATAGTAATCACATTGAGCGGCAGCGAATGGACATTTTAAAAAAGATTGTGGAGGGAAAGCCTCTCACGATTGTTGCCTGTCTTGATGTGTTTATGGAGAAAATGATTCCGTTTGAGGAGTTTAAGGAGCATTGCCTGACGATTGATTTTGAATCAATTATTGATACAGATGCATTAAAACTCAAGCTTTCAGAGCTTGGATATGAAAACAGTGGCCTGGTGGAAGCGCCAGGGCAGTTCGGTATCCGAGGGGGAATCATTGACATTTTCCCGTTGACGGAGGAACTTCCGGTTCGAATTGAGCTGTGGGGGGATGAAGTGGATTCCATCCGCTCTTTTGATACGGAAACGCAGCGAAGTGTGGAAAAGCTGGACGAGGTTCAGGTATACCCTGCGACAGAAATGATTCTTTCAAGAAATAAGATTGGTGAGGCAGTTCGCCGAATGAAGGAAGAGTATAAGAAGCAGGAAGAAGCATTTAAGAAGAGAAAGCGTTTTGCGGAAAAAGAACGTCTTCGGAAGATGACGGTAAGGACAGAGGAGGAACTTCTTTCTTTTGGAACAGCAGAGGGAAGTGAGGCATTATTGTCCTATTTTTATGAGAAAACGGTTTCATTTCTTGAATATTTACCAGAAAATACACTCTTTTTCATTGATGAACCGCATCGTGTTCTGGAAAAAGGAAAGACATATGAGGAAGAATTTTTCCTTTGTATGCAGAGTCGATTAGAAGGTGGATATGTGCTGCCGGGACAGGCGGATTTGCTGTTTGGATATGAGGAGATTCTGTCAAAAGTGATGGTGGGACCGCTTATTTTGCTCAGTTCTGTTATTCAGGATTACGCTTTTTACAAGCCGAAAACCACTTGTGATATCGAGGCAAAGTCCATTTTTTCATATAATAATAGTTTTGACCAGCTTATCAAGGATTTAGAACACTGGAAAAAGCAAAATTACAGGATTTTGCTGCTTTCTTCTTCAACAACAAGGGCGAAGCGTCTTGCAGAAAATATCAAGGATTATGGTCTGCTTGCGTATTTTGCAGCTGATTTTGACCGCACGATTGCACCGGGGGAGATTATGGTGGCGAGTGGCCGACTTGGAAATGGTTTTGAGTACCCGACGCTTAAATTTGTCGTTTTGTCCGAAAAAGACATTTTCAAGGAAAGAAAGGCCAAAAAGCCGAAGAAGAAAAGCCAGTACAGTGGCCAGAAAATCAATTCTCTTTCGGAGATTTCAGTCGGTGATTATGTTGTCCATGAAAAATATGGACTCGGTATTTACCGTGGCATGGAAAAAATTGAGTCCGATGGAATTACGAAAGATTACATCAATATTGAATACAAAGATGCGAGTAATCTTTTTGTTCCGGCATCACAGCTTGAACTCATTCAGAAATATTCGAATTTAAGTGCAAGAAAGCCAAAACTGAATAAGCTTGGCGGCACAGAATGGGAAAAGACGAAAAGCCGGGTTCGCTCGCAGGTGCAGATTGCGGCACAGGATCTGGTAAAACTTTATGCCGAGAGGCAGGCAAAAGAAGGCTACGCTTACGGCAAAGATACCGTCTGGCAAAAAGAATTTGAAGAATTATTTCCATATGAAGAAACGGAAGATCAGTTAAGCGCGATTGAAGACACCAAGCGTGACATGGAAAGTCATCGAATTATGGACCGTCTTATCTGCGGAGACGTTGGATATGGAAAGACCGAGGTTGCAATCCGAGCGGCATTTAAGGCAGTTATGGACAGCAAACAGGTAGTTTATCTTGTACCGACAACCATTTTAGCACAGCAGCATTACAATTCATTTAAAGAAAGAATGGAACATTATCCAGTCGAGATTGCCATGCTTTCTCGTTTTTGCACGCCAAAAGAACAAAAACGTATTTTTGATGGGCTGAAAAACGGGACGATTGACATTGTCATCGGCACACATAAAGTTCTTTCAAAAAATATCAAATACAAGAATCTCGGACTCCTTATTATTGATGAGGAACAGCGTTTTGGCGTAAAACAGAAAGAAAAAATCAAGCAGCTGAAGAAAGATGTTGACGTTCTGGCATTGTCCGCAACCCCAATTCCAAGAACCCTGCACATGAGTCTTGCCGGAATCCGTGACATGAGTGTTCTTGAAGTTCCACCAGTGGACCGCCGGGCAATTCAGACCTACGTTATGGAGTACAACGAGGAACTTGTCCGCGAAGCAATCGAACGAGAACTTGGCAGAGGCGGACAGGTATACTATGTATACAATCGAGTCAACAATATCGATGAAGTAGCAGCAGGCTTACAACGGCTTTTACCAAATGCCACAGTAGAGTATGCACACGGGCAAATGGGTGAGCGCCAGCTTGAAACGATTATGTCCGGCTTTATCAATAAAGAAATAGATGTTTTAGTCTCCACGACCATCATCGAAACTGGACTCGACATCCCAAATGTTAACACAATGATTATTCAGGATGCACAGTTATTTGGCCTTTCCCAGCTTTATCAGCTAAGAGGCCGTGTCGGCCGTTCCAACCGAACTGCATACGCATTCTTAATGTATAGAAGAAACTCTATCTTAAAAGAAGAAGCCGAAAAACGATTAAAAGCTATCCGTGAATTCACTGACTTAGGAAGTGGTTTCAAAATCGCTATGCGTGACCTCGAAATCCGTGGGGCCGGGAATCTTCTTGGTGCAGAACAATCCGGTCATATGGAATCCGTCGGATACGATCTTTACTGCAAAATGCTCAACGAGGCCGTATTAACAATGAAAGGCGAACAGCAGGAAGTCGATACATTTACCACATCCATCGACCTGTCCATCGATGCTTACATTCCGGAAACCTACATCAAGAGCGAATCCGAAAAACTCTCCTGGTATAAACGAATCGCAACTATCGAGACGCAGGAAGAATCCGAGGACATGATCGAAGAAATGACCGACCGTTACGGTGATACACCAGCACCACTCATCCGCCTCATGGACGTTGCACTCCTTAGAGAAGAAGCCCATCAGGCATGGCTTCTTTCCATCGAGCAGAAAGGAAGCAAAATCCTGTTTACCATGAACCCACGGGCGAAAGTTCGCGTTGAAGAAATTGACGGTTTCCTCAAACAGTACCGCAACAAGATGAAAATAAAACCAGAAGCGAATCCGGTGTTTGTGTTCGAATCCACAGGGATACCGAAAAAAGACTTACTGGCAAAAGTTAGGGAAATCATTGGGGGAATCCAAAAACTACAGGATAAATCCTGATTGCCGCAGGCAAGGAGACGCACCCAAAGAGAGCCGATACCCTATATTTGTGACTTTAGTCGCTGCAGGTTGAATGTTCGCTTAAAGCGCTCGCATCCAACCTTTGCTCCCAGGCCACAAATATAGGGTATCGGCTCTCTTTGGGTGCTGTTCGTTGGCTGTAGAAGCAAAATCAGAACTTATCTTAGAGGATTTGGGGATTCTCTAATAGGTTGTGGCTTCCCGTAAAATGAGATATTAAAGATTAACATTCAAACTATGGTTACAATATCTCAACAATTTTACGATAATAATCCGGATCATAAATAACTAATATCAAAATCTGTATGGTAATGTAGCTAAAAATTAGCATTTTCCTGTTAATTCAAAGGAATTACTAAGTTGCTTCAAGTGTCAATCCTTCTGAAAAATAATTTACCAGAGTTCCTGTTTATTTCTCTAACCCTACAAACCAGAATTTACTTGTTGTATTCTTCCTTTTGTACTATAATAGAAAAATGTAGTGTAAAATTATAGGAGGTTCAAATGAAAGCGAAATTAACAAAAGTTCTTTCCCTCGTTCTTGTAGTAATCATGGCCCTGAGTCTCATGACCGGCTGTTCTACATCAAGCAGTGGAAAAGGAACAAAAACACAGGATGGAAATAAAGTTTTATTCAGCTATGACGGAACAGATGTCACATTAAAAGAAGCATGGTTGTATGCTAAGATGCTTAGCGCACAGTATGAGCAGACTTACAGCAGTTACTATGGAAGTGACTTCTGGAGTATGTCCATGGGTAAGGACGATGATGGAAATGACCAGACATTTGAAGAGTATGTAAAAAAGCAGGTTATTTCCCAGATGAAACAGAACATCATCCTTATCAAAAAGGCAGATAAGTATGACTGCAAGTTAACACATACAGAAAAACAGCAGTGCAGTGATTCCGCACTTTCCTATTATCAGGATAAGACTGGTAAAAAGGTTATGAAAGAATGTGGTGCTACTCGTGAAGATGTAGAAAAAATCTATGAAGACAGTACACTTGCTTCTAAGGTTCAGAAGAAAATTGAAAGTAAAGAAAAAGTTATAGTAACAGACGATGAAGCAAGAAAGTCCACAATCTACAGAATTGTATTTGCCACAACAAAGACAGGTGATAACGGCCAGACAACAGAAATGAGTAAAAAAGAGAAAAAGGCCGTGAAAGCAAAAGCAGAAAAAGCTCTCAAAGAAATCCAGAGCGGCAAGAAGACAATTAAGAAAGTTGCCAAAGAACAGAATTACTCCAACACAGATGAATCCTATGCAGCAGGCGAATCCGAAGAGGGAGAAGCTTTCGAAAAAGTAATGAAGAGCATGAAAGATGGCGATATTGCAGATAAAGTCTTAGAATGTGACAACGGATACGTTATCGCTAAACTTGTTGCTTACACAGATAAAGAAGAAACAGCAAGTAATAAGAAAACTTTAAAAGAACAGAAACAGTCCGAAGCTTTCCAGAAGAAATATGACAACTGGACTAAGAAACTTGAGAAGAAATGGGACTACAATAAAGATGTAGACCAGAAACTCTGGGCACAGGTATCTTTAAAGAGTGCGGATTCCACAGCTACAGAGACATCAACAGAGACAACAGCAGCTTCCAGTGAAGCTTCTACAACAGAAGCCTCTAGTGAAGCTACAACGGCAGCTAAATCTAAATAGGAATTTGCCGCAGGCAAAGGAGACACCCTCTGTAAGATAAATAAAGCATATTTGTGACTTTAGTCGCTGCAGGTTGAATGTTCGCGTAAAAGCGCTCGCATCCAACCTTTGCTCCGAGGCCACAAATATGCTTTATTTATCAAAAGA
>OBJG01002196.1_pt1 | contig 12659 bp, 5 predicted proteins | sample 1517941 | NCBI WGS metagenome assembly OBJG01 (sample SAMN04571712, study PRJEB22368) | human gut metagenome | biome: human gut; material: stool | host: Homo sapiens | place: Luxembourg | collected 2012-09-21
CTTGAAGCTGATTTACCTGGCTTTTTAATTCTGCAATTGTGGCTTCTTTATCACGACTGTAAATCACAGCCTGATATCCTGCTAAAAGCCCCAGAACGAGAATAAGATCAAATAAACGGATTAAAAAGTTTTTATATTTCATTCGTTGTCCCTTCTAAAATGCTTTCTATTATCTTCTATAAATTTTCTTACTATTTTTTTTAATATTCAAATGACTTTTTCTTAAATAAACGCAAAAGCCTCTCTTTTCAAAATTACTTCTTTGCCGCATTAAATGCCTTCTGGCATGCATCTTTAATTGCTTTAGAAGAACAGGTGGCTCCTGATACAGTATTTACACCATCTGCATTTCCATTTGCTACAATTTTAGAAACCATTCCTTTCTTTGCATCGTTTGTATATGCTTTATTCGTTGAATTTGTATTCGCGGTAATATTAGAAATTTCTGTAATTTTATCTTTTTTAATTGTGATATCCATGGAAATCGTATACGGATCAAAATCCTCATCTTCATCCGGCTCGCAGCTTACGCTTACTTTATATGTTCCATTTTTGTAGTTTTTCCCTTCGTCTGGATTTTCTGTTGTTTCTTCTTTTTTCTCTGTAGTCGTTTCCTCTTTCTTTTCTGTCGTTGTCTCTTCCTTTTTTTCTGTGGTCGTTTCCTCTTTCTTTTCTGTTGTCGTCTCTTCTTTCTTTTCCGTAGAAGAACTGTTTTTCTTCGCCTTTGATAAAGCATCATTTACCGCATTAAAAATAGCATGAGAACTGTACGTTGCTCCACTGACAGCATCTACTCCGCTTGTTCCGTTTTTAGAGACAATAAGTGATGGAAGATTCTTAATCTCATCTCTGCTCATAAACTGTTTCAGGTTGGTTCCTTTTGCTGTAGAAGAAATCTCCACCGCAGAAATCTTTCCATTTTTAATCGTTACATTTGCCGTTACACTATATTCCTTAAACTGCTCTCCCGAACAGGCCGCACTTCCAGTATAAGTGCCATCTTCATACCCTTCTGCCGGTGCTGCAATATTATTATTGTTATTATTGCTGTTAGAACCACTGTTTTTTTTCTTATTTTTTTTGTTTTTCTTCTTTTTCTTTTTCGTACTGCTTTTCCCTGTTTCCGCCTTTGAAAGAGCATTTCTTACTGCGGTAATAATTCCATTGGAACTATAGGTTGCTCCAGATGCCGCATCCACATTTGTAGTCTGTCCGCTGATCATCTTTGGGATAATTCCTTTTGCCTTACTAAAATAGGAAGCAGTTTCTCCTGATGCGCTTGTTACATCAATCGCGCTGATTTTTCCATCTTTTACTGTTACTTTTACAGAAATAGTTCCACCAAATCCTTTACCGGAGCCAGTGTAAGTTCCATCTTTCCATGTTCCAGACTCACTCACTTTAGAAACACTCGGAGCCGAACCAGCTGCATTACCTGCGTTCGCTGCTGTCGCATTATTAGACTCCGTTCCAAAAAGTGCATTTTTCACCGCACCGATAATTCCATTTGAACTGTATGTTGCTCCAGACACGACATCTACATCTGTACTCTGTGCCGTAAGCATCTCATCAATAACCCCTTTTGCACGCTGAAAGAAAGAATCCGTCTCACCTGGAGCACTGACAATATCAATCGCCGTCATTGTCTTTTTACTTACAGTAACATTTACTGTAACTTTTCCGCCATATCCGTTTGCAGAACCTTTATACGTTCCATCTTTTACATCAATAGCCCCCTTCTTTCCCTTCTTTGTTGTATTCTTTTTCGTTGTTTCTGCCATTGCTGCTGTACTTTCCTTCGCAAGCGCTTCCTTAATCTGACTGATGTCTTCTGTCTCTGAAGCTTCATACTTTTTTGCCTGTGGGGTTTTGTATCCGGTAAGTACTGTCACCATAAGAACCGCCAGGCAAACCGCCGGAATTACCGCTGTAATTCCTTTCACACCTGAAACCTTATCACCAAGACTTTTAAATTTTTCAACATATTTTTTCCACTTTTCCCTCATCATATCTCCCTTTCTTTTTGAATGTATTCTTGTATTCCTGTACTCTTGCATTCTTATATTCTCGAAATCTTTTTGTACTTGATTTTATGAGAAATTTTTTGTATCATTATTTTTTTATTATCGTAAAATCAGACTCACTGGTAAAATACTCTGCGAGTCCCTCTGAAACTAGAATGCTTCCGTCATCTTTTACAAGAATCGTGTCAAACTCATCACTGTGTTCTTTCCAGTATTTCTGTGCTTTTTCCGGTCCCATAATGAATAATGATGTGGACAAACCGTCTGCAAGTGTTCCGTCATCTGATACGATCGTAACAGAAGTCAGACCATTATTTGCCGGATATCCATTAGCCGGATCAATAATATGATGATATGTTTTTCCATCCTGCTTAAAATAACGCTCATATCCCCCAGAAGTAATCACTGCCTTATCCTTTATAGAAAGCACTCCAATATAACTTCCCGTATCTGCCGGATTCTCAACTGCCACTCTCCAGTCAGAACCATCTGGCTTTCCGTTTAGTGTCTGCACATTACCGCCAAGACTGATCACTGCACTAGAAATCCCATTTTCTTTAAAAATATCCATTACTTTTGAAGAAGTATATCCTTTCGCAATTCCACCAAGGTCAATCTTCATTCCTTCCTTATTTAAAGTGACCTCCTGTTTTTTCTCATCATATAAAACGTGATCTGCTCCCATCAGTCCCCTTAACTTCTTCAGCTCTTTCTTTCCGGGAACACGATAGTTCTCCGTCGGGAACCCCCACGCCTGCATAATCGGGTAAATCGTAATGTCAAACACTCCATTCGTGCTGTCATAAATCTCTTTTGAGCGCTTAATCAGATATCCTGTTGTTTCTGATACCGAACCTTTTCCATTCTTATTAATCTGCGAAACTTCACTGCTGTCAATCCCCGTAGAAACAAGCTGTTCAATATTGTTAATCTCATCAACCGCCTCGTCCAACGCTTTCTTAGCATTCTTTCCGTAAGCCGTTAAAGTCATATACGTATCCATCGCAAAAATATCTCTTGATTCTGATTTGTCCTCTTCATTTTGAGTCTTACTATTTGTATCCGCTTCTGCCTGTGTTGTCTGCTCCACAGCCTTTCTACTATCATTCTTACTTTTCTCTGTATCTACTGATGTTCCACATCCGGAAAGCATTCCTGCAGTGAACACAGTGGCCAGTAACATCGCAACTGCTTTTTTTCTAAAATTTATCACAACAATCCTCCATTATCTTGAAACTTACTTTCATTAGTTCTTTCTAACTTCATACATTATATAGAAAATATTCTGACAATGCAATTTTTTTATAAGAAAATGAGAACTTTTTTCATTAATATATATACAGTTTGACACAGCTAATAATAGTATATTATTATATTTTTCGTTAGAATAAGCTAACTTAAATACCAATTATAATATAAGGAGGAACTTATGAGAAACAAATTACTTGTAGCAGGTACTCTTGCTCTTGCAATGACTTGTACTACTGTATTTTCCAGTATTACTCCAGCAGTTGTAAAAGCAGCAAGTGTATCTACAGCACAGACACAGACAGCAGAAAATAGTGATGACTACGTTTACTGCTATGCAGGCCTGACATGGGCTGAATATTGGAAGGCTGAAGGAGTTATGGCAGCAGGTGATACCACGTCTTCTGATACAGCTGATTCACACGATGAAAAAGATAAAGGTGCCTTTGATGCAGTAACAAGAGCTACCACTAATCACGGACTTCACCGCGGAAGTTATCAGTGTACTGCAGTTATTAAAACTGCTGAAGGAGAATATAGTGTTTCCCATTGGAGCAGTGATGGAAAAACTGTCTACTTTACAGATGGTACCAGTGCCGGATGGAACAGAGGTACTCTTACCTTAACCGATGGCACTACACAGACTATGACAGAATATGATGTTCTTGGATTAAAATATGTTCCTGTCAAAGTAAAATCTTCTGACTATGCCAGCTTTAAAGAAAAGTATTCCGTTGTAGAAAATAACGGTACCTTAATTGGCGGCTATGGAGAAAAAAATCTACAGGCTTATAACAACGTTACTGCATCTGTTGATAAGGATACCAATGGCCTAAAGACTGCCGAAAAGCAGAGTGATGGTTCCTTCACATTTACCCAAAGAAGTAACGGCTCTTCTTCTGGTATTAAAGATAAGACTCTTAAAACTGCTGATTTAAACAATATGGGAGCAACTGTAAAGGATGCAAGCGGTAGCTACGGTGAATTTCTTCGTGTAGATTTCACAAAAAATTACGGCGATCTTGGCGCTAATATGCAGGCTGTAAAATGGACCTACTATGGAAATGACAGCACACGTTCTAAGGCACTTGCCACTTACGGAACAAAGTTTGCTGCTGATAACTGGATGCATAAAAGTATGGGAATCCAGTTAGGTCTTACAAATTCTATTCGCTGCCAGCTTCCAAAAGGATATGACGGAACTGGCTACTGGAGTTTAACCATTTATGCTCTTGGATACGCTGATTCTACATATAACTTTGAAGCTACTGATGCAAACATTGTAAAACCTGACACAAATGCTGGCGATACAACTGAGTTAAACAAACTTGTTTCTTCTGTGGAAGAGTTAAAGAAATCAGATTATACAGAAAAAAGCTGGAATAGCTTCGAAACAGAATTAAATGAAGCAAAAGACATTTTAGCAAAAGAGACTCCTACTCAGGCAGAAATCAATGAAGCAGTTGAACATCTTACAGCCGCTAAAAATGCTCTTGATAAATATGAATACGGAACAGCGAATCTTTCTTATGCAGACTTCTATTACGGAGAATTAAATGACGTAAAAGAGGATACTACTTTAGACCTCACTTCTGATAAAGCCGCTTCTTATCGTGAAAGTGGTATGTATGATGCAGTAAGTAGTGCAACAACTAATAAATATAAATCTTTCTTCTCCAGTACGTATTCAGAAGATAATGCAAACGGACAGGGTGGCTCTATTATCGGTATGAAAGACGTAAATATCGCTGTTCCAACTTCATTATATGAAAATGCGAAAAAGGCTATTTCCGAAAACAAAGAATGCAGCAACAAATTATTGGAAATTATTGGTTCTATGAAATTATCTGATAATGCACCATCTGAATATAAAATCTTAAATGGTGATGGTACTTTGACAGCTATGAAATCTGAGGTTACCGAAGATACTTCTGATACACTTACTATCAAAACACAGTCTTCCTACGGACAATATGAAGTAGATCCTGTAACTTCTGAAAACAGCCCTCTTTCTAATTTAAGTGCTAAAGATTCCTTACTTGGTATCATCGTTGAAGACGAAGATGGCAAGAAATACGGTATGGAGCATCTGGAAAACATCTGGATTGGAGGCAAATTCTCCTTTGCCGTAACAGATGGATTTAAAGAAAAGCATGGAAACACAATTGATTATAATCGTCATGAAGCTTTACAAGGTAAAACAATTAAAAAAGTTACTTATCTTGTAAAAAACGGTGCTGATATTGTTATTAATACTAACTTAAAATGTAAAACTTTAGCTGGTTCTGACAGCATTAAAGCTACCGCTAATGATAACTTTAAAGATGGTGCAACCGTTTCTGTTGATACTACTGCTGTTCCTTCTGGTTCTAATTATACTTTAAGCAGCGTAAGTATGGGAAAAACTGTCCTGACAGAAGGTACAGATTATACATACGCAAACAATACTCTGACGATAAAAGCTACAGATAATACTGGTGTGGGTTCCTATTCTATGGTATTTACAGATGATACTTACTCTGATATTGTAGCCTCCTTCACATTAGAATCTGGCTACAAGACTGGAGATATCTCCATTAATAAAAATAATCAGGTTACTCTTCCTGCCGGTGTCAACTTTAAAAAATATGTAAATAATATTACATCTATTAAAATTAATGGGGTAGAAAAAACAGGAAAAGGCGGAATTAAAGCTACTGATTTATTTGATGCAGACGGAAACATTAACTTCAATGCAGCAATTAAAGGTAAAGATGGTTCTTCCACACCTGTATTTGCAGACAAATCTGCTTCTTACACAATAGAGCTTACATCAACCGGTTACCCATCTGTATCTGGAACTGTACAGCTGAATACTTCTATCCTTGAAGCTTCCATCAAAAAAGCAGAAGCACTTGATAGCAGCAAATATACTGCTGAAACCTGGAAAGCACTTCAGACTGCTTTAACAGAAGCAAAAGAAGCAAAATCCGCTAACACACAGGCAATTGTTGATGCTGCAAACACAAAACTTACAGAAGCTCTTTCAGGCTTAAAAGAAAAAGCTGTTACTCCTTCTAAACCTGCAACGCCTTCTAACCCAGACACAACAACAACTAAAAAACCTGCTACTAAACCAGCATTAAAGAAATCAAACGTAAAACTTTCCAAACCTGTTCTTAAAGTTGGAAAAACAACAAAGAACAAAGCAAAAGTTACATGGAAAAAAGTTAAGAAGGCTACCGGTTATGAAATCCAGTACACAACAAAAGGATTCGGTAACAAAAAAGATACAAAAACAATTAAAGTTTCCAAGGCTAAGATCACATCTGCTCAGCTTAAGAAACTGAAAAAGAAAACAAGATATAAAGTCCGCATCCGCGCCGTATATACAAAAGCCGGATATCAGACAGCTACATCAAAATGGTCTGCAATAAAAACTGTGAAGACAAAATACTAATTTGCTGAGGACACAGAGGCCGCTTTATATAGAAGATATTGTGCTGAATTGTAGCTAGTCTTCTTATAATTCAGCATAAAATTTTATTTCAGTGGCTGTCTGGTTTTGATAACAAATAGCAAATTAGTGATTTATATTGGAAAGAGAAGGGGATTCTCCAGAAGATTCTGACTTTTAATCAAAGAACTATTTCGCCATAAGAAAATAGCAAGGGATACCGGCAAAAGAAATAGAACTCCTTATATAAATGTCAGTTTCTTGGAATTTGATTTCCTGGAAAGCCATAGACTTCTGGACAATCCCCTTATTCTTCCTCAAATTAGTATTTAATCATTCCCTTTTTTGAGAACTTTTTTCATTTGGTATTTTTTGTTTGACACAACTAATTTTATATAGTATTCTCTAATTGCGAGATATATTTTCTATCTCAGACTTACAAGATTTGAATTGAATTTTCGGTGCTTAATATCTTTTTATTAGATATTCATGCATGAAAACCTGGTAGGGGACCCTCCACTAACGCACTCCGTATGCGCGCTAGGGAGAGTTCTCTAATTTTTTGCCTTAAAAATCAGTGCACAGATTTTTATATATTTATTTTCTTATCAAATATGTCCTTTTGGAACTTTTTATGTTTGATTTCATAATCAGTTTCTAAAAGTATACAAGAAAAGAAGGGAGACTACAAATTTAATGAGAAAACAAAAATTATTAACTAAGGCTCTGGCAGCTTCTATGGCAGTATTTATGTCTGTCAGCCAGCTTTCTGTTCCTGCATTTGCAGCAGAAGGAACAAAATCCGTTTCTATCGCAGGCAGCACTTACACATATTCTGCAGAAGCTTTAGAAGGCTATACTCAGATTGGAAACAGTGGATTATATTATAAATTAACTAACGGTACAGGTTTTTCCGGAACGATATATGGAACATCTAATTTAACTTACAAAGAATTTTATTCTGGTGACGTAAGCAGCACAGACAGCTTTGATGTCGTTACTACTGCCAGCACTTCTAAGTATTCTGTTTTATCTAATGCCTGGACAGATTATAAGAAGGAAAGTGCAGAAGCTGCAGGGGGATATCATGTAAAAGGTGTTGCGAATGTAAATGTTGCTGTTGATTCTGACCTTTATGTTGAATCCACTATTTTAAAAGATGCAAACAAAGAATTAAGCAAAGCATATGAGGAAGCTTCTGATATTACATTAAATGAAAATCCTACACAGGTTCCTTCTCAGTATAAAATACTTCAGGAAAACGGTTCTTATGTTTCTAATAACAAGACAGTCGCTACTGTAACTGATGCCGTACCAACATTAACAACAGGATCCACCTGGGGTGAATACGAGATTGATGTGGTGGAAACAAGCACAAAATACTTAAGAAATTCCCGACAAGATGAGGGATTCCCTGTCAATTCTACTATTCAGGGAATCATTCTTGAAACAACAGAAGGATATAAAGTAGGTCTGGAACATCTTTCAAATATCTGGGTACAACCTTATAAATTATCTTTTAATGTTGCCAATGAAGCAGCTACTATGGGAATTGCAAAATCAGATAATACGGCTGAATTTGCAAAGCTTGTCAATAAAACAATTAATAAGATTACTTATGTAACACCAGAAGGTAACTATGTTTATACTTTCGCTGATGGAATCTTTATAAAACCAGCTTACTCTGAAGAAATCAGCGGTACTTTCAGTGACGATATGAAATCATTTACTTTAAATCAGCTTCCTACTGTAAAAAACGGAACATTAACTGTAACATATACTGTTGGAGCAGGTCATATGAAGACTCCTTATACTCTGTATTCCGGAGCTATTGCAAAAAGCGTTTCTCTTGACTTAAATGCTATCCCATCTGATGCAGAAGGTGGAACTTACAGCGTTGCTATTTCTTGTGATAACTACGCTGATATCCACGTTGCAATCCCTGTAACAGAAGCTCAAAAAGCACAGTTACAGGAACTTATCAAACAGGCTGAAACTGCATTAAAAGGTGCCGGTGCTGATGATAGTGTATTATTAGCACATAAAAATGAGGCAGCAGAACTCTTAGCAAACGAGAGTTCTACCAGTGCCGATGCTGCTGATTTAGTCAATGAACTTACTGAATTATTAAAACCATATCAATCCACAGAAGCTCCAACACCATCCATACCGGACAGTACAACAGCTTCTAAACCAAATACAACAACTGCTGCTAAACCAGCTACAAAACCTGCTACTACAGCAAAGAAGCCAAACACAACAGTAAAACTTGCAAAACAGACTACAAAAGTAAAAGCAAATGGAAAGAAAAAAATCAAAGTATCCTGGAAAAAAGATAAAAAAGCTTCCGGTTACGAAATCACATATTCCACAAAGAAATCTTTCAAAGGAAAGAAAACAATTGTAGTAAAGAGTAACAAGACAACAAGCAAAGTAGTAAAGAAATTAACATCTAAAAAGAAATACTTTGTAAAAGTACGCTCCTACAAGCAGGTTGGAAAGACTAAGACTTATGGGGCATACAGCAAAGTGAAAACTGTGAAAGTAAAATAAGTTTCTCTTAAACATTTTATATAATTGGTATTTTTATAAATAGTATTTTGCCTCAGGCAGGGAGAGACGCTCCCGGAGAAAGTAGAATAATAGTTGCCTCTGCAAATGTGAGAAGTAATAACCATATCTTCTGGTTTATACATTCTATTATTTCTTACTATTCAAACTCTATTTAGTAAAAACCCCACGAAGCTATATTCCGTGGGGTCTTTTTTATTATTTGAATAGGATTGGCTTAGATTATAAATAATTCTCATACTTCTTAACACACCCGATTCCAATCGCATATGGTCCGGTATGTACCGCAATGGTTGCCCCAATCTGGCAGATTCCCACCTGATCTACATGGCTCTCTCCATAGATATGGTTCGCAACGGTATTATAATATTCCTTGCCTTCCTCTATATCGTAACCAAAACCAACGCGGAAAGAATAGTCTTCCATCGCATCTCCGGTTTCTTTAAAATAGTCATCCATTAACGCAATCGTTTTGGCAACTGTCTTCTTACGGCTTCGTCCGATTCCTGAAGCTTCGATCTCACCATTTACTAAAGTAATCAGAGGCTTTAAGGAAAGGGCGCTGCTTGCGATTCCTGCAAGCTTTCCGATTCGTCCGCCATGTTTTAAATAATCTGTGTTACCGACTGTAAAGAAGATTCTATTCGTCTTTTTCATCTTCTCAAGAATATCTACACATTGTTCATAAGGAACTCCATTCTGACACATTCTTCCTGCTTCAATAACCATAAGACCCTGACTTACTGTTCCTGCTTCAGAATTAATCACCGCAATTTTGGCATCCGGATAATCCTCACAAACAATTTCTCTGGCATTACATGCACAGTTGTAAGAACCACTCAAAGATGGAGTAAAACAAATACAGACTACCGGTGTTCCTTCTTTCACATATTCCGTAAAAACGTCAATATAATTCTGTACAGATGGAAGAGAGGTCTTCGGATATACATCTGGATTCCCTACCATTCGCTCATATACTTCACGAATTCCGATTTCTTCAATCTCTTTATAATATGTCTCCTCATCAAATGATATATAAAAAGGTATAATGTGCAGATTGTACTGTTCGATAACTTCTTTCGTTAAATCACAACAGCCATCACTAATAATTTTATAATTCATCTCTTCCTCCAACACGTTTAGGTATATATTTACATCACAGAGAATTCCATATCAAAAATAGGATATATATTCTAAAAAAGAAATCCCTATTTACAAAATATCAGCTGAAACTTCTGAGATATAGTTTGTGTTCTCATTTCCATGTAACATAGTTTTCATATCTATATTTTAATATTGGTAAAACTATTTGTCAACTCTCTTCTATAATAGTCTCAGGTAAATCTTGCAATTTATTCTGATAATTTCTATCATTTCATAAAATAACTTCCGCTGGCCAGAGTTAACCCCATCACCTTCTTAAATCTATCATCTCACTTCAATATGAAAATACCCTGCTGCCTTCAAGACATCATCTCTTCTTCCAGAAATTTCACCACTCCAGCATTAAGATTCGTATCAAGAACATAATCTGCCCGCTCCTTTACCTCCTTATGTGCATTTCCTACTGCACAACAGCGGTCACAGGCTTCAAATAATGGAATATCATTTAGATTATCTCCCATTCCCGTAATCGCATCCGGCTGAAGCATTGCCCGAAGCTTCTGAACTCCATGATATTTGGAAGCATTCTTATGCGAAATCTCTAAATACCACAATCCATTTCCATAAACATCCTTATAAAAATTCAGATTTAACTTCTCATCCTTTTTCAAATATTCATAAAATGGCCGCAAAACTTCTTCTTCATAGCAAATGGAAAAATAAATGATATCCTCTTCTAAAATATCTTCTAATTTTTCTACCTTACTAAATGGCTTATGATACACATCTCTCCGCTCTACATAAAATTTTTCCATGTGTTCTGTCGCGATTTTCTCGTAATAGGTGGCCATTTTGCGCCCAGATTTCTGAATTTGGTTCTCTTCTCCTGTATTCGAATTTTTCTTCAGGTTTGAAGCTACACCTGATTTCAAATTCTTTTCTAAATTTGAAGCTATCTCTGATTCTAAAGTTTCTTCCGAAATTTCCGGCGAAAGCGCATAGGCAAACCCTGTCACTCCAAACTTCTTTCTTCCTTTTAAAATATATTCCACAGAATCTCTTTCAATAATCTCCGCATTAATACAGCTCTTACTTACCGGATCATAGAGCATGACTCCATTCATCAAAATCATCGGATATGTCAAATGCACATCCTTCACAATGGAATTCACTGTCGCATAAGTTCTTGCTGTCGCAACAGTAAAACAAAGTCCTTTATCAATCAAGCGGTTCAGTCGTTCTGGCACATCTTCATTCAACAGGGCATCACTGTTTAATAATGTACCATCTAAATCAGATACATATAGCATTTTACCAGAAAGATTATATCTATTAGCCTCGGATCTGGCTTCTTCTGATTTATCTTTTTTAAATCTACTTTTTTCTAATCTATTTTCTTCTAAACTGTTATTTTCTGGAGAAATTTCATTTTTTCTCTTTGTTTGCTTATCTATTTTTTCTGTCATTTCTTCTTTAAATGAAGTTTTTGAAGCAGCCTTCTCACCCACCTCGCTTTTCATCTCAAGAACCGCTCTTTTATCCGCATCCTCACGCACTCTAAAAAAGAGATACTGCTGCATGATTCCTGCCGTGTCCTTATACTTTTCTACTGGAAAATGCCCGTTATAATACATTTTTTCCACCTTTGCAATCCATGTATCAATCGGAAACAATTCTAACTGATGAAGGCCAAAAAGCTGAATACAGGATGCGACCTTTTCTCCCACACCTTTTAGCTGCTTTAGCATCTCCTTTACCTGCTCTGGAGTTTTTCCTTCATCCACAGCATCTTTTACCTCTTCTAAATCAAACTTTCCCTCTAAAATGTTCTCCGCAGTCTGCCTTATATACTTCTCCCGGTATCCAAACTTAAACTCTGACAAATCCGCTCCAACAATTACTTCTGGAGAAGGAAAGGTATATCCCACAAGATGTTCGCCTTCATAATCAAAAACAATCTGCTCTCCAAGCTTTTCACACAAAGCGTCAATACTCTTCATAATACGTGGAATATTATTTCTCTGACTGATAATAAAACTAATAATCATTTCCCACAGATTCTGGCGAAGAATACGAATCCCCCTTCCCATCTGCGCCGCACCGATAAGAAAATCATCTTTCTCATCAATCTGCTCTATCACCTTTCCGTAATCTATATCTAAATCCAGATATCTTCTAAAATATTCCTCATCCTTTTCTCTGCATAAAATTCTGATTCCTGTCTTTTCCTGAAAAAAACAAGCCGCCCGACCGTCAGAAATCACAAAATATCTGCC
>OBJG01002197.1_pt1 | contig 12651 bp, 8 predicted proteins | sample 1517941 | NCBI WGS metagenome assembly OBJG01 (sample SAMN04571712, study PRJEB22368) | human gut metagenome | biome: human gut; material: stool | host: Homo sapiens | place: Luxembourg | collected 2012-09-21
GATGCAGGTCAAGCAGGCGACAGATCAACTGACGCAATTCCTCATTGTAATCGAATAGGAACTCATATTTTTTCTCGTAAAAAGGAGCGAAGTCCTCTTCGTAATATTCGAAAAACGGACTCATATTATAAGCCGAAACCAAAGCGTTCCAATGCAGGTGACGCCAGTTCCCATGATCGGAGATACGGATGTCCTTGGTCGGACACTTCGATGGGGATAGATAAAGCTAACGGACCGTTGGCGGCGGCAATGGTACAACGGTTCCGGAAGGTTTGCTTGAGGTAGTTTTCGGCTGTTTCCAAGTGTACTTCCGGATATTGGAACAGTTTGCAATATTGCTGGACCGGCCCCAAATAGGTAGTAGAAATATAAACGGGTTGCATCATTCAGTTTACGGGTTTAAAGATTCGTTGTTTGTCACGGCTGAACCAACATAACCAGGCATTTCCGATGATATGGTCACGCGGAACAAAGCCTAAATGGCGGGAATCGACCGATTCGTTTACATTGTCGGAAAGCATCCAGTAATAATCTTGTTCGAAGAAGAAAAACGCAGTTTCCCTTCCATCTAAATATAGCTTTCCGTCACGAAAAACAGCCTTTTCTCCGGCCTCGGCCAATATCGCTTCCTTACAAGCGACAAGGGCAGCTTCATCCAGGCGGTATGCCCGGCCTTTACGGGGAACAACCAGCTTGTACGGAGCAGACTGATTCCGGATAAAATGAATATTCATCTCTTCCGTCAGTTCTTCACGCAATTGATATTCTTCGAAAGAAGTCAGGGAAAAAGAAAAACCGAACGTCTCGCTCTTCCAGTTCCGCACAGGTATGCTCAACTTTTGCAGCGCTTTCAGGAAATCGGCGGCACTCTTCTGGGTAATGAAACAGGTGTTAAGCGCACGAGGAGAGTGAGGTAGCAGCTTCCCGTTCACCTCATACCCGTCGCCACTCACCAAGATAGTATCCCCAGGCATACCGATACAACGGCTCAATAACAATGGGTTACTCACCGTGTCTTTCAGGAGCGGACTGGTAAACAGCACGACCTTGTTCCGTCCCGGATTTCCTTCAAACGGCAATTTATTTACCAAGATATAATCGCCTTGATGCAATGCATCTTCCATCGCACTCGTTGATATCCGGTAAGATTCGATACAGAAACGGCGGACAGGTATAACAATGAGAAAGGCGATAACAATCGTTACCACCCAACTCACGTAGAGGCGACTTTTACGTCCACCCGCCCCGTTTATGTTATTATGAATCTTTTTCCCCATAGAAATTTGCTTAATCCGGGTGTACCCAACGGAACATACGGTTCCAGCGAATACCGCCGTCAAACAAGCTACGATCCTTATCCAGTGACAGCCAGATCATGATCGGCTTACCTACGATATGGTCTTCCGGCACGAAACCCCAGGAACGGCTGTCGGCACTGTTGTGGCGGTTGTCACCCATCATCCAGTAATAATCGTATTTGAACGTATAGGTCGTTTCCGGCTTGCCGTTGATGTAAACCTTACTATCCTTTACTTCCAATTTATTATGTTCATAATTGACGATACAGCGTTTATAAAGGGCTATATTACGTTCCGTCAACGGGATCGTGGTTCCCTTCTTCGGGATCCATAGTGGTCCGTAATTGTCACGACTCCATCCGGTCTGGTAGTCAACCGGATAATAGGAATCGGTTCCTACGGGATCCGGTTCGAGAACCACACGTTTCACGACCGGAAGTTTTTTAGCTACTTCCAATGTCTTTTGAGTCAGCGGGAAATGGTAAATCGGGTTATACTGCCCGTTGGCATTCGGCTGAATATTCAACATAGACATATATTGGGGATTATAGCTTCCATCGATCAATACACGGTCGGCTTTGCTGACATCCAGTAAACGGAACTGCTCCTCACTCAACATGGAGCCATCCGTCTCGACGAAGTAGTTAAGCTGCATCTTTTCCGGATTCTTGGCTGCAACACCATCGATGTAGACCTGGTTGTCACGAATCTCGATCGTGTCGCCCGGCATACCGATACACCGTTTGACATAATTCTCTCGTTTATCAACAGGGCGATAGATCACATCACCGAAATCCGCTTTATTCAACAGGATGGCTTCCCGTCCGTATTGTTCTACCAAATGATAATAATCCGGATTCTGAACTTTTAGTGCAACCGTATCGCCGGCAGGGAAGTTGAACACCACAATATCATTCCGTTTCACATGACCGAGGCCTTTCACCCGTTTGTAGTCCCATTCCGGCCAGTCCAAATATGACTTGCAGTTGAAGAAGGGTAATGTGTTTTGTACCAGTGGGAAAGCGACCGGCGTATTCGGCACGCGCGGTCCATAGCTGAGCTTACTCACAAACAGATAGTCACCCACTAACAAGGACTTCTCCAGCGAGGAACTGGGAATCTGGTAATTCTGGAAAATAAAGATATTGATGAAATAGACGGCAACCAATGCAAACAGGATATCATCCACCCATTCCAACACATTGCGTACCTGCGGATTCTTGGTACGTTTCCAGGCTCCCCAAGGGATATACCCGGTCAGAAAAATATCGACAAGGACAATCAGGCCCAACAACAACCAGGCATTCTGCATCCAAAGCGTGAAAAGCAGGTAGAGAACGGCTGCTATGCTGAATTTAATCCATTGTTTCTTGGAAAACTTCTTCATTTGTTTCTGTTATTAATTAAAATTTAAGCATATCATCCATTCCGAGGAAACCTTTCTTTCCAGCAGTAAATTCGGCGGCAATAACAGCGCCCAAGGCAAATCCGGCACGACTCTTCGCATCGTGCTTGATGCTGATCGTGTCGACATCCGACTCGTATGTGATTTCGTGGATACCCGGAACTTCTCCTTCACGAATGGCATGGATAGGTATATCGGTTGTTTTCTCAGCCGTTTCCAAAGTCCAGCGGTCTTTACGGTCCACGTTTTCAATGATTCCTTCCGCCAGTGTGATAGCTGTTCCGCTAGGAGCATCCAATTTATGGATATGGTGGGTTTCCATCATTTTGATATCGTAAGCGGAGAAATTATTCATAATCTTTGCCAGATATTTGTTGATAGCGAAGAATATATTTACACCGATGCTGAAATTGGAGGCATAGAAAAAAGTTTTACCCTCTTTTTCGCACATATCTTTGACTTGCCCAATCTTGTCAAGCCATCCTGTCGTACCGGAAACAACCGGAATGCCTGCTGCAAAACATTGCATATAATTGTTGAATGCTGTAGCCGGAGTCGTAAACTCGATCGCGACGTCAGCACTCTTGAATTTGTCGGAGTGTATTTCTTCAGGGTTATTGATATCTACGATAGACACGATTTGGTGTCCTCTTCCAAGTGCTATCTGCTCGATAGTTTTTCCCATCTTTCCGTAACCGATAAGTGCAATCTTCATACTTATATATTTAACTTTCAATTTTAATTTTTCAACTTTCAACTGATAACGTGCTGCAAATATAAAGAATAATGCTTAGATTTGGGACATAAATCTTAACTCTGAAAAAAGATGGAACGTTTATTACATTATGTTTGGAAATACAAACTTTACACGGCCACACCATTGATAACAACAGAGGGACGTCCCGTCCAGGTAATCGATCCCGGAATGCAGAATACGGATGCAGGTCCCGATTTTTTCAATGCGAAGATCAAAATAGACGGAACGCTATGGGTAGGAAGTGTCGAAATTCATGATAAATCTTCTGACTGGCCGCTCCATCATCATGATACGGATAAGGCATACGACTGTGTAATCCTTCACATTATAGGCTTTAATGATTTCCAGCCAGTTCGAACGAACGGAAACCCGATTCCACAAATGCTCCTGACTGTTCCGGAAAATATTCTCCGCAGTATAGACTGGCTGCTTTACCGGGAGGCGGCTCTTCCGTGCCTCGATCACATAACCGGGATCGCTCCTTTGCATATAGCCTGTTGGATGGAAGCCTTGCTAAGCGAGCGGCTGGAACGGAAAACACATGACATATTCCTCCTTTTGGATGCGTATCAGACAGACTGGAATGAAGTTTTTTATATTACTTTAACCCGAAACTTCGGCTTTGGTGTGAATAATGATGCTTTTGAAAGGCTGGCAAAGAGCTTGCCGCTTCGTTGCATTCAAAAACAGCGGAACAGCCATTCGCAGATAGAAGCAATGCTTTTCGGACAGGCAGGAATGTTAGAGGAGGAAAACGACGATCATTACTACCGCTTGTTGCAACGGGAATACGATTTTTTACGCCATAAGTTCGGCCTGTCACCAATGGAAGATTTCGTATTTAAGAACCTACGGACACGGCCTGTCAACTTTCCGTACCTGAAAGTGGCACAGTTAGCCGCACTTTGGGTACGGTACGACACTCTGTTTTCTGCCATTCTTGAAGCCAGGAGCACTGGAGAGATCAAAAAGTATTTCAGGATTCCTCCATCCGGTTATTGGGAGACACATTATCATTTCCGGTATGCTTCTCCCCGAAAGGAAAAGACCATAGGCGAAAACGCCCTGAACATCCTACTGATAAACACGGTCGTTCCGATGCTCTTTGCCTACGGCCTACATAACAAACGTCCCGAATATTGCGAACGTGCTACCCGCCTTTTAGAAAGTATTCCTCCGGAAAAGAACACTATCGTCACCACCTTCTACAACGCCGGTATCACCGTCCGCCACGCTGGCGACAGCCAGGCTTTGATCCAATTAAAACGCGAATATTGCGAAAAGAAGAAATGTTTGTATTGCAGGATCGGGTTCAGGATGTTAAAAACGACAATCGGACAAAAGTCCGTTTAAATGCAAAGATTGATTAATGGCAGGATACCCTACTAATTTTCACCGGATTTTTCCCTATTTTTGCACGTGTTTGTCGAATGTATTTGAAATAGACATAAATGGATACTAAATATATACGAAATTCATTCCGCTTGTTGTATGGAATGCTGCTGTTGACTGTCATTTATTCGTGTGCCAATATCGGTAGTCCGAACGGAGGACCCTATGATGAAACACCTCCCAAATTCGTAAGCAGTACACCGGTCCCAAATCAGATTAATTATACAGGTAAAAAGATAGAAATCCTCTTTGACGAGCTGATCCAGATCGAGAAACCTTCGGAGAACGTGATTATCACTCCGCCCCAGATGGAACTACCGGTTATCCGCTCTGCCGGAAAGAAGGCGGTGATCGAATTGAAAGACACGTTGAAACCTAACACGACCTACACGATCGACTTCACCAATTCCATCTCCGACAATAATGAGAAAAACGTGTTCGAAAACTTCTCTTTCGCTTTCTCTACCGGAGACATCATCGACACACTCGAAGTTTCGGGAGTCTTGCTGAATGCCGAGAATCTAGAACCGATGCCAGGCATTACGATCGGCCTGCACAACAATTTGGAAGATTCCGCATTCGTGAAACTCCCGTTCGTCCGTACTTCCCGCACGAATGACAAAGGGCAGTTCACGATTCGTAATATCACTCCTGGAACCTATCATATTTTTGCCTTAAACGATGTGAACCGCGACTATAAATTCGACCAACCCGGCGAAGACATCGCTTTCTTGGATTCCGTCATCGTCCCTTCCTTCGAACTGACGACCCGGCAGGATACGACCTGGAAAGACAGCCTGACGATCGATACGATCCGGACGGTCGGTTACACCCGTTTCTTCCCGGACAACATCGAACTCCGCCTGTTCAAGGAGAAATTCGAACGCCAGTATATGGTAAAGCCCGAACGCCCGGACGAGAAATACTTTACGCTGCGTTTCAATACGAAGCTGGACACCGTACCGGTGCCTGTCCCCATCAATTTCACCCCGGAAGACAGTACCTGGTATTTTGTGCAGCAGACGGAAGGCGGCACGGCCGTTAACTACTGGCTTGCCGATTCGACCGTCTGGAAGCAGGACACTCTGCAGGTGCAGGTCTCCTATCCGAAGAGCGACTCCCTGAACATCCTGCGCCCGCAAACCGACACGGTCCAACTGGTATTGCGCCGCCGTCCGGCAGAAAAGAAAAAGAAGAAAAAGAAAGACGAACCCGATCCGATCGTGTTCTTAGGCATGCAAGTAGACGCTCCCGGTTCGATGGACTTGTTCGATACGATATCCGTAACCTTCAACGAACCGGTATTGGATATCAACAAAGAGATGTTCTTCCTCGACCAAAAGATCGATACCGTTTGGAATACGGTAGATTTCGACTTCTTCCCCGATTCGACTAACAGCCTGAACTATTTTATCAGACGTCCGTGGAAGTATGGGGAAGAATACCGCATCGAAGTGGACTCCGCCGCCATTCACAGCCTTTACGGGAAGTGGAACGACTTCTTTACCGGTGAGTTCAAAATCAAGAAAGAAGACGAATACGGCCATCTCTATCTCAATATCAACGGTGTGGACACGACTGCTTTCGTCGAATTGCTCAGTAGTGGAGACGCCCCTGTCCGCAAAGCGAAAGTAAAAGACGGCGGAGTACTCTTTATGGACTTGAAGCCCGATAAGTATTATGCCCGTATCGTGATCGACACAAACAGCAACGGAGTGTGGGATACCGGTAATTATATCGAAAAGCGACAGCCCGAAGAAGTTTATTATTCTCCCAAAATGTACGAGATCATGCAGAACTGGCAGGTCGAAGAGACATGGAATGTCAACTCCACCCCGCTGGCTAAGCAAAAGCCTCTTGAGATAACGAAGAATAAGCCGAAGGAAGCAACCAAGAAGAAAAGAAACTACAAAGATGAAAGTCAACAATCATCGTCAAGGAATAATAGCGGCGGCAACATGGGAATGCCGTTCTGACATCGGCCGCCTGTGGCTGATATTTTTGCTATTGCTATCGGCCGTGTGTGCGAAAGCGCAGGAAATCCCGGTCCGCCACAGGTTCAGCCCCGGCGAGGAAGTGCAGTATGAGTTATACTTCAAATGGGGCCTTCTGATGCCCCGTGCAGGCCACGCCACCCTTTCCATCCGCGACGCGGAATACGAGGGCGAGCCGTCCTATCACTACCGGCTCATCTTCCGTACCTCCGGCATTATCGAGAAGGTCTATAAGATGCGAGATACGATCGATTGCCATTTTACCCCCGACATGCTGCTTCTACGGAGTGAGAAGCGGGTAAACGAGAATGACTATTATCTGATAGACGACATCCGTTTCTCCTACGACCGGAAGAAGATACTCGCTCATTCCCACCGTTATACGCCCACCCGCACGAAGATCGACACGATGCTCGTGACGGAAGACCCACACATGTTCGACATGCTGGGAGCAACGATGTATCTGCGTTCCCTGGACTGGGACAAGATGAAAAGCGGTGAGAGCTTCCCTTTCCAGGTGGCGATCGGGCGCGAACGCATCAACATCAGTTTCCGCTATACCGGGCAGCAGATCGTGGAACGGAGTGAGACGTTGAAGTACAGGACCCGCCATTTCTATATCGACATCTACGACGACGCCTTTACCCAAAGCAAGGAAGCCGCCGAGATCTGGATCGGCGACGACGAGAACCATATCCCGATCAAGATACGCGCCAAGCTGAAGATCGGTGCGGCCGAAGTCTATTATAAGTCCTCCAAAGGCTTACGCTATCCGCTCACTTCGCGGGTAGAAATCAAGAGACGGTAATTCTTAAGGCTTTACAGGTAAAGAAACCGTGAAGCAGGTTTCCCGGTAAGGTTGCGAAGCCACCGACAATTCGCCGCCATGCATCCGTATGATCTGCCGGGAAAGACTCAACCCGATGCCGCTTCCCGTAGCCTTAGTCGTGAAGAAGGGGACGAAGATATCTTCTATCAGGTCGGAAGGGACGCCGGGACCGTTGTCCGTCACCCGGATAAGCAATTGATTCTTCTCCGCACCGACTTCCATGCGGATCTTTCCGTCCGCCTGCCCTTCGAGTGCCTGCATAGCGTTCTTCAGCAGGTTGATCAAGACTTGTGACAGCAGCTTTTCGTCTGCATGGACCGTTATCTCCGGCTGGAACAGCACGAGGGAGAAACCGATGTCCAGCCGTTGCATATCCGGCAAGTACAAGGTTTGCAGGTTTTGCAGCAGATACGTGAGCGGGAATGGCTTAGGCTCCGGCTGCTTCAGGTAAGCGAACTGCCGGTACGATTCGGTGAAATGCATCAGGGTTTGCCCCTGGCTTTTGATGGTGTCCAGTCCCCGTATCGTCTTGCGGATGGTGACGTCGGTGATCTCCCCGCTGCGCGTCTTTCGTCCGGAAATAAGAAAGGAGCGTGCCGGAGAGGGAGACGACCGGAGCGATGGAGTTCATGATTTCGTGTGTCAGGACATGCATCAGCTTATCCCACGATTCATATTCCTTGCGATGCAGTTCGCGGTCGAACGCCTTCCGTTTGTTCTCGGTCATCAACATGTGTATGCGGTTGAAGGCGGCATGCAGGCGACGCTGTTCCCGGCTACCGATGTCTTCGGGGAAATAGAGCATCGATTCGTCGTCCTCGATGGCATCCAGGAAAAGCTGTATCCTCCGGTTCGAAGCGTTGAGATAATAGACAAGGAGACTGATCAGCCACGCTGCGATAAAGAGGGCCACGAAACCCAGTATGACTGCCCGCCCCGTAACGATGCCGGCCACGCCCAAGCCCGCCACCAGTACGATGGCGACCACTTGCAAAAGAATGCGTATGTATAGACGGGCACTGAACATATCGGCGGGGGATCAGAGGTTGAAACGCTTCATCTTATTATACAAAGTCTGCCGGCTCACGCCCAACTGCTCTGCCGCAGCCGTCAGGTTCCCTTCATTCTGGGTGATAGCCGCCAAGATCGCCTGCCGCTCCACCTCTTCTAAATTGGGTACTTCGCTAAAAGAGAGCGCCTTTCCCGGACGGATAAAGAGGTCGGAAGCACGAATCACATTCTTTTCCGCTAGGATCACCGCCTTCTCGATCGTATGCTGCAATTCCCGGATGTTGCCGGGCCAGTCATAGTTCGCGAGCTTCTCCAACGCCTGCGGATGCAGGGTTAGTCCCGGCCGACTGTAAAGGTCTGTATATTTTTTCAGGAAATAATCGACAAACAGGGCGATATCTTCCCGCCGGTTCCGAAGAGGCGGAATCTCGATCTGTATCGTATTGATGCGGTAGAACAGGTCTTCACGGAAAAGCGACTGCGCCACCATCTCCGGCAGGTTGTGGTTCGTGGCGGCAATCAGGCGTATGTCGACCGGAATCTTCCGATTGCTCCCAAGGCGGGTGACCTCGCGGTTCTGCAAGGCTGCCAGGAGCTTGGCTTGCAATCCTAACGGCAGGTTCCCGATCTCGTCGAGAAACAGTGTGCTCCCGTGTGCCGCCTCGAACTTCCCCGGACGGCTCTCGCGTGCATCCGTAAAAGCCCCCCGTTCATGTCCGAACAACTCGCTTTCGAACAGCGATTCACTGACTGCTCCCATATCCACGTTGACCATCTCTCGGCCGCTGCGGAGCGAAAGGCGGTGTATCTCACGTGCTAGCATCTCCTTACCTGTACCGTTCTCTCCGGTGATCAGGACATTGGCGTCTGTCTTAGCTACTTTTGTCACCACTTTGATCAGTTTCATCATCACGGGAGAATGCCCGATAATCATAGCCGGCTCGCTCGGCCTCGCCACTGGATGCACTAGCTGACTGGATTTCCGTTCGTGCAGGGCGGCACGTATCTTCCCGATCAGGCTATCGTTGTCCCAGGGCTTCAATACAAAATCGGCTGCCCCACCCTTCAACGCCCTAACTGCCAACTCGACATCCCCGTAGGCAGTCAGCATGATAACAGGAAGTTCCGGTGCGATCTCCCGTATGCGACGGAGCCAGAAAAGCCCTTCATTACCGGTATTGACTCCGGCAGAGAAATTCATATCCAACAGGACAAGATCAACCGGCCGACTGTCCAGGACCGAAAGGATACTGTTCGGGTTCGAGGCAGTCTCCACCCCTTCGAACTCATCTTCCAGAAGCAGTTCGAGAGAGGTCAGTACGCTTTTGTTATCATCAACGATCAGGATAGTTCCGGCTTGCATAAGATCTTTTTCCGGTAAAGTTATCCGCTTCCCCGTTACCTTGCAAGCGAGCGTCAAAATATTTGACACTTTTGGATTATTATTCTGCACGAACCACTTATCCCTTACCAGACATTCACCTTCCCTCTACGATCCTCTTTCCGGCTATATGGAAAGATCATAAATGGGTAAAACTGGCAGAGAGAAAGCGTAAGTATAATCCTAAAACAGGTTTGACAATCGAGGATTATCATAATCTCTGGCCAATCCCCTACTCGGAAATCGAACGGAATGTATATGCCACGATCGAACAAAATCCGGGATATTAATTCATTTTAAATCTTTAAAGTGTCCGGATGAATTGCATATCTTTGCATCTGGACACTTTTTTGTATAATCTTAAAAATACCATGTATATGCGCACTATTTCTTATCTGATCTCATTCTTGTTGCTGGCCGCGTGCACGGGAACACCCTCAAAAGCACCACTCACCTTGTGGTACGACAAGCCTGCCCAAAACTGGGACGAGGCACTCCCCATCGGGAACGGCCGTGCGGGAGCAATGGTTTTCGGAGGAGTTGAGAAAGAACAACTTCAACTGAATGAAAACACGTTATACAGCGGGGAACCGTCAGTCGTTTTCAAAGATGTGAAAATAACACCGGAGATGTTCGACAAAGTTGTCGGGCTGATGAAAGCCGGAAAATACAAGACAGCTTCCGACCTGGTTTGCAAGAACTGGCTGGGACGCCTGCACCAATATTACCAACCGTTCGGAGACCTGCATATCCAAAACAACAAGCCGGGAGATGCTGCCGGATACAAACGGGCATTAAACATCTCGGATGCGGTTGCCACAACAGTCTATAAACAAAACGGAGTGAAATACGAACGGGAAGTATTCGCTTCCCATCCGGACAATGTGATCGTCATGCATCTGAAAAGCGATACACCGAATGGCATCGACATCTCGCTCGATTTCACATCACCTCATCCGACAGCCCTGCAAAAAGGGACTGACGACCGTCTGATCCTGCACGGACAGGCTCCCGGCTATGTGGAACGGCGTACATTCGAGCAAATCGAACAATGGGGCGACCAATACAAACACCCTGAACTCTACGATGCGAACGGCAAACGCAAGTTCGACAAACGGATGCTTTACGGCGACGAGATCGGCGGGAAAGGTATGTTTTTCGAAGCCCAGTTGAAACCGGTCTTCCCTAAAGACGGGAAATGTGAGATTACCGACGCCGGTATCCATATATACAACACGGACGAAGTCTATTTCATACTCAGTATGGCAACAAGTTTCAATGGTTTCGACAAAAGTCCGAGCCGGGATGGTATCGATCCTTCGGCCAAAGCAGCCAGCATTCTGGAAAAAGCCCTTTCCTATGACTATCAGACACTGAAACAACGCCATACGGAAGATTACCGTTCCCTTTTCGACCGAGTCGATTTCGAACTGTTTTCCTCTCCCGAACAAAAGGCGATGCCGACCGACAAACGTCTCGAACAGTTTGCCGGAAACGCCGATCCCGACTTGGCAGCTCTCCTGTTCCAATTCGGACGTTACCTGATGATCAGCGGATCACGTCCAGACGGACAACCTTTGAACTTGCAAGGAATCTGGAACAAAGACACAATTCCAGCCTGGAACTGCGGCTATACGATCAATATCAATACAGAAATGAACTACTGGCCGGCCGAACTCACCAATCTGTCGGAATGCCAAGAACCTCTTTTCCGAATGATCCGGGAACTGTCTGTCTCCGGTGCCGAAACAGCCCGGAATATGTATAACCGCCGTGGTTGGGTGGCCCATCATAACACATCCATCTGGCGAGAGTCCTTGCCGAACGACAACGTGCCGACAGCTTCTTTCTGGCCGATGGTGCAAGGGTGGTTGTGTAGCCACTTATGGGAACACTACCAGTTCACACAGGATGAAACATTCCTGAAAAACGAGGCCTATCCGTTGATGAAAGGGGCCGCCGAGTTCTTTGCCGACTGGCTGATAGACGATGGCAACGGTCATTTGGTGACTCCGGTAGGCGTCTCTCCGGAAAACCGCTTCATCACGGAAGACGGACAAACGGCAGCCATGAGTATGGGACCGACCATGGACATGGCCATTATCCGGGAAACTTTTACCCGCACGATCGCCGCTTCGGAAATGTTCAATCTGGATGAATCGTTTCGCAATGAATTGAAAGATAAATTAGCACGCCTGTTACCCTATCAAATCGGAAAGCGTGGACAACTACAGGAATGGATATATGACTTCAAGGAATGGGAACCTCAACACCGCCATTTCTCCCACTTGTACGGTTTCCATCCGAGCGACCAGATCACACCGGACAAAACACCGGAACTGTTCAATGCAGTCCGCAAAACACTCGAACTGCGGGGCGACTTGGCTTCCGGCTGGTCGATGGGCTGGAAAATAAACTGCTGGGCACGCTTGTTAGACGGCAACCACGCCTACAAGATCATCGCCAACCTGTTCAATCCTGTCGGATTCGGAAACAGTGCACATAGAGGAGGAGGGCTCTTCCGAAACTTACTGTGTGCACACCCTCCTTTCCAAATCGATGGAAATTTCGGCTATACGGCAGG
>OBJG01002216.1_pt1 | contig 12548 bp, 10 predicted proteins | sample 1517941 | NCBI WGS metagenome assembly OBJG01 (sample SAMN04571712, study PRJEB22368) | human gut metagenome | biome: human gut; material: stool | host: Homo sapiens | place: Luxembourg | collected 2012-09-21
CTCCTCTCCCCATATGAGCATTTTTAGCCTTGCCAAAGGCGAGAAAGAACACGAAGTGTTCGAAATGCGAATGTAGGGGAAGGATGTCCTGAATAGTTACAAGAAAACGTAAAAACATAGATTAATGAATAGATGAGGGGGAGCCAGAAATCTCTGGCTCCCCCCTTTTTCTCCCTTTCCCCTCTTTTCAGGGGTGCACATGGCTGCGATGACGTCGCAACTCACCACTTTCCTTCCCCTTTCCCTCTTTTTAGGGGTGCACATGACTGCGATGAGGCAACCAGACACCTCGCTTTTCCTTTTTCCCCTCTTTTCAGTGGTGCTACCGTCGCTACTACAAATCGGTTAGCATCTTCTCTGGCGGGACTATTTCTGCGGAGTTGAGAATGCCCGATTTTCTTGAAGAAGAAGGAGACACGGAGTGCAGAACTGTTTGAAGATAAGGTTAGAAAGAAGAAAAAGCCCGATTGCACAGCAATCGATGCTTTTTCCTTTCTAAATCTTATCAAGTTTTCTGCACGAAGTGTCTGCTTTCCTTCTTCGATAGAAAATCGGGCATTCTCCTTCGCAGAAATTCGTCCCCGCCAAGCAAGATGCTAACCGATCTAGCCGATCTCCCTCACCGCTTCTCTTACCTTCAATACCATCGATGGGGTCACGGACAATTCATCAATCCCCATATCCACAAACGTTTTTGTAAGTGTCGTATCTGCGCCAAGTTCTCCACAAATACCGACCCAGCAGCCTTCCTTGTGGCCATTGTCGATCACCATCCGGATCATACGCAGGATAGCTTCGTGATGAGAATTGTAAAAATTATCCAGACTCGGATTTTGGCGGTCGATTGCCAACGTATACTGCGTAAGATCGTTTGTTCCTATGCTGAAGAAATCCACTTCTTTCGCAAGAAGATCGCTGATCATTACCGCCGCCGGTGTTTCGATCATGATGCCAAGTTCCACCTCTCCGTATGGAATCCCCTGAGCATCCAATTCCGCTTTTACCTCATTTACAATTTCCTTGATCTTTTTCACTTCGGAAACCGAAATGATCATTGGAAACATAATGGATATGGTTCCATAATGGCTTGCCCGATAAATGGCACGCAGCTGAGTTTTAAAGATTTCCGGTCGTTCCAGGCAAATGCGGATCGCACGGTAGCCCATCGCCGGATTTTCTTCTTTGCCAAGTTCAAAGTAATCTACCTGTTTATCTGCCCCGATATCAAGAGTACGGATGATTACCTTCTTTCCTGCCATCATTTCCACGACTGTCTTATAGGCTTTGAATTGTTCCTCTTCCGTTGGGTACGTATCTTTTTCCAGATACAAAAATTCACTTCGGAACAATCCGATTCCGGCGGCATCATTTGATAACACATCGGCAACATCAGCAACTCCACCAATATTGGCGTACAGATGTATGTTTCGACCGTCTTTTGTGACCGTCTCTTTTCCTTTTAATTCCAGAAGGAGCTGCTGTTTTTTCTTCTCTTCTGCCTGCAGTGCCTCATAATGTGCCAGAGTCTCGGCATCCGGTTCCACGATAAGTTTTCCTTCAAAGCCATCGACAATCGCCATTTTCCCGGCAATATCTGCCGGATAATGGACTCCGATCAGCGCCGGAATATTCATCGTCCGCGCTAAGATCGCTGTATGTGAATTGGTCGAGCCCAGTTTTGTCACAAAGGACAAAACCAGACTTTTATCAAGTTGTACCGTCTCACTTGGAGCGAGATCTTCAGCAAGCAGGATAACCGGCTGATTTCCGGTAATCCCTCCCATCTCTTTCCCCTGCAGAATGCGGATTACACGATTGGAAATATCTCGTACATCGGCAGCACGTTCTTTCATATAATCGTCATCCATTGCAGCAAACATCTGGGAAAAATTATCACCTGTCGTCGCTACTGCAAACTCTGCATTGACCTTCTGGGTGTCGATCATATTTAAGATTGACTCCACATAATCAAGATCATCTAACATCATCTGATGTACATCAAAGATCATAGCCCCCGATTCGCCCACTTCTTTTAATGCCTTTTCATAAAGACCCGCAAGTTCTTCTTTGGCTTTCTCTTTTGCATCTTCAAAACGTTTCTTTTCCATTTCCACATCTTCGATCGAATAGCGTTTTACCAGGTCTTCCTCTTTTTCAAAAAGAGCGACAGGGCCGATTGCAATTCCACCAAAAACGCTTTTTCCTTCCCATACGTTCATGCTGACACCTCCCGGCTTTTACAGATTTGCCTCCAAAAATGCACTCAATTTATCCATTGCGGCATCTTCATCTGCTCCCTCTGTCTTCAATACGATTTCCTGTCCCTGTTTTGCACCAAGTCCCATAACACCGAGGATTCGTTTTGCATCTACCTCTCTGCCGTCTTTTGCGATCGTTACTTTGCATTCACAGGCTGCTGCCTCTTTGACAAACAAACCTGCCGGTCTTGCGTGGATTCCCTGTGCGTCTTTGATTACATAATGAAATTCTCTCATGATAGTGTCCTCCTTAATTTTTATATTTTAATCATTGTCATTTTGTTACTGCATCTTTCTTGATCAATCCTAACATTACTGCTGTTACCGCCGAGCCTGCCAGCCAGGCAACGACATAAAGCAGTGGCTGTCCTACTGTGGCAAATACAAAGATTCCACCATGTGGTGCCATCAAGGTACATCTAAACAATGCGGACAAAAATCCGGCAACACCTGCACCTGCCATCGTACATGGGATTACGTGCAATGGATCCGATGCGGCAAATGGGATCGCACCTTCTGTGATGAACGAACATCCCATTACGATATTGGAAAGGGCAGAACCACGCTCCGCCTGCGTAAATTTCTTTGGAAATAATTTACAAGCAATTGCAATTCCTACCGGTGGAACCATACCACCAACCATGATTGCTGCCATTGCCATGTAGCATGCCTGCACCGCCGGATCACTTGCCTGCACGCCCTGATCCATCATCTGGGATGCCGTTGCCAGCATACCGGAACCAAATACATACGCCGCTTTGTTAATCGGGCCTCCCATATCAATCGCCATCATCGCTCCCAGGATAAGTCCGAGAACCGTGATCATTCCGGCATCAGAAATGCCCTTTAACATGTTGCTGAGTCCCGTATTGATCAATCCGATCAATGGGTTAAAGATCATACACATCAATACGCCAATGATAAAAATACCAACAAGTGGATAAATGAGTGTCGGTTTGATTCCATCCAATGAATCCGGTAATTTTTCACACAATTTCTTCAATCCAAGTACGATAAATCCAGCTAAAAATCCGGCTACGATACCGCCAAGGAAACCGGATACCGTATTTCCACCGTTTTTGCCGACAAAAGCAAACTGTGCAACAAATTTGGAAAATCCTCCCAGGTCGCCAACCTTATCGGCAAATACATAACTTCCCAGTATCGCATTTCCGTTTGCTGCCAAAAGTCCGCCGGTAAATCCTACGGCAAGACCCGGTCGGTCAGCAATCGAATAGGCGATGTATCCGGAAAGGACCGGCACCATCAGCCCCATCGCAAGTCCACCGATGTATTTAAACAATGCGGAAAGTGGGGTACAGCTTCCAAAATTCGCTCCACCGGTCGAACCGTATCCACAAAGAGTATCGATCAAAAAGGCGATTGCCATCATGATACCACCACCGATAACAAATGGTAACATATGAGAAACTCCACTCATCAGATGCTGGTACACTGCATGTCCGATTCCTTTCTTCTCTGTGTTTTCCGAAACCGTTTCCTGCGCTTCCTCACTTTCATAAACCGGTGCCTGCTTGTCCACGATCTTTCGGATCAATTCTTCCGGTTTATTGATACCATCCGCTACTTTTGTAATAATGACCGGTTTTCCGTCAAAACGTTCCATCGGTACTTTTGTGTCCGCGGCCACGATAATTCCGTCTGCTTTCGCGATTTCTTCTGCCGTAAGTACATTTTTTGCTCCGCTTGAACCTCGCGTCTCTACCTTGATCTGATAACCAAGTTCTTCTGCTTTGCGCTCCAGAGCTTCTGCCGCCATGTACGTGTGTGCGATTCCGGTCGGGCATCCTGTCACCGCCAATACATATGGCACATTCGCATCGACTTCCGTCTGCTCTTTTTCTTCTTCCGGCTCATTTTCCGCCATTTCAATGACTTTCTTAAATTCTTCTACTGTCTCTGCTTCCCGCAGTTTTCCGGTAAAATCCGGATCCATCAATAATACGGACAAATGGCTGAGCACATCCAAATGTACATTGTCCGCGGTATCCGGTGCCGCGATTAGGAAAAAAAGATTCGCCGGTTCACCATCCAGTGAATCAAACTCCACTCCTTTTGGTGCAACCATTGCCGCCAAACCTGCCTGATTTACCGCTGCGGATTTACAATGAGGAATGGCAATTCCTTCTCCGATTCCGGTCGAACCTTCTTCCTCTCTTGCGTAAACCCCTTTGCGATAAGTTTCGATATCGTTCAGTTTTCCACTCGCATCCATCAAATCAACCAGTGTGTCCAGTGCTTCTTTTTTACTGTGGACTTCTGCGTTCAAACGAATGCTTTTGTCATCCAATAAATCAATAATCTTCATATCGTTTCGCTCCTTTCTTCGCTACACTCACGTGTATTAAAATTGGAAATGATGGGTATTTCGAATCGCATCTACCTGTTCTCTCGTCGCCAGCTGCTCGGAAAATGCACTGGCACTTCCGGTACAAACACCCAGTTTAAATGCCTCTTTGTAATCTCCTTCTCCGAGATACCCGGCTAAAAATCCTGCCACCATGGAATCTCCCGCACCCACGGAATTTACCACGGTTCCTTTTGGTGCCTCGCTCTGAAATACGCTTCCGTCATCTCCTACAAACACGGCGCCTTCCCCTGCCATCGAAACAATGACATTCTGTGCTCCCATCTCCTGAAGTTTCTTTGCATATTCTACCGCCTGATCTTTGCTCTTGATTTTGACATTAAACAATTCTCCCAATTCGTGGTTGTTTGGTTTAATGACAAATGGATGAAACGGCAGTACATTGAGCAGCAGACTCTTCGTCGCATCAACGGCAATTTTCAATTTCCGGTCAGCCAGTCTTTTCATGATATCGCGGTACATCGACTCCGGCATACTCGCCGGAATGCTTCCCGCAAGAACCAAAATATCGCCTTCCTGCAATTCGTCCAATCGGTCAAACATTTTTTTGATTGCTTCCGATGAAATCTCAGGTCCTAAGCCATTGATCTCGCTTTCCACTTCCGAGCGGATCTTCATATTGATTCGGGAAATTCCGTCCTCCAAGCAGATAAAGTCGGTGGAAATTTCTTTTTCTTCCAACTGTCGTTCAATCTCTTTGCCGGTAAACCCAGCCAGAAATCCGAGTGCTGTGCTGTCAAATCCAAGATTTTTAAGCACCATGGATACGTTGATTCCTTTTCCTCCGGCAAAAATCTTTTCTGCCGTTGTCCGGTTTACCATCCCCGGTTCAAAATGTTTGACATCAATGATGTAATCCAAAGATGGATTTAAGGTAACGGTATAGATCATTTTGCTTCACCTCCCTGCACTTCTATGATATTATCGCATTCTGCAAATACCGGATCACTTACTTTTGTTGTTATGATACAAGCATTTGCAAAATCCGCAAATTTTACACATGAGATCTGAGAAAATTTACTCGCATCACTCAAAATATATCGTTTGGCACAGTGTTCCATCGCCGTCTGCTTTACTTTCGCTTCTTTCGGATCCGGTGTCGTAAATCCATTTTTCCGGTGAACTCCGTTCGCTCCCCAAAAGCCTTTTGTAAAATTATATTTACGAAGACTTTCTACCGCTTCGGGTCCAATGATTGCTTCCGTCGTCGCCTTCAGCTCGCCGCCAAGAATAAATGTTGTATATCCTGCCTGTGAAAGTTTTCTTGCATGCGCCACCGCATTGGTTACAAATACAGTTTGCTTCGTTGTCAGATAATCAATCATCAATTCTGTCGTCGTTCCCGCATCCAGATAGACAAAATCATCTTCTTTGATCAACGAAGCCGCATATTTTGCAATTTCTCTCTTTTCCGCAAGATTTTTATCCTTTTTCTGGGTCACACTGTCTTCCTTCGTGCTGTAAGCATCTCCGACAACCATCGCCCCGCCGCGGACTTTCTGGATTCGCCCCTGTTCATCCAATACGGCAAGATCTCGCCGGACGGTGGATTCTGAAATATTCAGCGCATCCATCAGTTCCTGAATCGATGCACTTCCTTTTTCCGTCACAATCCGCCAAATCCCTTGCAAGCGCTCTTCTGTCAGCACTTTCACCACTCCTTTCGTGGATCATTTCGTTTTTGTTATTGTTATTATAACGCCACTTTCTTCCACCGTCAATCATTTTCTTTCATTTTCTTTCATTTTCTTTCATTTTTTTATTAATTACTTTTCGGGGCGGAGTTTCTTTGACCCAGGCGGCGGTTTTGTTTGCCAGACCACACTCCCTCGGCTTTCCCTTTGACCCAGGCGGCGTTTTTTCCTTGCCAGACCACACTCCGATGGCTTCCTCTTTGACCCAGGCGGCAGTTTTTCCTTGCCAGACCACACTCCGATGGCTTCCTCTTTGACCCTAGCAGCGATTTTCCCTTCCAGACCACACTCCGATGGCTTTCCCTTTGACCCTAGCAGCGATTTTTCCTTCCAGACCACACTCCGATGGCTTTCCCTTTGACCCTAGCAGCGATTTTTCCTTCCAGACCACACTCCGATGGCTTTTCCTTTGACCCTAGCGGCAGTTTTTCCTTGCCAGACCACAAAAAGGACGCCCTCAGGGCGTCCCTCTCTTTTCACTATATTCTTCTAATTCTGCCAGCACACTTCTCCCTGCATCCGCAGCGGATAACAATACAATTCTTTTGCATCAAGATCGACGCGGTGCATATCCACCGCATTCCATTGTGGATTTTCATACGTCGTATAATAATAAATGCCCTTTGATGCATTGGCACAGGAAGTATAAATCGTGTATTCATATTTTCCGGGTTCCACCTCACAGCAGCCTTTCTGCTGGGCGACAGCTCCTAAAATATGGAAAAATTGCGCCACACTTTCCACCTCGGAATCTCCGGTTTGGGAATGCAGACGGGTAAATGCTGCGCGGACAAAACGGGACGACGACGAAAGATCTCCCGGCAGGCCGAGCGCGCCCATACCACGGCTGTATGCCTGCAATGGGGTTCCCGGAGCAAATGTATTTTCCGGCTGTTTTGGCGACAATCCCTGATAGTTATTCAACTGGAAACACTGCTGTTCAAACGGTGGATTGTTTGTAAGCACGCCAAACGGATTGTCGTACACTTTGATTCCGTCCTGCATGGATTCCACGACGATACACTCGTCCGCATCGGCGATCATCCAGTGAAGAGACGACGATGGCAGTCCGTCAGAAAACGGAATGTTGGTAATACATAAGGAAGAAACCACCTCCCGCGCTTCTTTTACCGATGCGCATCTGCCGAGGATCCACGGGATAAATTCAAACGATGCCACATTATCGCAAGAAGCTTTCGGCTCGTGATAGACGGCATTCCCCACAAAATTAAGTCCCGCCATGCCAAGGCCTTTTTCATTGATTGCTTCATAATATAAAGGATAGTTTTCCGCCACATGCGCCATCCCGATCATGGCGTAGTTACATTTTTCCGCGGCTGATTTTTCGTCACGCCACGTAAATTCATAATTTCTCGGCGTAACCACTACCTGCTCGCCGTAAGAAAATTCATAATCAAGTGTCCTTCCAAAATAAAAATCTTTTGTTTTATATGTCGCTGCTGTACACATGGTATCAGCCTCCTTTTCCAAATTCCGGCAGTGCTTCCTGCCATATTTCAATCAATCGCTCCAGTGAAAATGCTGCATTCGCCGGACTGGAGGACGGCAGTTCCACGCAGGGAAGCCCCGTTACCGGTTCCTGATATTTCCGGTATAATTTTCCGGCCAGCCGTCCATTGGTAAACACCGCATTGATCTGTGACACTTTAAGAATCGGATTCAGATTCGCCGGAATAACATTCCGGACACTGCTGTCACTTGAACCCATGATTTCACATTCTTCGATGACATCGTACAACGCAATGCCATTTTCCAAAAGAAATTGTTTCTTTTCTTCTATTGTAACCGGTTCCGGTACATCGCATACAGTAGCCAGAATTTTCCAAAAGCGGTTGCGCGGGTGTCCGTAAAAAAAACCTTCTTCGCGCGATTTCACAGAAGGAAAACTGCCTAAAATCAAAATACGGGACTTCTCATCGTAAACCGGTCCGAATCCATGAGAAGCCCGCGTATAATTTTTATTCATCCAATACTTCCTCCACCGCGTAACGAGGTCTGCCTTTCGTTTCCATGTACACTTTTCCGATGTATTCCCCGATGACTCCGATCGCCAGCAGCTGAAGCCCGCCAAGTGCCCAGATTGACACGATCAAACTGCTCCATCCACGCACCGTATCACCGATCATATGTTCCACGATTGAATAGATCAGCATCCCGATACTCACGATAAAAATGACAAAACCAATCCACACGATAAAACGGATCGGTTTGACGCTAAACGAAGAAATTCCGTCAAACGCAAACGCAAGCATTTTCTTTAACGGATATTTGCTCTCACCCGCCATGCGCTCTTTTCTTTCATAATATACATTATCGGACGGAAATCCGATCAATGGGATCATTCCGCGCAAAAAAAGATGAACTTCTTTATAATTTTCCAGTTCATCCAGCACACGCTTGCTCATCAAGCGGTAGTCGGCGTGGTTAAACACAATGTCCACACCCATCCATTTCATCATATGATAAAAACCTTCTGCTGTCGTTTTCTTAAAGAACGTGTCCTTTTTCCGGCTGCTTCGCACTCCGTAAACGACATCATTTCCGGCTTTAAATTTTTCCAGCATCTCGTCGATCGCATTGATATCATCCTGAAGATCCGCATCCAATGTAATCGCCACATCGCAATGTTCTTTCGCATACATCAGCCCCGCAAGCACCGCATTCTGGTGTCCCCGGTTACGGGAAAGGGTCAATCCGCTGCAGATCACATTTTCCCCATGAAATTTGCGGATCAATATCCACGTTTGATCTTTGGAACCGTCATTGACATAAAGGATCCGGCTTTTTTCATGGATCACTCCGCGCTCCATCAGCGATGTCATCTTTTCCAAAAGCTGCCGGTTCGTCTCCGTAAGCACTTCCTGCTCATTGTAGCACGGCACCACAAGATACAAGGTACATTTTTCATTCATAGTTTTCCTCCATCTCCACACATTGTCATATACTTCTATTGTACCTACCGCGCGTAAAAAAGTCAAATATATTTGCAAGAATGTAACGGGTGTGGTAAAATAGATTCTGGTAAGTAATATGGGTATGGTTATACAGTAAATTTGGAGAACAAAACTATCATGAATGAAAGACAAAAATATAAATGGAAACAAGATTTATCCTGGCTCAAAAACAGGATTAAATTTAAAATAAACCGTATCTTTTTTATGACGCAGGACAAAATGGTAATGTTCGAATCCTATCACGGAAAACGCTGTGGTGACAGTGTTCGTGCCATTTATGAAGAAATGCTCAAAGATGACACATTTCGCGATTATACTTTTGTATGGGCATTTTCCAAACCTTCCGAACATGAGGATCTTTTGGAAAATCCACACACCCTTGTCGTAAAAAAAGGAAGTGCAGAATATTTCCGGTATTATGCCGCTGCGCGTTTTTGGGTCAATAATGTCAGCATTCCTGATTTTCTGATTCCGGGACGCCATCAGGTATACATCGAAACCTGGCATGGCACCCCGCTAAAACGTCTTGGCTGCGACATTACGACAGACAGCGACCCGAGACAGTCCAAAGAGCGGATGCACCGCAGATACCGGACAAAAGGGAAAAAGGTGACACATTTTCTGTCCCCTTCGCCTTATTATACAGAAAAGATTGCTTCTGCGTTTGATGTAGATCCGTCGCAGGACGGGCTGTTCATCAACTCCGGATATCCGCGCAACGACGCATTGTTGGAACCATCCGAAGAAAAAACAGCGGAATTTAAAAAATCCCTTGGCATCCCGGAAGGAGCTAAGGTAATCTTATATACACCTACGTGGCGCGACAATGAGTACCAGAATGGACATGGGTTCCAATACGAAAGTCCGGTAAATCTCGGAAAATTGATGGAACTTCTGCCGGAAAATTACATTTTATTATTCCGCGCGCACCATCAGGTAGGAACTTCCGAAGTTATTCAGGAAACGGATCGTATTTTCGATGTAACAGACGCGGACGATCTGAATGACCTGTACCTCATTAGTGACCTTATGATCACGGACTACTCTTCTACGATGTTTGATTACAGCGTGTTAAAGCGTCCGATGGTATTTCATATGTATGATCTCGAGCGGTATGAGCATGAGATCCGTGGATTTTATTTTGACCTTGACGAGCTTCCCGGTCCGATCACCAAAACCGAGGAAGAACTGGCGGAAGCGATTCGTGACGGCATAACCAATTTTGATTATGACAATAATAAAAAATATCAGGCATTTCACGATAAATTTAACCCGTGGGAAGATGGACATGCTGCCAGACGTGTCGTGGAGCAGTGCATCCAGATCCCACCACATAAAAAGGGACTTTGGGAAAAACTGGTACTGAATTACAAACGTACCTTGAACCGCGTGCATATTGTTTATCTGATCGTGAAATACAATATCGGCGGATTTTTCAACAAACACGGACTCTTTCTTGACAATAACAGCCGGCGTCTGCTCAAAATGAAAGATTCTCACAAGGGAGAACGCTGCTTTTTGATTGGAAATGGTCCAAGCCTTAGTCCGGATGATCTGCATATGCTGATCGACGAATACACGTTTGGAACCAATATGGTGTATAAGATTTTTGACCGCACGGACTGGCGGCCAAGTTTCCACTGCGTCTCCGACAGTATTTATGCGACAAAACTGCGTGATGAACTTTACAACAACGTTAAATCACCACTTTTTACCATTGAAAAGACCTATCGGAAAATGACAAAACGAACGTTGGAAACCACGTATGTACACACGATTGCCAGCGAACGATATAAAGTCAAGGGAAATATTTTTGCCTATTGTATGGTAAAGGCAACGGTTCTTTCCCTCGCCGCAGAATTTGCTTTTCATATGGGATTTTCCGAAATTTACCTGCTCGGCGTAGACTGTACCAATCCACACGCCGCCGGCGGTCATTTTACGGATAATTATACAACCAAAGAAATTGCCCAGACTGACATTTCCCGTATCAAAGAACGTATGAATAAGGAAAATGTGACGACGGAGCAGATCGGCGAACATATTATCGACCGATCGATGGATGTATACCGACTGTTAAAAAAATATGCTGATAAACACGGCATTAAAATATATAATGCAACCCGTGGTGGAAATCTGGAGATCTTCCCTCGTGTCAAACTGGAAGATGTATTAGCCTCCGAACGCCCGCCGCACCAACAGAAAGGATGAGTAAATATGAAGATAATTGGAGTCATTCCGGCAAGATACAAATCAAGCCGTTTTCCGGGGAAACCATTGGTAGATATCTGTGGCAAGCCGATGATCTGGTGGGTATACCAGCAGGCAAAAAAAGTGCCGGAATTTGACGAAGTTTACGTCGCTACGGACGATGACCGTATCGAGGCAGCATGCAAAGAACATGATATGAAAGTCATCATGACTTCCGACAAGCACGAAACCGGTTCTGACCGTGTCGCTGAGGTAGCGACAAAAGTCGAAGGCGATCTTTTTGTCAATATTCAGGGCGACGAGCCGGTCATCAATCCGGAAATGATTCAGGAAGTCATCTCCATCTTCTTTGAAGATGAGACCGTTACTTTTGGCAGTCTGAAAAAAGAGATTACCGATCCGGACGAGATTAAGGCGACAAGCACCGTAAAAGTTGTCACCGACCAGAAAGGCGATGCGATGTATTTTTCCCGCTCTGTCATTCCTTCAAATGTAAAAGACGGAAAACTTGCCCGCGTATTCCGCCATGTCGGGATTTATGCTTACAAGCGTGATTTCTTGGAAGAATTTTCTAAAATGTCGCAGACGGAACTGGAACTTGGCGAAGGTATCGAGCCTCTTCGTGCCATGGAACGCGGTTACAAAATGAGATTAAAAGAAACAAAGCACTCTTCCATCGGTGTGGACCTTCCGGAACACATTGAAAAGGTGGAGCGCGTTATTAAAGGAATTGATACATTAGATTGATATCATGATTATAGTTTAGGAGGTTACTATGAAACGAGTACAATTACTTGACTGCACACTGCGTGATGGGGGTTATCTCGTAGATGCACAATTTGGAAATACAGTGATCAAAGGAATGATCAAAGGACTTTCGGAAAGTGGTATTGATGTCGTAGAATGCGGATTTTTGAAAGACGAACCACATCAGAAGGGCAGCACGATTTTCAATAATGCGGCTCAGCTTCGTCCATTTCTGCCGGAGGACCGACGCCAGACTTCGTATGTCTGTCTCGCT
>OBJG01002224.1_pt1 | contig 12495 bp, 9 predicted proteins | sample 1517941 | NCBI WGS metagenome assembly OBJG01 (sample SAMN04571712, study PRJEB22368) | human gut metagenome | biome: human gut; material: stool | host: Homo sapiens | place: Luxembourg | collected 2012-09-21
TAGGCCAGCGGTTTGTGGTATTCAGAGAAGAGAAAAGTGAATAAAGATCGACTCATGAAAACCTGCTGTTAAGGATTTTTTAATAAAAGCTGAATAGCCAGAATATTGACACTACAGGCAATTTAGTTTATCATAACAAAGATGTATACCAAGAGAAAGGAAGATAAGATGAAAACTGTTAAAAATATTTGTCTGAGTCTGAAGCGGTATTCTTTTTTGCTGGAACAGTTGATCTCCAGAGATTTTAAAGTTAAATATAAAAGATCTGTGCTGGGAGTGCTGTGGAGCTTACTGAATCCGATTCTGATGATGTGCGTTATGGCAATCGTATTTACCAATGTATTCAAGTTCTCGACACCGGGAGTAAATTACCTGACGTATTTGCTGACGGGTCTTGTATTTTTTAATTATTTTAATGAGGCAAGCAACCTTTCGATGAGTTCGGTCGTTGCAAACTTTTCACTGATTAATAAGATCTATATTCCAAAATATATTTTCCCGTTATCAAAGTGTTTATTTGTGGGGATTAATTTCCTGTTGACACTGATTCCTTTGTATGCGGTGATCATCCTGACAGGAACGGGGCTGAATATTTATCATTTTCTGCTTCCGCTTTCCTTTATTTTCTTATTTGTATTTACACTGGGAGTCAGTCTGTTCCTTGCGACAGTTTCAGTATTTCTGAGGGATATGTTCTATATTTATGGAATTATTATACAGATTTTATCTTATATGACCCCAATCATGTATGATATTAATATGTTAGATCCGAGATTGCAGATGGTTCTGAAGCTGAATCCGTTATATCATATTATTACTTTTGCAAGAACGATCATTTTGTATCATCAGATTCCGACGTCCATGGATTTTGCGGCATGTATTATTTCTTCGATCGCAAGTCTGATCATCGGAGCAGTCGTATTTAGAAAGAATCAGGACAAGTTTATTTATTATGTATAAAGAGGTGCAGTATGGACAGCATGATAAAAGTTGAAGATGTCTCGATGAAATTTAATCTTGGCATAGAGAAAAATTTTTCGCTGAAGTTATTTTTCATCAATATGTTTAAGCCGAAAAAGAAAGATGAGAAAAAGGGAAATAAAGATTTCTGGGCATTAAAGCATGTGAATTTTGAAGTGGAACGGGGCGAGGTTGTCGGATTCGTCGGTGGGAACGGTGCAGGAAAAAGTACGCTTCTGAAAGTGGTTTCCGGAGTTATGAAGCCGACAGAAGGAAAGATCACTGTAGCGGGAAATATCTGTCCTATGATCGAGCTGGGAGCAGGATTTGATATGGATCTTACGGCACGTGAGAATATTTATCTGAACGGCTCTATTCTGGGATATTCCAGAGAATTTATCGATCAGAAGTTTGATGAGATCGTTTCATTTTCAGAATTGCAGGACTTTTTGGAAGTTCCGGTGCGGAATTTTTCAAGTGGTATGGTTGCAAGACTTGCATTCTCGATTGCAACACAGGTAGATCCTGAAATTCTGATCGTGGATGAGATCCTGTCGGTAGGAGATCTGAATTTCCAGCAGAAGAGTGAGGCCAAGATGAGAAGTATGATTACTGGTGGTACGACGGTATTATATGTATCACATTCCATTGATTCGATCAGAAGTCTTTGTGACAAGGTAGTGTGGCTGGATCATGGAAAAGTTGTGATGAGCGGGAATACAGAAAAGGTTTGTCAGGCTTATTATGACAGTCAGGTTTCAAAATAATCATAGTATGGTGCGGATCAAAGGAGAAACTGATGATTAAGAAGATGACCGCCGGGACTTTTGGACTGACAGAGTCTGTGATAAAGAATGACTCTTCAGAAAGACTGGTACTTGAAGCGGGAGAAGCCATAGAATTTACAGATCCTGAAACTAAATATTGTAAGATTACTTTCAGAGGAAGCGGAGAAAATGCCGGGGGATACATCAATATTAATAAGTATTACCCGGTCTTAGCCGGTTCTACGGCTGTTATGGAGCTGACGACACCGGTTCGGCTGGAAGTGGAACTTGTGATTTCTGCGGAATCGACATTGAAGTTTGATGAGATTGAAATTGAGGAACTGAGTCAGCCTTATTATCTTGCATCGGAGTGCTCCGGGGCCAAAGATGTACTGGTGGTAGTTCCGAATTATCCATCATTTGCGAATCTGTATTTATGTGCATTTGCACATTCAAGAAATAAAGAATATCAGAAAAAGGGAATCCATATCCAGGTTGCATCCATTCTGGCATCCAACTGGTACGAGATGTCTTATGAGCTGGAGGGAATCCCGGTGCTGCAGGGAAATTACGGAACGTTGAAGCAGCTTTTAGATTCAAGGCAGTATCATGTGATCGTGACTCATTTTGTGGATGAAAATCTGATGTCGATCTATGATGGATATGTTTATCCGCCGGATCAGCTTATTTTTATCTGCCATGGGGCAGAGTCCATTTACAGGTATGTTGAAAATCTGGTAAGACCGTATTTCACAAGACCGCTTATAAGGACAAATTCAGCGGAAGTTTTTGACAGGCGGGATGCGTTCATTAAAAAATACTCACAGATGGATAATGCGGAATGGGTCTTTGTATCAAAGTGGCTGAAAGAGTTTGCGGAAGAGCAGCATCGCCTGAAATTTAAGAACAGCAGTGTGATCAATAATGTGATCAATGAACAGCGATTTCCATATCATGCAAAGAATGCAGAGGACAGGAAAAAGATCATTATTATCAGAAAATTTGACAACTGCATGGTACATTCCCTGGATCTGAGTGTGCGGGCAATCCTTGAATTATCGAGAAAAGAATTTTTCAAAGAACTGAGTTTTGAAATATATGGAGATGGGGATTTTTACGAAGTGCTGACAGAACCGCTCAGGCAGTTTGAAAATGTCCATTTTCACAGAACATTTATTCCGAACGATAAGCTTTCTGAGATTTATAAAGAGCAGGGAATCGCCCTGCTCCCGTCAAGGCATGATGCACATCCGGTATCCATGGGAGAGTGTGCTTCGTCGGGACTGGTCGTGATCGGATCCAGGGTAACGTCCAATGGATATTTTATGCAGGAGGAACGGTTTCATACACTGGCAGATCCGGAAGATCCGCTGGAACTTGCACAGATCATTGAAAGATTGTATTATAATCCGGAAGAGTATCTGAAGATCAGCAGAGAACTTTCAGAGTTTACGAGAGAAAATTTCTGCGTGGAGAAAACTGTAGAGAAAGAGATTGAACTGATCCGGCAGAGACAGGTCCTGAGCAGAACTCCAAGGGAATTATTTCCTAAAAAAGTGGAACGCCCGCCGGTGCTTTCGGTACTTGTATTGAACCCGGCAGAACATAAAAAGACGAAAAAATGTCTTTTATCTTTGCTGAATCAGAAGTATAATGGAAAGATCGAGATTCTGCTCTCTGATACGGGAACGGAGCTGGAGGCAGAAGAAAAAGACGAATTTATGCGACTGGGAGGAGAGGTTCTGCGATTCGTGCATCCGGCAGAGACAGATGTGGGGTGTATGATAAAAGAGGGAATCCGAAGTGCAGCAGGAAAGTATACGGCTTTGATCCATGGAAATGACTGGGTAGACACTGAGCAGTTTGCAGAACTGATCGAAAGACTGCAAAAGGAAGAAGCGGATGTTGTTCTTTGCAGAGGCTCTTATGCAGATTATGAAAAAAGTCTTCTGGAAGAAATAGCTGATTATGATATGCTGATGGATGGAAGTCAGTACCGGTTTGAAGATCTTTTGTATCCGGGATATGGATTTAAAGATTCCGGTCCTCTGTTATCCACAGCAGTATACAGAACAGAGAAACTTGAGAGCATCTCGAAATTCTGTGCATCGGGTAAGGAGAGCGTTGACCGGCAGTGGCAGGCTCTCAGTATCAGGGAAATTGATACGATCCGATATTATGATCTGAACGTTTATCGGTATCTGAAAGGGGAACGGAAAAAAATCCAGGAGGAAAAACTTTCACTTGGACATGAGATCCATTCCATTTTAAGAACTATCATTAATGACGGATACACTGCAGGGAAAAAGGAATATGTATTCCGTTTCCTGATCGCTCCACTGGTATACAGGCAGTTGAACTGGTACTGTGACCGGCAGATGAGGCAGGAGGCGTGGGACTTTTTTGAAAGTCTCAGTCTGTATCCTGAGGCATACAGTTATGTGATGCAGTATCTCAGAAAGAAACCGGATGGGAAGTATGTGATTCCTGAGAAGCCGGTTGAAGAAAATGAGGGGGAGGCTGAACAGGAAATACCGGTTCAGGAAGAAAAAAGTAAGGCTTCTGCCAGAAAAAGGGACGGCAGGAAGTCTGAAAATAAAAATCCCGAAAATAAAAATCCCGAAAAGAAAAATACTGAAAAGAAGAAAAGCACGTATTACGTGAAAAAAGGTATTAAGTCGGTGATGCCGCACGGGATAGTAACATTGATTTCAAGCAGACGTAAGGAGGAGTAATAATTAATATGAAGGTATTAACAGTATTAGTTCCGACATATAACGTTGAAAAATATCTCAGAAGATGTCTTGATTCGTTATTGTTACCGGAAGTTTTGGAAGAGATAGAAGTACTGGTTGTGAATGACGGAAGTAAAGATGGCTCGGCTGACATTGCAAGAGCGTATGAGAAAAAATATCCGCAGACAGTTGTCTTTGTAGATAAAGAAAATGGCGGACATGGTTCTACGATCAATGTCGGAATCGAGAAAGCACAGGGAACTTATTTCAAAGTGCTGGACAGTGATGACTGGGTCAATATCGGAGATTTTATTGAATTTGTAAAGCGTTTAAAAGAAGAGACGGCAGATGCCGTGATCTGTGACTACAGAAAAGAGCATGTCTATAATGGAAAGTCCGAATATTTTGAATATAAGGATCTGGAAGACGGAAAAAAATATAATCTCAATGAGATCGATCTGAATATACTTCACGGAGAATATTTCATGATGGCAACGACGACCTACCGTACGGAAGTTCTGCGTGCATCCGGACTTAAAATGCTCGAAAAGACTTTTTATGTAGATATGCAGTATAATATTGTGCCGATCACAAAGGTGGATACATTTGCTTATTATCATCTGGATATTTACCGCTATTTTATCGGTCGTAAAGATCAGAGTATGAATATGGACAATTTCGTGAGAAATCAGGAACACCACAAGCGGATGATCAAATGGCTGATCGAGTATTATACCGGAATTGAAAAGGATCTGACTCCGAATAAGAGGGAGTACATTGAGATGATTCTGACTTATACATTGAATACACATTATTCAATTTATTGCGAATACGATAAGGATCATAAGCGGGCATATAATGAAATCCGAGAGTTTGATGCTTACCTGAAAAAGACGAATCAAAGGCTCTATGACCGTCTGAACTGTATGGCTTATGTGAGATATAACCGTGAGACGCAGTTTAAATTTGTAAAAGTAGATGGATCAAAATGGCACAAGGTGATGGTATTAGCAAGAAAAGTGAAAGGAAGATTCGCACGATGAAAAGAATATTAGTAATTAGTTGGTATTTTCCACCGATCAATTCTTCAGAGGGACTTGTAACATATAAGTTATTGAAAAATTCAAAGTATCAGTATGATGTATGTATGCAGGACAGCAATGATTCCTGGTCTTATGGAAAGAACGAGCAGCTCCCTGAGTGTGGGAATGTAAAGAAGATCTGTCTTCAGGGAGAGTCACTGGACACATGGAAGAGTGCTGCGGTTGAATATTTCAGAAAGCATCAGAACGAATATGATATTGTTATGACCCGTTCCATGCCGCCTGAGTCGCATGAGATCGGACTTGAGATCAAGAAAATGAAACCGGGGATTACCTGGATCGCATCATTTGGAGATCCGATTGCCAATAATCCGTTTGTGCTGAAAGGAATGCAGACGATGTCCCCATATTCTTTACAGATGCGGTATGTAAGAAAGATGGGAATCCGGGAAATGATCTCTCCGGTCCGGGAGATGAAGAATCTGCTCTGGAAGCGCAGACAGAAAGCTCCGCTTCAGGCACTGGAAAAGGAGAGAACACTGGAACATAATATTCTTTCCAACTGCGATAAGATCATTTTCAATAATCCTTATCAGAAAAAATATATGCTCAGTTCCTGTGGAAAAGAAATTGCAAAGAAGGCGGTCGTACTTCCACATAGTTTTGATGCGGAACTGTATGATGCGTCGATTGCACCGAGGAGCAGTGATAAGATCCAGATGGTTTATATCGGGCATCTGGATGCGACCAGAACTCCAAGACTGTTTCTGAAAGGAATTGCGGCACTGAAGAAAGAGCATCCGGACCTTGCAGAGCATCTGGAAGTACTGTTCTATGGACATATGGCAGCAAATGACAAAGTCTATCTGATCGACCATGAATTGCTGGATGTAGTGAAGATCAAGAAACCGGTAGATTATAAGACAAGTCTTTCTATTATGAGAAACAGTGACTGGCTGCTGCATGTAGATGCGAACCTGCATGGAATCCTGGATGAGAATATCTTTTTTGCCGCAAAGCTTGCAGATTATATCGGAGCAAACCGTCCGATCTTTGGAATGACGATGTTTGAAGGGGCAGGAGCAGATGTTGTACGTGCCGTGAATGGCGTGACAGTTTCTTATTCTGTAGATGAGATCAAGAACTATCTGTATCTGATCGCTTATGAAAATTATACAGTAGAAATAGATCAGGATGGCATGAATCAGTTTAATGCAACAGAGGTTGCAGAGAAATTTGATGCAATGGTAGAGAAACTGGACAGATAAAAGAAAAGAGAGGAAACGAAAATGGGCAAGATAAAAGTCATGACGGTTTTTGGAACCAGACCAGAGGCAATTAAAATGGCTCCACTTGTAAAAGAATTAAAATCCAGACCGGAGATCGAACAGATCACCTGTGTTACGGCACAGCACCGTCAGATGCTGGATCAGGTACTGGAGACTTTCCATATTGTACCGGAATATGATCTGGATATTATGAAGCAGGGACAGACCCTGAATGAAGTCGTACAGAGAGTGCTTGGAAGTATCGGGGAAGTGCTGGAGAAAGAAAGACCGGATATTGTACTTGTACATGGAGATACGACGACTACATTTGCCGGTGCACTGGCGGCATATCACAGTCAGATCGCGATCGGTCATGTCGAAGCAGGTCTCAGAACATGGAACAAGTATTCACCATTCCCGGAGGAGATGAACCGTCAGATGGTAGGATGTCTTGCAGATATGCATTTTGCACCGACAGAGGTAAGTGCCAAGAATCTCCGCGATGAAGGGAAAAAGGAAGAAAATATTTATATTACGGGAAATACAGCAATCGATGCCATGGCAACGACAGTTGATGAAAATTATGAAAATCCGATCTTTGACTGGATCGGGGATGACCGGATGATCCTTCTGACTGCACATAGAAGAGAAAATCTCGGTGAACCAATGTACCATATTTTCAGAGCGATCAAAAGGATCGTAGATGAATTTGCAGATGTGAAAGTTGTATATCCGATCCATATGAATCCGAAGGTACGTCAGATTGCAAAAGAAGTTTTTGATGACTGCGACAGAGTTCGCCTGATCGAGCCACTGGAAGTATTTGATTTCCATAATTTCCAGAATAAGAGTTATCTGATCATGACAGACAGTGGCGGAATCCAGGAGGAGGCTCCATCTCTTGGAAAACCGGTACTTGTCCTGCGTGATACGACGGAAAGACCGGAGGGAATCAAGGCAGGTACGCTGAAACTGACCGGAACAGATGAGGAAGTTATTTATAATGAGACGAAAAAGCTTCTCAGTGATAAAGAGGCTTATAATGCAATGAGTCATGCAAGCAATCCGTATGGAGACGGTCATGCGAGTGAAAGAATTGCAGATGCGATCATTGAGAAGTTTAAAGACAGATTATAAAGGAGCGGCCCTATGGAAAGAAATGTGAAATATCTGATCATCGGAGCAGGAATATCAGGACTTACGTTTGCAAATTATGCAGATGGGGATTATCTGATCGTAGAGAAGGAAGATGAAGTCGGTGGATATTGCCGTACGATCAAAGAAAAAGATTATGTATGGGATTATGCCGGACACTTTTTCCATTTCAGTACAGATGAGTTTAAAAAGCGGTTTATCGACAGTGTGGATGAGGATGAGATCATCTATAAAGATAAGAATACAAAGATCATCTACAAGGGAGAACTGGTAGATTATCCGTTCCAGACCAATATCCATCAACTGGAAAAAAGTGAGTTTATCGACTGCCTGTATGATCTTTTCCATAAAGAGGAAAAAGAAGAGTATGATAATTTCCTGGATATGCTGTACGGGAAGTTTGGAAAATCTATCGTTGAGAAATTCCTGAAGCCATATAATGAAAAGCTGTATGCGGTTGATCTGACCACTCTGGATAAAGATGCAATGGGAAGATTTTTCCCATATGCGGATATTCCGGCGATCATTGACAATATGAAGGCGAACAAAGACAGTACTTCTTACAATAATTCGTTTCTGTATCCACGTTCAGGAGCAGGATCTTTTATCCAGATCCTGTATGATGCACTGGATAAGGAGAAAGTACTGTTAAATCATGTGGTTGATAAGATCGACAGAGCGAATAAAAAAGTGATCCTGAATGATGGATCAGAGATTTCTTATGAATATCTGATCAATACGTCACCACTGAACCGGTTCCTTACTTTATTTGATGAAGAAAAGATGCATGAGCTTCAGTCCAGACTTTCTTACAATAAAGTACTGGTGTTCAATCTTGGATTTAATAAAAAATCGATACGAAAGAACACTGGTTCTATATCCCGGATAAAAAGATCAATTTTTACCGGATTGGATTTTATGATAATATTCTGGATGCGGATAAGCTCAGTATGTATATTGAGATCGGATACAGTAAAGATGCGGTTGTAACGCAGGGGATGATCGATGAGCAGTTAAGACTGACACTTGAGAATCTTCTGAAGCTGGGAATTATTGACGAAGAGACAAAATTAGAAGCACATTCCACCATTTTAATGGATCCGGCTTATGTGCATATTAATTCAGAGACAGACGCTCAGATCACAGAGCTGAAGAAAAATCTGGCAGATGAAAATATTTACACGATCGGAAGATATGGTGCATGGACTTATTGTTCCATGGAAGACTCTATGATCGCTGCCAAAAATCTTGCTGAAAAATTAAAAGATAATTAGTCAGACCGTGAGGGGAGAAAATGAAAGTTTTCTCCCTTTTCGTGCGTTTAAAATAAAAAAGCGTAGAAAATACAGAATATGGAAAAAGAAAGTAAATTTTTCTTTTTTTACTGGTCAGAAAAAGAATTTATTGGTACAATATTACTATAAGATTTTCAGAAAAGGAAAGGATGGAAGGGACATTATGAAAAAGAAATGGCTGACAGCCCTGGGGCTGACGTTTGTTCTCTCCCTGTCTGGGATGATGACTTCTTATGCGATGGATAATTCAGCAGAGAATGTGGCAGAAAGCTTTGTGGAAGAGAAGAATGCAGAGACGGAAAGTGCAGCAGCTATACAGCAGGAAAATGAACATGAGGCAGACGTAACGGATTCAGAGAAAAGTACAGAAGACGTGATAGATCCAGAGGAAAGTTCAGAAAATAGCGGAATAACGGAAGAGAAAAATGGCTGGGTGGAAGAGTCCGATGGAATCCACTATTATCAGGAGGGTAAGGATTTAAGAAATGCCGGATACAGTCTGGATGGTTACTGGTACTATTTTGATGCTGATGGTGTGATGAAGCAGAATAGTTTCAGGCAAAAGAACGGACAGAGCTTCTATTATGACGGGGAAGGACATCTTGTACTGAACGAGGAGTTGGACATCAATGGAAAGCACTATAAATTTACCGAAAGTGGTGCAGCTTATACAGGCTTGTATACAGACGGCACAGATACATATTATTATCAGGCAGACGGCAGCCGGGCAGAAGATGCAGGAATGCAGCTGAATGGCTACTGGTGTTATTTCCAGAAAGATGGAAAGCTGTTAAGCTCAGGCTGGAGAGAGAAGGCAGGAAATTATTACTATTATGATGAAGCAGCTCATTTAGTAACGAACCGTGGAATTGAGCTGGACGGTCACTGGTATTATGTCGATGGAAGCGGAAGAAGATATACGGCTCAGTTCCGTCAGAAGAACAATACGCAGTATTATTATGATGAAAATGGATATCTGGTGACAAATTGTGAACTGGATATCAATGGAAAGCATTATAAATTTACAGGAAGCGGTGCAGTTTATACAGGATGGTATGTTGGGGAGGACGGACTGTATTATTATGACCAGCAGGGATTCTGCCTGACAGATACAGGGAAAAAGCTGAGTGGTTACTGGTACTATTTCCAGAAAGATGGAAAGATGTTAAGCTCCGGGTGGAGAGAAAAAGATGGTAGTCACTATTATTATGATGCTCAGGGACATCTGATCCTGAATGCAGGGATGAAGATTGATGGCTACTGGTATTATCTGGATGGAAATGGCAGACGATATGAATCCCAGTTCCGTCAGAAAGGTGCTGACTGGTATTATTATGATGAGGAAGGTCATCTGGTACTGAACCGGGATATGAAGATTGGAAAATATCGTTATATTTTCCAGAATAACGGAGCAGCATACCGGGGACTGAAGACCGAGAATGGAAAAGTGATCGGTTTTACCCCGTTGGGCCGACAGGCATTTGATGATGGTGTAAAAGATGGAAATGACTGGTACTATTTTGATGCTGCGGGTAATATGAAGAAAGATTACTGGCGGACGAAAGATGGTGGAAAATACTATTATCAGGCAGATGGAACGCTTGCAAGGAATAAAGGATTAAAGATTGGCGGAAACTGGTATTATCTCACCGACAGCGGAAAGATGCATACAGGCTGGAGAAATAAGGACGGTTATCGTTATTATTATAATAGTTATGGTCATCTGGTAATGAATGGCACGATCACGATCAATGGTGTGACATACAGATTTGATGCGTATGGCCGGCTGATGAACAGTCCAAGACGTATTTCTGTATTTTCTACCGTATCTACCAATAATTATAATGGTACATACAATATGACGAAAGCATTGCTTTACTTTAACCAGGTTACGATCCAGCCGGGACAGACGCTTTCTTTCTTTGGAATAGCAGGTCCATGTGGAAAGGCTCAAGGCTTTCTTCCGGGAGGCGTTGTAGGCGGAGTCGGTTATGGCGGAGGAATCTGTCAGGCAAGTACGACGCTGTACGGTGCGGCATTGAGAGCAGGGCTTACGATCGTGCAGAGAAGGAATCATTCTGTACCATCTACCTATGTGCCGATCGGACAGGATGCGATGGTGAATTATGGATCGTCTGATCTGAAGATCAGAAATGATTACAATTATGCAGTGAAACTTGTAACATACGTGAGCGGAAATACACTTTATGCTGAAGTATGGGGCATCCAGCCGGACTGGTTTGATTCAGTAGACATTGTGTCATGGAAGACCGGAAGCAGAAGTGCTGTGGCATATCGTAAGTATATTAAAAACGGGCAGGTTGTAAAGACAGAGCAGCTTCCTTCTTCCTATTATTCAAGATAGGCGGAGAAAAAAGAAAAAGGCATTGGAGATAAAAATCCGATGCCTTTTTGTGATATTCAGTCAGAAATCTGTTCCTTTGTATTCGGAAGGAAAAAGATCATATAAAAGTAAAAGAAAGTCAGAGTAAATTCCCGCCCTAAAAGAGAATAATCCATTCCGAGAGAGATAAGGAAAGCAATCCAGATCCCGATATGAAGGAAAAAGAACTTCTTTTTCAGGGAGTAGATCAGGATGCTGACAAAAATCAGTGTGAATAATAATCCTACCGGCAGAGAAAATCTCCACATTTCATTCAGAAATACATTGTGGCAGTTATAGACCTGAAAAGAAATTCCCGGAACAGAGAATTTGGCAGGTCCAAAGCCGGTTCCAATCCCCAGAGGATTTTTCAGTATCTGTCGGATTCCTTCTGCCCAGATATAAGTACGGCTGCCAAGTGTCCAGATATTACGTTCACGGCTCATACGCCAGATAACAAATGCCAGGAGGATGACCGGTGGAATCAGGAGAAGAAAATACTTCTTATTGAGCGTCCGGAGTTTTGACCGGAGAGCATCAAGTGCAAGTCCTGCATAGATCAGCACGGCAGCAAAAAGTGCAGTATATGTATGGGAAATCACGATTCCAAAAAGGAAAACAAGATTGGAAACCGGGAAAAACCATTTATTCTTAAACTGCTTCCGGCAGATCACACTGAAAGCAATAAAGAGGAGAAGAACAAAGCAGTACTGGCTCTTATGGTAATAGATCCAACTGAAACGGGTCTCGTAATACTTCGGATCTTTTGCGACCGGTATGACCATGCCGTTTATGAAAGAAACGGAGGTGTATCCCAGATAGTATACGATAATACCAAGAATTGTTGTTACAACCTGAAAAACCAGCAGTACCGAAACAGCCAGAGGTT
>OBJG01002230.1_pt1 | contig 12465 bp, 9 predicted proteins | sample 1517941 | NCBI WGS metagenome assembly OBJG01 (sample SAMN04571712, study PRJEB22368) | human gut metagenome | biome: human gut; material: stool | host: Homo sapiens | place: Luxembourg | collected 2012-09-21
CCATCAAGCCGTTGGGCGGCATCGATTTCGGCGAACCCGTGCTCAACACGTATCCGGTCAATGAAAACGTGACCCTGCTGCGCGCGGACGGCGGCCAGGTACAGCTCGCGACCAACGATTATGGCAAGGGCCGCGGCGTGTACATCTCCGGCCTGCCCTATTCGGCGGCCAACGCCCGACTGCTGGAACGCGTGCTGTTCTACGCTTCCCACAACGAAGACAAGTATGCGGCCTGGAGCTCGTCCAATCCGGAATGCGAAGTGGCACACTTCCCCGAGCAAGGGCTGTATTGCGTAATCAACAACACCGATCAGCCGCAGAAGACCACGGTGACTTTGGCCGACGGCACCACCGAGGACTTCGACCTGCCTGACAGCGGTATCGCCTGGCGTGAAGCCTGATCCCACGTTTTGGAGAACGGACCCATCATGACTGAAAGCAATGAAGTTTTATTCGGCATCGCCTCGCATTTTGCGCTGGAAGGTGCCGTGACCGGTATCGAACCTTACGGAGACGGCCACATCAACACCACCTATCTGGTGACCACGGACGGCCCCCGCTACATCCTCCAGCAGATGAACACCAGCATCTTCCCCGATACGGTGAATCTGATGCGCAATGTCGAACTGGTCACCTCCACTCTCAAGGCTCAGGGCAAAGAGACGCTGGACATTGTGCCCACCACCTCAGGCGCCACCTGGGCCGAGATCGATGGCGGCGCATGGCGCGTCTACAAGTTCATCGAACACACCGTGTCCTACAACCTCGTGCCGAACCCGGACGTGTTCCGCGAAGCCGGCAGCGCATTCGGCGACTTCCAGAACTTCCTGTCCGAATTCGACGCCAGCCAGCTGACCGAAACCATCGCCCACTTCCACGACACCCCGCATCGTTTCGAGGACTTCAAGGCCGCCCTCGCCGCGGACAAGCTCGGCCGCGCCGCCGCATGCCAGCCGGAAATCGACTTCTATCTGAGTCACGCCGACCAGTATGCCGTCGTGATGGATGGGCTCAGGGACGGTTCGATTCCGCTGCGCGTGACCCACAATGACACCAAGCTCAACAACATCCTCATGGACGCCACCACCGGCAAGGCGCGTGCGATCATCGATCTCGACACCATCATGCCCGGCTCCATGCTGTTCGACTTCGGCGATTCCATACGCTTTGGTGCGTCCACTGCTCTGGAAGACGAAAAGGACCTCAGCAAGGTGCATTTCAGCACCGAGCTGTTCCGCGCCTACACGGAAGGCTTCGTGGGCGAACTACGCGGCAGCATCACCGCGCGCGAGGCCGAACTGCTGCCGTTCAGCGGCAACCTGCTCACCATGGAATGCGGCATGCGCTTTCTCGCCGACTACTTGGAAGGCGATATCTACTTTGCCACCAAGTACCCCGAGCATAATCTGGTGCGCACCCGCACCCAGATCAAACTCGTGCAGGAGATGGAGCAGAAGGCCAGCGAAACCCGCGCCATCGTAGCCGACATCATGGAGGCTGCCAGGTGAGCCGTCAGCCGAACCATACCCGAACCAGCATGATGGAGGCAGAGCAATGAACGATCAGCTGACCGAGGTATACGCCAGCATCGACGCCCTGATCGATTATGCCTTGGCCCATCTTGACCTTGACCCACGCAACGCAGACTGGACCCGCAACCAAATCTTCGCCCTCTTCCGCCTAGATTCCTACCCCGGACCCAAAACCACAACGTCGGCGGCGTCAGTGTCAGACGTAGTCCAAGACATTGTTGGCAGCCGAAGCCAGGCCCCCTATGGCGAAAAGACCCCCGACCCCCTGCTCGCCGCCTTCCGCGCCGCCGCCACAACCGCCGGCCTTTTCAAGCCGGAGGAAGGCCCGGCCTACGCCGACACCATCATGGGCATCCTCTCCGCCAACCCCGCTGATCTCGACGACCGATTCCTGCTCGTCGAGCACCGGGATGGCGGCATGGCCGCCATGCAATGGTTCTACGACTACTGTGTGGCCAACAATTATGTCAAGCGTGCCCAGCTCGACCGGAACCCGCGCTTCGACTCGCACGGGCTGACGGTGACCATCAACCTCGCCAAACCCGAATTCAAGAACATGAAGAAGGCGGCGGCCGGCAACGCCGTGGCCGGCGGCTACCCGAAGTGCACGATCTGCCATGAGAACGAGGGCTTCGCCGGACGTGACAAGCGCACGCTGCGCACCTTGCCGGTCACGCTCGGCGGCGAGTCATGGTTCTGGCAGTTCTCGCCCTACGGCTACTTCGACCAGCACGGCATCTGCGTGAACACCGACCACACGCCGATGCATGTGGACCGCGACACCTTCGGCCATCTGCTCGACTTCGTGGACCGTTTCCCCGGATACTTCCTCGGATGCAACGCCGCGCTGCCTCGCATCGGCGGCTCGGTGCTCGCCCATGACCATTACCAGGGCGGCGGCGAACTGCTGCCGATGCACAAGGCCGCCACTTGGGCCGCCTTCACACTTGCCGACTATCCGGACGCCGTGGTTGAAATCCTTGACTGGCCCGGCACCGCCGTGCGCGTGGTGTCGAAGAGTCGCCAGAGCATCATCGACGTATCCGACATCATCCGCGAGGCATGGGTCGGTTATGACGACGCGGCGAACGGCATCGCCAGCCATGACGCGGATGGCAACCGCCAATCTGCCCTCTCGCCCAGCGCGATCATCACCGAACGCGGCTATGAGATGAGTCTCATCTTCCGCAACAATGCGATCAGCGACGAGTACCCGGAAGGTATTTTCCATGCACACCCCGAATACTGGCCGGTCAAGCAGGAGCCGATCGGACTGATCGAGGCCCAAGGCTTGTTCATTCTGCCCGGACGGCTCGTCGACCAGCTCGGCATTGTCGAAGAGGCGCTCGCCGAAGGCCGCGATTTGCCCGATGAAGTCAGCGAATTCAGTCTCGAATGGGGCGAACTCGCTGAAACGTTGGCCGGAAACCACGACCGCGAGGCCATCCGCCAAGCCGTACACGACGAGCTCGGCAGCGTCTGCTACCGCATCCTCGGCAACACGGCCGTCTTCAAGCAGAAAGCCACCACGCAAACATTCCTCGAAAGCCTTGGTTTTGCCGCTAGGTGAAACAGGTCAAGTGAAGTAAGCTCAATACTGAAGGAAAAACCGAAGGCAAGTCCTTCCAAAGGAGGGAATATGACTACTGTTCTGGTTACGGGCGGTGCTGGATTCATCGCCACCCACACCGACATCGAACTGCTCAACAAGGGCTACGACGTTATTTCCGTAGATAACTACGGCAACTCGTCTCCCGTGGCGCTTGAGCGCGTCGAGCAGATCACCGGCAAGCCGGTCAAGCGTTACGACGGTGACGTACGCGATGAGGCGCTTATGGAACGCGTCTTCACCGAAAACAACATCGACTGGGTCATTCACTTCGCCGGTCTCAAGGCCGTGGGCGAGTCCGTGGCCAAGCCGATCGAATACTACGACAACAACCTGTACTCCACGCTTGTGCTGCTCAAGGTGATGAAGAAGCACAACGTCAAGAAGATCATCTTCTCCTCCTCCGCCACCGTGTACGGCACGCCGAAGGAACTGCCGATTACCGAGGAGACGCCGACCGGCGGCACCACCAACCCGTACGGCACCTCCAAGCTGTTCCAAGAGCAGATTCTGCGCGACGTGCATGTGGCCGATCCGTCCTGGACCATCGTGCTGCTGCGCTACTTCAACCCGGTCGGCGCGCACGAGTCCGGCCTGCTGGGCGAAGACCCGAAGGGTATTCCGGCGAACCTCACCCCGTACGTGGCCAAGGTCGCGGTCGGCGAGCTCAAGGAAGTCCAGGTCTACGGCGACGACTACGACACGCCCGACGGCACTGGTGTGCGTGACTACATCCACGTGGTCGACCTGGCCAAGGGTCACGTGGCCGTCATTGACCACATCGACAAGGAAGGCGTGTTCGTCTACAACCTGGGTACCGGCCACGGCTACTCCGTGCTTGAGGTCATCAAGGCTTACGAGAAGGCCGCCGGTCATCCGATTCCGTACGCGATCAAGCCGCGTCGCCCCGGTGACATCGCCGCCTGCTACGCCGACGCTTCCAAGGCGGAGAAGGAGCTTGGCTGGAAGGCCGAGCTGACCATCGACGACATGGCCGCCTCCTCCCTCAACTGGCAGACCAAGAACCCCAACGGTTTCCGCGACGCCGAGTGATATGAGCAGATGAGCTCCCTCTGATGAGGGAGCTCATCTGTCGTTTATCACACAATGCGCCTATCGGCGGCCCAGCGGGTGAGCTCGGTGCGATTCGAAAGCTGAAGCTTTCGCAGCACCGAGCTCACGTGCGTTTCGACCGTCTTGATCGAAATGAACAGTTCGGCCGCCACCTCTTTATACGTGTAACCACGCGCGATCAGCCGCATGACCTCCTGCTCGCGGGCGGACAGCCGGTCCAGCTCCTCATCATGAGCCCGTGCCGCACCATCAGCGCCGCCATCAGACCCCGCCGCCGGCACACCCTGAAAGGCCGAAAGCACAAAACCGGCCAGTTTTGGCGAGAACACGGCATAGCCCTCATGCACCTGCTTGATGGATGAAATCAAATCAGCGCCGGTAATCGTCTTGGTTACATAGCCCTGGGCGCCGGCGCGAATCACCGCCCCCACATCCTGCGGCGCATCCGAAACCGACAATGCCAGAAACACGGTAGTGGGGGAGTAGGGCCGCGATTTGGCGAGGATCTCGGCACCGCCGCCACCCTCGCCGCCGGGCACATGCACATCCAGCAACACCACCTGCGGCTTGGTCTGTGCGATCATCGCCACCGAACCGGGCACGTCCGCCGCTTGGCCGACGATATCGAAGGAATCGCGCAACGTGGCGATTACGCCCGCACGGAACATCTCATGGTCATCGACCATGGCCACACGAATCTTGGCTGTCTCGTTCTCGCTCATCGATGTTCTCCCTGCGCCGCTTTCAGCGCGATCGGCATATGCATTCTGACCTCGGTGCCCCAGCCGGCCCTGGACACTATCTCCACTGTACCGCCGCGCCGTTTGATGCGGCCGATAATCGATTCGCGGATGCCCAGCCGGTCGGGCGGAATGGCGTCCATATCGAAGCCTTCGCCATGGTCGCGCACGAACACTTCAACCATCGTGTCGCTGGCCTCGCAATACAAAGACACCGGCTCGCCGCCATGCGTGACCGCATTGACCAACGCCTGACGGGTGGCGTCCAGCAGCGTATCGGTCTGGGCGCTCGGCCGCGCGTCGCCCACGGTGACCACCTCAATCGGCTTGCCGTGCTCGTCCTCCACCTCGGCGGCGATCTGCTTCAATCCGGCTCCCACCGAACGATCCGATGTGGAACGTTCCTGATACAGCCATTCGCGCAGCTCGCGCTCTTGGCTACGCGCCAGGGCGAATACGGTGGTCGGTTCCTCGGAGTTCAGCTGAATCAGCGCCAACGTTTGCAGCACGCCATCATGCAGATGGGCGGTCATGTCCGCGCGCTCCTCTTCGCGCTCCTTCAATGCCTGCTCGTGGGTGAGTCGTTGCAGCATCGCGTTCGCCCACGGCATCACCGCCACCACGATACCGACGATCATCACGAATCCGCTGGCAACAATGCGTCGAGGAGAGGTGCCCCACCCAGGAATGCTGACATTATGCACATACAATGCCCATCCCATGAAAATCAGTGCGATGCCGCCCAACATAGACAACAGCTGCGTGCCTCGCGGACTAAGATTCATCCATGCCAGTGCGATGCCGCCCAACCCTACCAGCAGCGGAAACACAATCTGGACATCCGCACCGGTGCTGGTGAGCAACAGTCCAGTGGCCATCAACGCGAAACCGGCCAATGCCACGACGGCCGGTTTCGGAGCACGTTGGATGGCCTCGGACAATGATTCCGGTGCGGCAGCCGTCGTCATGAGCGGCAAGTGGCTGATTGCCTCGCGCAAGCGGCGCCTGATTAACGGGCACTGTGCGAGCCGCAGCCGCCACCGGGTCTCCGGCAGGCATGAACACCCACAGGAATACATAAGCGATGATGCCTGCGCCGTAGAGGACGGTCAGTGCGATGAACGCAATCCGAACCCATGCCACGCCGATGCCCAAGTGCAGGGCGATGCCCTTGCACACGCCGGTGAGCCAACGGCCCTGCCGGGGGCGCATCAACGGCATGCGCGCGGGCAGCAATGGTTCGGGAGATGACGTCATACTCCTATTGTGCCGCGCTCAGGGCGTTGCGGCCGGGGTTTTACCCGGTGTTCAGGGAACAATCAGGGTGTTCCCCGAGCGTTGTGGCAGTGGTCGGGCGGTGTAATGGAATCATGAGCAATCCAAACGCGAATCCATATCAGCCACAGCCGCAGCCTGGTCCGCAAAAAAACAAGACATCGCGACGCTTCTTCACTTGGGTGCGATCCAGTGGACTGGTTCGCGGCGACGACCGGTGGATCGGCGGCGTATGCAGCGGCATCGCTTTACGGCTTGGCTGGAGCCCCACATTAGTACGTGCGTTGGTGATTGTATGTACATTGTTCTTCGGTTTTGGCGCAGCTCTGTACGCACTCGGCTGGTTTCTGATGCCGGATGTACGCGATGGGCACATCTTGGCCGAGGACCTCATTGCCGGCCAATGGGACTGGAATTGTCTGGGATGCTTCTTGTTCCTCGCCGTGGCAATCGTGATTCCAGGTGCGGGGTGGGGTTGTATTGCGCTCGCCGCCTTAGCGCTATGGCTGTTGGCCAAAAGCGGCATTCGCCAGCAGGAAGGGTACGGATTCGGGGCATCTGCGCCGCGACCGGTTTCACAGCCTGTGTCATATCCAGCTCCACAGCCTGTCTCATATCCAGCCGCGCAACCAGTACCTCAATCTCCTTTGTATTCAGCTCCGCAACCTTTTCCACAACCTGTTTCACAACCTGTTTCACAAACCGCGCCTAGTGTTTCACAGCCTGTTTCACAGCCTGTCTATCAGTCGATGCCCAGCGTGATGCCGGGTACTGTGCCCGGCGCGATGCCCGGCACAGTACCCAACGGGCCGTTTGCCCCCGACCGTATGAATGCGACGGCCTATGCCCCCACCGAGTCCAAGCGCCGCAAGCCGGCGGGCCCAATCGTGGTCTTGAGCATACTGGGCCTTACCTTCCTCTCCTTTGCCGGTCTGATGGGACTGATTTGGGTAAACGACATGGGCATTATCGGCATTATGCGTCTGGGCACCATCTGGATTGCCGCAGTATGCATAGTGATGGGGCTGGTGGTCATCATTCTCGGATTCAGAGGACGGCGTACCGGTGGTCTGATTCCTCTCGGACTGGTTGCCGGTGGATGCGCGCTCTGCATGACCATCATTTCAGGCACGTATGGCGTGTACTACCGTGATCTTGGTGCCAGCGGCATCAATACTGTTGTTTCACTGAGCCAATCTGTCAGTGCGAGAAACAGCGACGGCATGAACGATGTGCAAAAGGATGGCATCTTCGTTGCCGATGCCAGCGATGCCACGTTTGAAACATTGCAGCAAGGTGTGGCGTTCAGCGGTGAAAACTACAACACCGATCAGGCAATCATTGATTGGTCCGATTGGGACAAGACACATGGACCGCACACGGTGAAGATGCTGGATGGCAAAACTTCCATCAGTAATTGCCCGGTCGGTACCATCACCATAGCCGCAACACAGGCGCAAGTGCATATCGTTCTGCCGGATTCCTGCACTTACGCCTTCGGCACCGCCGACTCCTACTACTCCACTTCGAGTGACGTTGGCGGCAAATACGAGATGGTATACAACAACTACATGGGTCCAAGCTTTGTTTTCTTCGAAGCTGAAAGTGCCACCAATGGGCCTGATCACGAATGGTTGTATAAGGAATCCGCCATGCCGGACAACGGCCCAGAATTAAAAATCAATATTCCCTATGTGGTGGAAGCACGTGTCAACGTGGTGTACGCCTCCGATTGGGAAGGCTCTACGTTCCAGCCGCTTGCCGATATATACGACGGCAACAGTACAAGCAAGAACACAACCGAACAATCGGAATGATCAAGCCGTTGCAACTAGGAGATGGAATCATGACTGATGAAACCAAGGAATTCGCCTCCATTGAGGATGCGACACCGACCACGGCCATACCTTCCGAAACCGACGCGACCACCGCGACCACAACCATGGTGACCGTCGATGACCGAACCGATACCACGGTGCTGCCATCCGCAGCGGATGATGACGAAACGGCTGTGCTGCCCGTCCCCGACAATCATGCGGATGCGTCGGTCTCGGATGTGGATACGCAGGCAACAGCTGCCTCTCCATCGCCCATCGAACCAACCACAGATCGGATTGCCCTGGAAACAGTTGCCGATGCCGTGGAGGGAGATGGTGGGCCGATTCCATCTGCCGATGATGTGCCGATGTACGCAGCATCTTCAGCACGACCTCCCTATGGGCAGTCTCAGACCGCCGGCAAACCATGCCAGCCTGGGGGGAGCGCCAAGAACGTCCAGAGCGCCAAGAACGTCCAGAATGCTAAGGATGTCAAGAGTGCCAAGAACATCCAGAAACAGAGCACCAGCGCGCCTACTGTGGTATTCGGACTATTAGGCGTGATTATCGGCGTGATCGCGCTGGTTTTCGGGTACATATCTCCGGATCGGATGATTTCGTTGTTCTCGCCGAATCCGCAATTGCTGACGGCTATTATTTGCGCCGTAGTGGGACTGATTCTGGTAATAGTGGCCGTTGTATGGGCCATAGTCGGTGCCGTCAAGAAGAGAAAATAGCGTTACAAACCATTGCATTACGGTCCCAGTAGAAGCACATTATGACGGGAGCCGACCGATAAGAGCCGACCGTTCTATGCTGATGGGGGGAGGCATAGTAACTATGAAGCGGATTTCGGTGCGGCGGGTAGCGAGCGTCATCGTCACCGCGATGGCGATGACGCTGGTATTCGCCACACTTGGCTGGGCGATGATGCCGCAATGGAACACACGGCCCTACACCAAGCACATCGTTATCGCTTCTGCCGACACCACCATCACCCCTGCCCATGCGAACATTCCCCACGAGGGGCGATATCGTACGCGTGAAACCCGACTATCCATCAAGACCGGCGACGGCGTCACGCTACCCGCCGTACTACGTGAACCGGTCGACGCTCCCGGGCCACGCCCGGCTTGTCTGTTCATTCACGGGTCCGGTACCAGTGGTGCCGAGGATTTCGGCGATATCGCCAACGCCATGGCCTCTGCCGGTATCGTGACCTTGGTGCCGGCCAAGCGCAACGACAACTACACCGTGCTGCATCGCGACTACCCGCGTTTTGCTCGCGAATACGGGCGTTCGCTCGACGTGTTGCGTGGCAGAATCGGCGTGGACCCCGCCAAAACCGGCATCTACGCCGAATCCGAAGGCACCTGGATCGCCACGATTCTAACCTCGAAACGGCAAGACATTGCCTTTGCCATACTTACATCCGCACCGGTGTTCAATGGACGTGAGCAAATGGCCATGGCTGTCAGCGCCTATACGCATGAGGCCGGCGCGCCCAAGCCCGTGGTCAAAGACATGGCCAAATTGATGTCGCTGGACTACGCGCCATTCGATCTGGCCTATGCCGACTTTGATGCCGACCGGTATCTGAAATCCCTCACCATGCCGGTGCTGGTGAACTACGGCACCTACGATACGGCCATGCCCATCGAACAGGGGGCGCAGCGGATCATCGCCACGGCCAACAAGTCCGGCAACGAGAACGTCACCGTACGCTATTTTGCCGGCAACCATCAGATGCGGGCTGGTGAGGGCTTATTCACCCCGAACCTGCCATTGGCCGAAGGCTATACGCAAGCGCTGGAAAATTGGGTGAACGGTGTGACTGCCGGAACCAAAGCCGATGGATGGGCAACGCCCCAAGTCGCCGGTGCGACACCTCACCAGCGCTTCGCCGCGCCGCAACGTACCAGATCCGGTATCGTCGGCTCGCTCGGCGTGCTGGCCGGTCTGATGGTGGCAGGGCCCGTGCTGATCGTGATGGCGGCGATATTAGGTATTGGCTTGACTGTGTTTTCTTGGCTACAGACGTTGCTGGCCGGGCGACGTAGTGTGGCGACTGTGCGGGCCATGCATGCGACGCCGAGTGGGCTGGGAGCCGCCCAACAGCGTACGTTGCACGGCATTGCCGGCTTATCTGCCGGTATCGGCACAGCGGTGATGGTGATTACTGGGCTGTTGTACGGCTATATGAGCGCCGTAGGCGTATCGGCTGTATTGGTTATGCCTCAACCGCGGCTGTTTGCCGTCGGATGGGTGGTGCTGCGAATAGCGACCATGCTGTTGGTGGTGCTGTTTGCTTGGGAAATGGAACGTGTCTGGTATTGCCGCGCCGATATCGTCGGTGTGCGGCGCGTCATATGCGTGATGGTAGCGCTCGGCACTCTCGCCACACTGATGACACTGGCATTTTGGGGCCTATTCTCGCTGTAATTCTGCCGATGTGCGCTGGTAAATGGGGCCTGGCGGGCAGGCTGCGTTGGTGGTCTGGGTGTGGGGCAATCGGCAGATTGCGTTGGCCTGGGTATGGCCGGCCGACGTACATCAGTCGGGGTGTCCGATACACAGTGAATGGCTGAGTATTACGCTTGGGAGGCTTCGGCCTCCTCTAAGGTGTCGAAACCGCCGAGCTGGACTGTGTGCAACAAGGTTTCCTCAGTGATATTGCGTTGCGGGCTGGCTGCGGCGCGCTCGCCAATCATCGCTTCGTAACGTTCGAAGGTCTGGTCGGAATACGTACCAAGCTCGCCGCGCAGATAGGTTTCGAATGAGGTGGCAGATGGTGTGTCTTCGGTGGTGGTGAGTGCGCGCATCGCCTCGCCGAGCTTGGGGTAGCGCTCGCGGAAATCCTTGGCCCAGGCGACCTGCTGGGCGATGACCTGTTCCTGACGGGCCGCGCGCTCTTCAGAGAGACGCGGAATATACGGCTCTATGTTCTTCGTGAAATTTTCCGGTGCGGTGGAGGCCATCATGCGGCCGTATTTTTCGGTCACGAGGTTGCGGCCCACGTGGTCGGCCGCGTCAAGATCAGCGGCATAGCTGGTGAGTAATGGCCGCTCCCATGTGAGGAACTGGGCCAACCGCATCTGGTGGAACACCGGCCAGTTGCCTTGGCATGCCGCGCGTCCACCCTCATTGTTGGTGCGCTGGAACTGATCCCATTCATGACGCACAATAGCCTCGCGCAGTTCATCATCAGTCAGTTCGTTGGTCATCGACGTTCCTTTCACTGATACCTCCCTCTGATGAGGGAGGTGGCACGGCGAAGCCGTGGCAGAGGGAGCTTGAATCTACAAACTTTTAAGCACCGGATCATCAGAGGCGATGTGGTCCTCGACATACGGGCGCTGCCATTCGAGGAAGGTCTCGCCGGACGTGGTCAGGTGTTCGCGTTTGAGTTCCTTGACGATATCCACCGCAATCTGCTCCACAATATCGTTGATTTTCTCGATTGCTGGAGCCGCGCCCTTGCCGCCTTCGCCAAATCCGGCCCCGCCATAGCAGGCTGCCGAACTCAATCGCATCACGGTTTCCAACTGTTCGCCCACGTTCGGCAACAGCGCGAACATCGAGCCAGACAGCTTGCGCAATGCTGCGAACTGCCACTTGTAATACGGCATATAGCCCACCACCATCGGCACGTTAACCAGGAACACCAACGAGGCGGTGGCCTGCACGAACTCGTGGATGGACAGCCATGCGGCCGCGCCGTCGCCGCGCTTCAACGAACGCGGCAGATTATATTGACCGGCCTGGGCGATCATGCCGAGTCGCTTGGAGATCAGCGCGAGCCGCACATCGTCGGGCATGTTCTTGAACCCTTGGCGCGTCTTGGAAAACAGACCGGTGGGATCGGCGAACACCTCGCCATTGGTGGCGGCGGCCAAGGTCGATTCCTGAAGCATTAGCCACTCATGCGGCGCGGTCTGCGCCGGCGCAGTGTGATACCCGGTGATCGACTCAAAGAAGTCACCGATGCGGAACACGCCGTCACGGCGATTCGCGCCCTGTGCGCGCGGCGTGACGGGGGAGAGCGGTGCATCAATCGGAGTCGTCATCGCTTCCGCCACATCAGAGGACGCCGCGCCTGACTCGGCAGTGGCGGTATCGTGCGTAGCGGTGCCGGGGGTGGGTGCGTTTGCCGCATCGGGTATGACGGTGGAGCCTGCACCTGCGGAGGGGAATGCTCCGGAAGCATCGGACCTGGCATGCGCCTCGAACGTCACGCGGCCTTGCGCATCCACGCTGAACTTGCGCGGCAGTGCCTCGTAATCGACCTCAAGTTGCTCGCCGATCGCCGCGTAATCCTCATCCGTAAGCCACAGGCAGAAGCGCGGGCCGAAATCGTGGTCCTGCGAATACGCATCATCGAATCCGTAGCATTCCGAGCCATGACCCACCAGACCGGC
>OBJG01002239.1_pt1 | contig 12403 bp, 8 predicted proteins | sample 1517941 | NCBI WGS metagenome assembly OBJG01 (sample SAMN04571712, study PRJEB22368) | human gut metagenome | biome: human gut; material: stool | host: Homo sapiens | place: Luxembourg | collected 2012-09-21
GATGAGATCACCGAGCAGGTACGCAGAAATACCGGACTGTCTGTAACGGATATTCAGATCGAACGTGTTCTGAACGGCCAGAGCTGCAGCATGGACCCGGCCGCAAAAGAAATCATTGTCCGGCAGGGAAGGCTCTACACGGAGAAAATACTGTCTGCAATTATGGAAGCCGGGTTCGATCTGAAGGCAATTCCGTCCGTGATCATGGGCGGCGGAGCCAGCATTCTGAAACGGCACGTGACACCGCAGGACGGGCTGTGTCGGCAGATTTACCTGACAGACGTACACGCCAATGCTTCCGGCTATGAGCGGATTGTGGGGCAGATGTGCGCGAAGTAAAGAGACCCGTTTTCTCGTTCCGCCTGAACCTTGATAACCCAGATCACAAAAAGGCATGGGAGATCCTGCAAAGTGTTCCAGATGGACAGAAGAGCAGCTATCTGGTTCAGGTGATCTTAAAAGATCAGGAAAACAACCAGCTGGAGAAAAGCATCCGGCAGGCAATCCGGGAAGAACTGGCAGGTGTTTCCATTTCTGGCTCCGGGGAGAGTGTTTCAAAAAAGGAAGAAATCCCGTCCCAGATGCTGGATTTTCTCTCCGGGCTTGAGGATGCATTCTGAAAAAGTCAAGTCTTTCCTGGTGATAAAATAGCCAAATTTCAAGCAGTCAAATTAGTATAAATCACGGATTTTTGAAAGGGGTGATGCCTATTGAATGTTATTGGATCTGCATCCTTTGGGAGCTTTTGAGAGCCTCATATTCGTTGGGTATTGTGAATAGCTTTCTGTCACGTTTTAGGGTATGTTGTATGTAGAAAAAAGAAAGGAGAACGAACACAATGGAGATGAAAAACATATGCGGAAAAATCCCGGTAGAGCTGCATGAAAAGCTAAAACTGGAAGTCGAAGAGTTAGGAATCAGCATACCAAAATACCTTGAAATGGTAATCGAAGAACACATGACAAGAAAAGGAGAAAAGGCGAACATGGCAGATTTAAGAACAGTAGCAGTACAGGTAACCGAGGATTTATTTTCCAGACTGAAAGCAGTCCTCGCCAGGAATGGCATGAAACAGAAAGACTTCTTAATCGGGCTTATCGAAGATGCAATCGAAAAAGAAGAAGCCAAATGGAAAGCAGAGTCAGAGGAAGCCGAAGAAACAGAAATGGAAGATCCTGAGACTGCGAAATCAGAACCGGATGAAGAGTCAGTAGAACCTGAAGCAGAAGAGCCTGAGACAGAAGCACTGGAAGCTGAAACAGACGGAGAAATGACAGAACCGGACGAAGCTGAAGCAGATGAAGAGCCGACAGAGCCAGAAAACGAAGAGCCAGCGGAAGCAGAGCCAACAGAACTGGAAACCGAAGAAGCAGAAGAATCTGAGCCAGAGGAAGCGGAATCAGAAGAATAGACATCACAAAACAGAAACCAAGAGACGGAAACGGTGCAGAGAAATCTGCACTGTTTTTTTCGCAGCGAAGGGAGGCTGATAGCCGGAACAATTCGATTTTTTGACCTGTTCAGTGGAATCGGAGGATTCCGAGAAGGGCTGCACAGGGCAGGGGGCTTCACCTGTGTCGGACACTGTGAAGCAGATGCATATGCAGACCACAACTACCGGGTGCTGTTTGATACGGAAGGAGAGTGGTTCTGCAATGACGCAAGAAATATTGAAACAGAACGAATGCCGGACTTTGATCTTTTATGTGCGGGATTTCCTTGCCAGGCATTCTCAATCGCTGGACGAAGGGAAGGATTTGCCGATGCAAGAGGAACCCTTTTCTTTGAAGTTGCCAGACTGGTTGCAGACAAACGACCTGCGTATTTTCTCCTTGAAAACGTACCCGGTCTGCTTTCGCATGACAAAGGGCGGACGTTTCACACCATCCTCAGTACGCTATCTGAACTGGGGTATCATGTCGAATGGAAAGTGCTTAACAGCAAGGATTTCGGAGTCCCCCAGTCAAGGAAGCGGGTGTATATTGTCGGATATCTTGATGGAAGATGTGCCGGAAAAATATTACCTTTCCCAAAAGCAAATGGAACAGCTCTTATACAAGTCCATGCTGGCAAACAGGGAGAAAGAGTCTACGCAGAAGAAGGACTGAGCTGCACGCTGACCAGCGGGTCTGGTGGTATGGGCGGCAAGACCGGATTATACGAAGTCGGTATCCCAATCAAGGAAAACACCCGAAAAGGATACAAGATGGCCTACGAGGGGGACAGCATCGATCTCGGATATCCGGGAATCAACAGTCGCAGGGGGAGAGTCGGGCATGAGATCGCCCATACCCTGACGACCGGAAACCAGCAGGGAACACTGCATTTTGTAGATATCTCCCCTCCGCCGCTGGTGACAGACGTTGCAAGATGTCTGAATACCAGACAGGATTCCAGCATCCATAACCACAGAGGCGAAAGTTCCGGGGTGCTGGTGGAAGAACCGCCAAGGGCAGTGCTGACACCGGCCAAGGAAAAAGTCCGCCAGAATGGAAGAAGGATGAAAGAACCGGAAGAGCCAATGTTCACCATTACGGCAACTGACCGTCATGGAGTGATTTACCACGGCAGAATCCGCAGGCTGACGCCAAGGGAGTGTCTGCGGCTGCAGGGATATCGGGATGGTCAGATTTCCAAGATGGAAAAAGAAACATCGGATAACCAGCTTTACAAGCAGGCCGGTAATGGTGTCACTGTCAATGTCATTGAAGCAATAGGCAGAAATTTGAAAGCAGTAGATGAAGAGATCCAAAGCGGCTCACCTGTTCCAGAAGCGAAGGGTGGGTGAAGCAGATCGACCTAAAAGACCAGTATTTTGGTACAGAGATTGAGATGACAGGTATCAGCCGCTATGATGCGGCTGTTGCGATTGGAAGAATGTTCGGAACAGAGCCATATCATATCCGTTCTTACGATTCCTGGTGTGTAAAAGATTCAGATGGAAAAACGTGGAAATTTTCAAGAGACAGCAGTATCGACTGTGAAAGGCTGGCAAATGGTACTGTAATAGATGCCGATGGAGATTATTCGACAGAAATGGTATCCCCGAAATTGGAATATTCGGAAATGGGGAAACTCCAGGAAGTGGTGCGGTGTGTCAAAAACGCAGGTGCTTTTGTCAATTCATCCTGTGGCATGCATGTCCATGTGGACGCATCCAATCATACACCAAGGAGTCTGAAAAATGCACTGACGATCATGTACTGCAAAGAGGATATTCTGTTCAAAGCCTTAAATGTACAGACGAGAAGGGAAGATGAGTATTGCCAGAAAGTCCGTCCTATGGTATTGGAGAAGATCCGCCGGATGCCAAACAGCACCATCACGATGGAAAAATTCAAAAGGGCATGGTATGAGGGAAATGACGGAAGCTCCGAGCATTACAACTGGACAAGGTATTATGCCTTAAACCTACATGCTGTTTTTTCCAAGGGAACACTGGAATGGCGTTGTTTTGAAAGCACCCTCCATGCAGGAAAAGTCCGGTCGAATATCACACTGGCACTTGCCATATCCGCACAGGCGATCAACCAATCTTGTACCCATGCAAAAAAGACGGAGATCGGGGATAACCCGGCATTTACGTTCCGCACCTTTCTGCTCCGCCTCGGATTGATCGGGGACGAATACAAAAATGTACGGAAGCATCTACTTGCCAATCTGGACGGGGATAAGGCATGGCGGTATGACAAAAGTACCTATGCCTGTCTGCAGAATCCAAGACGGACAGATGATGCGAGATAACAGAATAATGAGAACAGACAGGCCGGGTGGAAACATCCGGCTGTTCTTATGCAAAATGAAGAAAAAGAAGAAAGAGGTAGAAAACATGAAGAGTAAATATCGATTCAGGCGAATCCTTTCAGGGGTGATGGCGGCAGTCACCATCTTATCCACGGTCATTTCACCGCTGACGGTGTATGCTTCGGAAGAGCCGAAAGCGGCGGAACCGCCAGCGTATGAATCCGTAAAGGATCAGCTGGATGAAAATGAAGTGGTAAAAGCCACCGATCTGGAGCTGGAAGTCGGACAGGACTTTGATGTTTCCACGGATTTTACAAATTTGGAAATCAAGGACGAAAGCAAAGTCAAAGTGACATTCCAGAAAGCAGAGAATGACGCCGGGGAGAACTTCAGCACCAGCCATGCAGACACTTACCATGCCGTTTATTATGTGGAGCCAGTCAACCAGAACCACCCGGTTTATCAGATTGGGAGAAACCTGATCGTAAAAGAGCCTGTGACAGCAGCTCAGAGTGAACCGCAGACAGAACAGGCAGTTACCGAAGAGGATACAGGTTCTGATGATGAGGAAGCTGCCTCGCAGGAAGAAACTGAGACAGTGCCTGTAGAAACAGAAATTGTTGAGCCGGAGACAGCTGAATCTGAAACAGAAGAACCGGAAGAAACAGAACCCGAATTTCAGGGTGGACTTTCTGAATCTGAGTTTGATGCCGCATTAGAGGAAGCCGAAACAGAAAATACAACCGATAAAGAATCCGGGCTGACACTCAGCGATGTTCTGGAGCAGGCAGGGGAACAGGATATTGACCTTATGGCAATGGAAGATGGGGAAACCGTTTCTTTCACCGCAGTCAATACCAGTACAAGAGCAACACAGGATGTAGATGTGACAAGAGGGACTGCATACTATTATGCAGACTACGGTCTGGGTTCTTATGTAACCTATAAATATACCGTAAAATTTGGAAACGTGTCTGCAACTGCCTACTGTGTGCAGCCGTCCAAGGCAGGACCTGGGGATGGTGTCTATAAGATCACCAAACTGGGTGACAGCAAAGCACTGGCAAAAGTATGCTACTACGGCACAAAAGCATCCGGCGAAAATGGATTTTTCTCAGAGAAACATCCTGATTTTTCCGCTGGAAAACAGTTTATCATTGTCCATCTGGCTGCGTCTTATGCCAATAACAGTAGTGACGCTTTTTCCGGTACGAATGCAACCGGACAGGCTCTGGCAATGGAACTCTACAATTATTGCATGAGCCAGCCGGAGATACCGGAAGTGGACATGAGTTTCTCCAATGCAGATGTTACCGCATATATCAGCGGCAACAGCCAGAGAACAGAAGAGATCACCTTTAAGGCATCCGAACTGCAGACCATCACCATGAAACTGCCTTCCGGTGTCAAACTGCATAATGTGACAACGGGAAAAACAAGCAGTGCAGGTGCATCCGTGGAGATCTGCGGCGGTACCAAATTCTACTTATCTGCACCGCTGACACAGGCAGTGGATGTCAAAGGGGAATGGTCTGTTACCATGAAGGGAAGCATCATCAAAGACTATTCCGCTTACAAGATCACAACCGGAAGCGAGACACAGGACCTTGCCCTGGTATTTGGCGAGGGCGTGACCGATGAGAAGTATGTAGATTTTAAAGTGTCATGGGTAAAACAGGCAACTCTGGAGATCGTAAAGAAGGACCGCAAGAGCAACAAAGCCATCGCAGGTGCAGTTTATGGCGTTTACAGTGACAAGGATGGAAAGAACTTGATCACAAAGATGCCGGCCACAGATGCCAACGGAGCTTCCAGCGTTACGATCACCAAAACACAGGATACCGTATACCTGAAAGAGATCTCCGTACCAAACGGATATCTGCTGGATACCAAAGCCTACGATGTGAAACTGGTCATCGGAGATACTGTAAAACAAACCGTTACCGATGCAGAGCAGATGGCAAGCCTGACTGTTTATAAATTAGGAGAAGTCCTGACCGGAGCAAAGGTAACTGATGATGGTGTTTCCTTTGTTTATACCGAGCAGAAACAGAAGAGTGCGGTTTACAATGTTTATGCCGCAGCGGATATTGTATCCGCAGACGGAACCGTCATTTATAAAAAAGACGCACTGGTCAAAGCCGGACTTACTACCGGGGATGACGGAAGTGTCACACTGGATAATCTATATCTGGGAAAATATGTGGTAAAAGAAATGCAGGCACCACAAAATCTGGTATGCACAGGCGAAAGCCAGGAAATCACCCTTTCCTATGCCGGAAGCAATGTGGAGAAGGTCATGGGAAGCGTGACATTCAAAAATGACCGCCAAAAAGCAAGCGTAAGCGTATACAAACAGGATAAGGAAACCAGGAAATACCTTCCGGGCGGCACTTATGGCCTGTATGCCGGAAACGACATCAAAGCAGCGGACGGAACCGTTGTGGTCAAAAAAGATACCCTCATTGAGAAGGCAGTGACCGGAACAGACGGAAAAGCCGTATATCAGGCAGACCTGCCGATCGCTAACAGCTACTACATGAAAGAGGTTTCTGCACCGGCCGGATATACCAGAAACAGTGAGGATGTGTACTCTTTTACGTTCCAGTACACCACAGACAAAGAGGCAACCGTTTCTTTCAGCCACACGTTCCAGAACGAGCGTGTCAATGCGAAGATCAAACTGGTAAAAGAGGATTCCGAAACCGGAAAGACCGCACAGGGAGATGCAACCCTTGAGGGTGCGGTTTACGGACTGTATGCCCGTGAGGATATCGTTCATCCGGATGGACAGACAGGTGTCCTTTACCCGGCAGGAACGCAGATTGCAACCCTGACTACAGATGCCGAGGGAAATGCAGAAATCGCAGACCTCTATCTCGGAAAGTATTACGTGAAAGAATTGACGCCGCCTGTTGGATATCTGGCAGACCCGGAAGAACATGATCTGGAGTGTAATGACGAGGGAGATCTGGTTCAGACGGTAGAACGTACCGCAACTTCTCTGGAAGATGTGATCAAACAGCCGTTCCAGGTCATTAAAGCAGCCAACAATGGTAAGACCGATGCCGATCTGTTAAAAGGTGTGGGATTCAGTGCATATCTGGAGAGCAGCCTGAAGAAAAATAAGGACGGTTCCTATGACTTTGCATCTGCAACTCCGGTTGTACTGACCGCAGACGGACAGACAGAAATGTTCACGGATGAGCGTGGATATGCATGCTCCATTCCGCTTGCATACGGAACCTACATTGTAAGGGAGACCACCACACCGCACAACTTCAAACCAGTCGATGACTTTAAGGTTGTGATCTCGGAAAACAATCCGGATCAGCCGCAGGTATGGCGTGTGCTTCTGGACGAAGAGTTTGAAGCAAAATTAAAGATCGTCAAAAAAGATGACGAGACAAAGAAATCTGTCCTGGTTCCGAATACTGAGTTTAAAGTATACGATCTGGATAACAAGAAATATGTGGAACAGGTGACCACCTACCCATCTACTACGGTACATAAATCTTATTTTACGGATGAGAATGGATACCTGATCCTGCCACAGAATCTGGCTTGTGGAAATTACCGCATCGAAGAAGTGACTGCACCGGATGGATACACCCACAGTGCCAATACCGTGGAAATCAAGGTAGACAGCGATACTGCATACCAGGAAGATCCGGTCAGCGGTGACCTGATCATCGAGGTGGAATTCGAGAACCACCCGGCAAAAGGCAGACTGACCATCCACAAGGAAGGAGAAGTAGTCAAAGGTTTTGACAAGGATTTCACCTATGAGGAAGCCAGCCTTGCAGGAGCCGTGTTTGAGGTTTATGCCGCAGAAGATATCTATACCGCAGACCATCAGAAAGATGAGAACGGCAACCGTTATCTGGAATATGCCAAAGACACACTGGTGGCAACGGTGACAACCGATGAAACCGGAAGTGCCGTAGTAGAGAACCTTCCGCTCGGCAAATACCGTGTAGAAGAGAAAAAAACGCCGGAGGGCTACACCTGGAATGCCAAAGGCGAAGAAGTAACTTTTACCTATGCCGGACAGGATACCCCAGTCGTAGACGAAGAAGTGACTTTTACCAATGAACGCCAGAAAGTAAGCATCACCGTGGAAAAACAGGATGCAGAAACAGGAAGCACGGTAGCTGGAGCTACATTCGGTCTTTACAATAAGAACGAGATCAAATCCGGTGACAAGATTATTGTGAAAGCAGATACCTTATTACAGGAGATCACAAGCGATGAAAAAGGACAGGCACACTTCACCCTGGACCTGCCGCTTGGAACTTATTATGTGAAAGAAATTTCTGCACCGGATGGTTTTGTATCTTCTGACGAGATACTGGAATTTGATGCCACCTATCAGGGGCAGGACATTCCGACCATCAAGCTGAAATCTGTGAAGAAGAACCAGCCGACCACCATCGAGGTGACAAAATCCGACCTGACCACAGGCGTAGAGCTGAACGGGGCATCCCTTTCTGTTCTGGACAAGGATGGAAATGTGATCGACAGCTGGACTTCCGTAAAGGATGAGCCTCATGTGATCAAATACCTGACCGTTGGAAAAACTTATACCCTCCGTGAATCTCTTGCACCGCTTGGTTATTTAAAGACCACGGATGTGGAATTCACCGTTCAGGATACCGCAAAAGTACAGAAAGTGGAAATGAAAGACGATGTGCCGAAAGCCCTGCTGATCGTAAACAAGAAGGGTGAATTCCTTGATAAGATCACCCTGCTGGACAATGTCAAAGGCGTTGTAGAGCATCTGTTTGAGTACATCACAGGAAGCCTGTCAGACGTTACCTTTGAGATTTACGCTGCAGAGGATATCAAAGCAGCCGATGGTGTAAGCCCGGATTATTATGCTAAGGACGAGCTGGTGGCAACCGTGACTACTGATGCAAACGGTGTTGCAGAAGTATCTGACCTTCCGGTTGGAAAATACTATGTCAAAGAGGTGGGCACAGCATATGGTTATGTGCTGGATGAAGAACCACGATATGTAGATCTTTCCTACCGTGACCAGGATACCCCGGTTGTCGTATACGATGAGGACTGGCAGAACAACCGTCAGAAAGTAAAAGTGAACGTCCTGAAGAAAGAAAAGGATACCGACCGTGTATTAAAAGGCGGCATCTTTGGACTGTACACCAGAAACGACATCCTGTCCGCATCTGGAAAGGTGCTGATGGAAGCAGATACCCTGATCGAGTTAAAAACAACAGATGCAGATGGAAAGATTTCCTTTATTGCAGACCTGCCGATCGACGGAACCTATTATGTGAAGGAGCTGTATGCACCGGATGGATTTGTCACCACCGGAGAAGAGCAGGAATTTGTTTTTGAGTACCAGGGGGATAAAGAAGCAGAAGCATCCTATGAATTTGTATTTGAAGATGAGCCGACAACCGTGGAGCTTTCCAAAACCGATCTGACCACGGGCGAGGAACTGCCGGGAGCCAGATTACAGCTGACGGATGAAAACGGGGCTGTTGTTGAGGAATGGACATCCACCAAGGAGCCGCACATCATCAAAGAACTGGTTGTAGGAAAATCTTACACCCTGACAGAAAACAAGCCGGCCGATGGATATGCCACTGCGGAAAGCATCACATTCACCGTAGAGAATACTGCGGAGATCCAGAAACAGGTAATGGAAGATGACGTGACCAAAGTGAAGATCAGCAAAACGGATATTACCGGAGATAATGAGATCGAAGGAGCCAAACTGACCATCACAGATGAAAATGGCAACATCGTAGAAACCTGGACTTCCGGTAAAGAGCCGCATTATATCGAAAAACTTCCGATTGGTAAATACACCCTGAAAGAAGAGCAGGCTCCAAACGGTTATGTCGTTGCAGAGGAGATCACCTTCGAGGTGGCAGATACCGCAGAGATCCAGAAGGTAGCCATGAAAGATGACACCGCAAAGGGACGTCTGATCATTGAGAAAACAGATAAGGATACCGGAGCAGCACTGAAAGATGCAGAATTTGAACTGAGGGATGCGGATGGCAAAGTGGTAGAAACCCTGACCACTGATGAAAACGGCCATGCAACCAGCGGACTGCTTGCAATCGGAACTTATAAGGACGGCAAATTTGATAAGGCAGCCACCTATTATCTGGTTGAGACCAAAGCACCGGAGGGCTATCAGCTGGATGAGACCAAACATGAGGTGACATTTACCTATGTAGATGACAAAACTCCAGTGATCGAAGTCATCCAGAAAGTGACGAACGAGAAGCTGCCGGAGGATACCCCGTTTGTAAGCAACCCGAAAACAGGCGATGACACCAACCTCTGGATTCCGGCCCTGTGCCTGATTCTTTCCGCAGGCGGTCTGATCGGCATGGGTGTGGCATCCAGAAGAAAGAAGAAAAAAGGGGGCAGATAGGCTGAAACAATTATATTTTGCGTATGGAAGCAACATGGATCTGGACCAGATGGCATATCGGTGCCCAAAGGCGGAGGTGGTAGAAACCGTCCGCCTGGAGGGGTATCGGCTGACCTTTGCAGCCGCAGGAAGCGGCCTTGCCACCATCTTCCCGGAAGAGGGAAGCCATGTGGACGGCGTCCTCTGGTCACTGACCGGGGACTGCGAAAAGAGCCTGGATCTTTATGAAGGCTATCCTGATTTTTACGACAAGCAGGAGATCACTGTCAAGAACAAAGATGGAAGAGAGATCAAAGCCATTGTCTATATCATGACAAAAGATTACATGCAGAACTTTAATCCGCCCGGACGGTCGTACCTGACTGGGATCTTAAAGGGCTGCAGACAGAACCAAATCCCGACAGAGCCGATCCTGAAAGCAGCAAGGAAACCGCCTGTGCCGGGAAAGACGCAGAAGAGTCAGCCAAAGAAGCAGAGAAAAGCCGGACAGGAACGATGAAGAAAAAACCAAAGACAGGAATCTTACAGAGGTTTTTCAAGATCATCTGCCTTGCAGTGACGCTGACAAGTGCCGGGTTTCTGATTTACCACATGGTATATCTTCCAATGGAGAACAAAAAGCTGGTGGCAGAGCTGAAAGGGAATTTCCCGGAGCCGGAAGCTCCGGGAGCCTCAGGCTCTGAAAAGAAAGACCAACCAGCTGGAAGAAAATGCCCGGTGGCTGCGGTAGACCTTGTTTCTCTTCGGGAACAATACCCGGATGTGCAGGGATGGCTGACAATACCGGATACCGGGATTGATTACCCGGTGCTTCAGTCCGAACAGGAGAATGGGGAGTTTTACCTGAAACGGAATTACAAAAAGGAATATGACATCAACGGAAGCCTGTTTTTACAGGCAGACTGTAAAGTGTCTGAAAGCAGGAATCTCATCATTTACGGCCACAATATGAACAGCGGGGCGATGTTCGGAAACCTGGACTTATATGCAGATGAAATGTATTATCAGGAGCATCCCTTTGCTTATCTTCAGACAGAGGATAGCATTCAGGAATACCGAATTGTCACGGTGCTGAAAGCAGACAGGAATTTGTTCCCATTCCAGCAGAAACTCGCAGATGCGGAGGCAGTGCAGGAATATTTAAAAGCAGCTAAGCAGAGGGAAGTGTTCGAAACCGGGGATGATTACCTGAAGTGTATATACGATAAGGTTTTGACGCTCGTCACGTGTTCATATGAATGGAGCGGTGCCAGGAACATCGTCCTGGCGGTGCCGGTTTCCGGGGCAGTGTGGAGCCAAAAGTGTTCGTAAGTACCCAAAAAGTGCAGAAAATGAGACAAATGATGACCGCACGGGCAAGGATGTGTTCAAAACAGGGGAGTATATTAAGGGTATATGCCAGGTGTATTCAGGTGGGAAATGTGTTCAAAAGAGGGAACTTTGGTTATACTCTACGGCCTATCTGCCAATGCCCTGACAGAAAAAGTGTCTGAAAATCCCCTAAAAGTGCGGAAAATGAGACAAATAATGGCTGTACAGGATGGAAAGTGTTCAAAACAGAGAGATTATGTGATGTTATGTATTGGGAGTATTTCAGCGAAAAGTGTCTGAAAGCCCCCGAAAAGTGCAGAATGTGAGACAGCTCACAACCAAGATCCGGCAGGAAGTGTTCCAAAAGGAGTGCTTTCTGCTGGATCTATTTACTTATGTGATAACGAGCTTTGACTCGTTAGAAAGGATGGTAACGATTATGAAACGATTTTATACAGCAGAATCCGTAACGGAAGGACATCCGGATAAGCTCTGCGACCTGATCGCAGACAGTATTCTGGATGCGTGTCTGAAAGAGGACGAAAATTCCAGAGTGGCCTGCGAGGTGCTGGCGACCAAAAGGAACATCATTGTGGCAGGAGAGATCACCAGCCGATTTGAGCCACAGGTGTTTGAAATCATCAAAAAGGTGCTGGAGAGTGCAGGCTATGAAGCAGAGGAAATCCACATGGATGCCCTCATCCACAAACAGAGTCCGGATATCGCCGGGGCAGTGGAGAGATCCAGAGAACGAAGGGCAGGGACTGTTTCTGTTCAGAGCGGACTTGCCAGCGGTGCCGGGGATCAGGGCATCATGATTGGCTACGCCTGTGATGAGACGCCGCAGCTCATGCCAATGCCAGTGGTTTTGGCGAACCGCATTGTGAGGGAACTGTCTGCAAGCCGCAGAAGTGGATATATCACGGGAATCCT
>OBJG01002249.1_pt1 | contig 12351 bp, 7 predicted proteins | sample 1517941 | NCBI WGS metagenome assembly OBJG01 (sample SAMN04571712, study PRJEB22368) | human gut metagenome | biome: human gut; material: stool | host: Homo sapiens | place: Luxembourg | collected 2012-09-21
CCGCCGATGCTCCCCCAACATACTTGGCGAACGAACCGTCGAGATGCTCCCCCTTCCCGTCAAGATGCACCGGCGAAAGCACTCCGTAATCGGGATATTTTTCTGCCAACCCCACCAAAGTCCCCACCGTATTCGCCTCTATCCACGCATCCTGATTCACGAGAAACACATAATCGTAATCCTCCTCCAACGCCATTCTCATGCCGATGTTATTCGCTTGCCCGAATCCGAGATTTTTCCTACTCCGCACAAGACGAATCCATCGATACCTCTCGGCGATGATCGACACCGTCCGGTCGGTCGAAGCATTATCGATTACCACAAGGTCCGAAGGGTAATCCGAATCCCGAATACTACTCAGACATCGTTCGATCCACGGCTCGAAATTATACGAAACGATCACCGTCAAGACCCTCGGTCGAGCAACTGCTACCTCGTTCACGCTTCACCTCCTCTCTTCACACGACTCTTCAACATCGACAGCATCTCCTGCAACATCTCCAATTTCAACATGTATGCTCCGCCCAAATACAAAATGACATAAACGACCGGGACAAGACACAACCGCCACAAATCGCTCGGCAAAAGCAGATAAACGCCGCACGAGAGTATCGCCGACGCCAACGCCAAGATAAAATACGGAGAAACATCTTTCACATACTCCCCGAAACCGTATCCGAGAAAGCGACGGGCAAAAAAGATCGAAGCCGCCAGAGACAACACCGAATAAGAAATCCACCACCCTATCAGCCACAAAATGCCCGAAGAATAAAACAAAGCGATACCCGCAAACAAATAAATCTTTTTCCCGATTTCCAGTTGTAAATTCAGCCGGGAATAGCCCAGACTATTGAACAAATCGAAAAACAAAATAATAAACGGAGAGCATATTCCCGAAAAACAAAGCAGGCGGAAATACGGCACGGACGGAACCCATTGCTCTTTCAACATGATCGATATGAGCGGATACGAAACGACGACCATCAACAACATGATAGGAAAAATGAAAAATGCGATGGCCCGTACATTCTTCCGGCAAATCCGTTTCAACCGTTGCAAATCGTCTTGCACCTTCGAGAAAACAGGGAAAGCGACCGAACGGAATATATTGCTGATAAGCGAAGAAGCTATATCCTGATACTTGTCGGCCTGAGTATAGTAGCCGGTCTGCGTCATGCCATAAAACTTACCGATGATAATGGGATATATCTTGTTAAACACATTGTTGATAATACCCGAAACGACCAAGTTGGAACTATATCCGAAAAACTCCCGCAACGAAGCCATGCGAAATATCCATCGGGGACGCCAGTCGTTAAACACCCAGAAAAAAACAGCCCTGAAAAACGAGAGTCCGAGTGTCTGAGCCACCAACGACCAGACTCCCATACCGCCGTAAGCCATCGCAATGGCAACGACCGAAGCGATACCCAACGACCACAAATTGACACGAGCGCTTACAGAGAGCTTGAAATGCTTCAACAACAAAGTCTGCTGTATAAGGGAAAGTGCATTCAACGGAATCACGAGAAACAAAATCCGGCAGATATATATCAAATCAGGGACTTTAAAAAACACTGCAATATAAGGAGCTGCTGCATACAACAAACCATACAGCACGCAACTGATTGCCACATTCACATAAAACACCGTGCTGTAATCGGCCTGAGTAGCCTCCTTTTTCCGAATCAAAGCCGAAGAAAAACCGCTGTCGATCAATATCCCCGACAAGGCGATAAATATCGTGAGAACCCCCACCTTGCCATAATCCTCAGGAGAAAGTTGACGAGCGAGAATAATACCGGCGACAAGATAGAACAACTGCTGTCCCAACTTGTCGGCCGTGCTCCACACGAGCGCTTTCGTCGTCTTTCTCTTCAAATTCTCCTCCATCAGCTAAATGAAAGTCGATAACCTTATGCTCCACAAAGATAGTGAAAGGTGAGTGCAGAGACAAACGAAAACCTTGTTTCCGATTTGACTATGCCGAACCGCAGCCTATCTTCGTACTCACAAAGATAGCGAAAGGTGAGTGCAGAGGCAAATGGAAATCCCGTTTCCGATTTGACTATACTGAACTGCAATCCTATCTTCACATGTACAAAGATAGCGAAAGGTGAGTGTAGTGGCAAATGAAAACGTAGTTTTCAATTTGACAATACCGAACCGCAGCCTATCTTATCCAAAGATAATGAAAGTCGAAAGCAAAAAACTCGATCGAGCTTATCTTTTTGTGAACAAGATAAGCTCTGCGGGACGGGTCTCGCATTTTTCGGAGCGAAAAAGCACTCATATATTTTCTCTTTTCGTAATTTCGCATCCGAAAACAGTTGTGTCAAACAATTTTAAAGGCTATTTTCAGTTATTATAAATATCCGGACTTCGGTGTGTACCCCCCCCGAAAAGTCTGGAAAAGAGAGTATGCAGATTGTAAGAATCGTTATTCTAACCCTGTGTTGTTTGGTCTTTGCCACAGCAAAGGCTCAGATCGATACGCAGTTCAGCCAATACTGGGCTCTGCCCGGCTATTACAATCCGGCGGCTGCGGGAAGTTCCGACAAACTCAACATACTCACCTCCACCCGGCAACAATGGATAGGTATGCCGGGAGCCCCTCAAACCTATTTCGTGACAGGCGACATGCCTTTCAAATTCTTGAAACAGAACCACGGAGTAGGACTGGTCGTCACTTCCGAAACCGAAGGGCTATACTCCCATCTGATTTTAGGAGCGCAATATGCCTTCAAAATCAAATTATGGAAAGGAGTACTCAGCCTCGGCATACAACTGGGAATGCTCGACGAACGTTTCGACGGCACACAAGTCAGCATACCCACGAGCGATTACCATCAAGCCACCGACGACGGAATCCCCACTACCGAGTTGCAAGGCATGTCGTTCGATATGTCTTTCGGGGCATGGTACACCCACCCGTGGTTCTATGCGGGAATTTCGGTCTCCCACCTCAACGAGCCATCGATCACCTTTGAAGACAAATACGAAACATACATCGGCAGATCCTATTATTTTATCGCCGGGAGCAATATTCCCATTAAAAACACGTTATATGAAGTGCAGCCCTCCATGATGGTGAAAAGCAACCTCAACATCACGCAGTACGAGTTATCCTGCCGTGTAAAATACAACAAACTGTTCTGGGGAGGCCTTTCATATCGCTGGAAAGACGCATGTATATTTATGATAGGTGCGGAATATAAAAACTTTATAGCGGGATATGCCTACGACTACCCGGTATCGGCCATTGTAAAAGCCAGTAGCGGAAGCCACGAAGTATTTCTCGGATACAGTTTGAAACTCGACCTGTCCGATAAAAATAAAAATAAACACAAAAGCATACGCATAATGTAGCCTATGAAAAAGATAATCGTGTATATCACCCTTGCCATTCTCGTCGCAGCATGCGCACCTTCGTCGCGCCATAGCGGTGAAGTTACAGGTGTCGGAGGTACGGCATGGAATGAGCCTACACCCTACGGTATGGTTCTCATTTCTCGTGGATCCTATAAAATGGGACCGGCCGAGAAGGACAGTATTTGGGGAACACAACAAGAACCGAGGGCTGTCTCTATCGATGCCTTCTGGATGGACGAAACGGAAATCACCAACTCAAAATACAAACAATTTGTATTCTGGGTACGCGACTCTATCATTCGGGAACGCCTCGCCGATCCCGCCTATGGAGGTAACGAAGTGTTCAAAATCGAAGAAGACCGGGAGGGAAACCCCATCAAGCCTCGGTTGAATTGGGATAAAGCCATTCCGTGGAGAAATCCCAATGAAGACGAAGCGCGAGCCATCGAAAGCGTGTACAGAATTAACCCCATTACGGGAGAGCGCCAACTCGATGCCGCCCAAATGAACTACCGCTACGAGATCTTCGACCACACCGGAAGAATCGTCTCGACCCGGCACGCCGTGACCTCAACACCGACCATACCCCCGACTACGATGAAATAGTAATGATATCCAAAGATACCGCATATATCGACGAAGACGGGCGTATCATTCGCGAGACCATCACACGGCCATTAGGCAGCGAGTTTGACTTCCTCAATACCTACATCGTCAATATCTACCCCGATACCACCGTATGGGTAAACGATTTCGAGAATGCCTACAACGAGCCATACGTGAGACTCTATTTCTCCCATGCCGGCTATAACGACTATCCGGTCGTAGGAGTTTCGTGGGAACAAGCGAATGCATTCTGCGCTTGGCGTACCGCGCTCTTGAAAGGTTCGGTGGGACGTAACGCCGTTGTTATCGAACCGTACAGACTTCCCACCGAAGCCGAATGGGAATATGCGGCAAGAGCCGGGAAAAACGAAAATAAATTCCCGTGGACGGGTAACCTGCCTATGGCCGAAAAAGGGTGTTTCTATGCCAACTTCAAGCCCGATGACGGGAATTACGTGAAAGACGGAAACCTCATCACTTCACCGGTAGGCTCCTATTCCCCGAACGAGTTCGGATTATACGACATGGCCGGTAACGTATCGGAATGGACTTCGACAGCCTATACCGAAGCCGTATCGCAAAACACCAGCGACCTTAACCCCGAATACAAATATAATGCGGCCAAAGAAGACCCCTACCGCATGAAACGCAAAGTAGTCCGGGGCGGTTCGTGGAAAGACGTTTCCAACTTCATTCGTTCCGATATCCGCATGTGGGAATACCAAAACGAACAACGATCCTATATCGGATTCCGTTGCGTTCGCTCTCAAATCGGATTCGCAAAAGCAAAAAGATAATATCAAAACCCGATAAAACCAATCATCAAGGATCATGGGAAAATACAAAAGATATAAAAACAGTATTGAAAAGTTCTTATCCAGCGATAAAGGACAACGATTTTTCAATTTCGCATACAGTATAGGTGCTGCGATTGTAATCTGGGGTGCTCTGTTCAAAATCCTGCACCTCCCCGGAGGCAGTCTCTTGCTTTCTATCGGTATGGGAACAGAAGTGCTCATGTTCATTCTATCCGCCTTCGACACTCCCCCGAAAACATATCATTGGGAAGAAGTTTTTCCCGTACTAAATAGTAAAAACCCCGAAGACCGGCCCGAATTTTCAGGAGGGAAAGGAACCGTCATTATCGGTGGAAACGGCAAAGGCGGAGGTAGTAACGGAGGAAACTATTCCGATATCACCCCGTCCGATGCCAAAAGAGCTGTGGGAATACCCGAAGGCCTCAATTTAAGCGACGCCGACACGCAAAGCCTCACCGATAGTATTCAAAAAATGTCGGCTGCCGCCGATCAACTTTCGCGTATGGCAGAACTGACAGATGCAACCCAACAATACCTCACCCAACTCTCCGGTATAGCTGAACAAATGGAACAATTAAGAAGTGCGACCGAAAGCCTCACCGCCGTATCGAACACCCTCTTGCAATCCTACCGCAACATCACGGAAAACTCCGAAGGAATATCCGACACCTCGCAAGGATATGTTTCGGGTATGGAAACGCTCAACCGTAACATCAGTGGGTTGAACACTATCTATGAGATACAGTTGAAGAGCATCAGTTCGCAACTCGATAATATAGACCGTGTAAACAACGGGCTGAAAAACATTCGCGACATGTACGAACGCTCCGCTTCCGATAGCTCCCGTTATTGCGAAGCAACCGAAAAAATGACACAGTATATACAGCAACTCAATTCGGTTTACGAAAAGATGATCACGGCAATGACCATCAACATGTACAGACCCATGGGAGGAGCTCCCGTGGAAATGCCCGAAAAACCGAAAGACGACACCGAACAAAAATAACACATGGCATCGAATAACAACAGACTTACACCCCGGCAGAAGATGATAAACCTCATGTATATCGTCCTCACTGCCATGCTGGCCCTCAACGTGTCGTCCGATGTGCTCAACGGATTCAAGCAAGTTGAAGACGGATTGGAAAGGTCTACTTCGAATGCTTCGCTGCAAAACGATGTCCTCTACCAAAAACTGGCCGACTTCAATAGTCAGAATCCCGAAAAAGGAGGACCGTGGTACAAAAAATCGCTGGAAGTAAAAAAACAGACCGCCCTCTTATACGACTACATCGACTCCCTGAAAAACGTAATCGTCAAGAAAGCCGATGGTAAAGACGGTGATGTAAATAATATCGAACATCAGGACGACCTCGAAGCAGCGTCATACATCATGTTGTCCCCCGCCCAAAAGCAAGGAATGAAATTGAGAAAGGAAATAGACGACTACCGCAATCTCATCGGCAGTCTCATGACCGACTCCATCAAAAGAGCAGCGATCGAAAACTACCTTTCGACCACCATTCACTCGGGCAACAGAACCCAAGCCCCCTCCATGTGGGAAACGACGCTGTTCGAAAATATGCCGGTAATCGCCGCCGTAACCATTCTGACGAAAATACAGAGCGACGTGCGGTATGCCGAAAGCGAAGCGCTGCACACCCTCATCAATAACATCGACGAAGGAGACGTACGTGTCAACCAGTTGAACGCGTTCGTTATTCCCAATTCGAAAAACATTATGAGAGGCGGGAAATATAGTGCCAACATCGTTCTGGCAGCCATCGATACGACCCAGCGACCGGCCATATACATCAACGGGAAACAACTCCCTCCCGAGAACAACGGTTTATATGAATTCGTCTGTGGAAGCACCGGAATATTCGATTTTCAAGGCTATCTCGAAGTTCCGCGCGGCGACGGCTCCATGACCCGTCACGAATTCTCTTCGTCCTACACCGTAGTAGAGCCGAGTGCGACCATATCGGCGACCTTGATGAACGTTCTGTATGCAGGTATCGGTAACCCTATCAGCATATCGGTTCCCGGCATCCCCAATCACGCCATTCAAGCTACGATGACGAACGGCACTCTCACCCGTCAAGGTGACAACTGGATAGCCAAACCGGCGAAAGTAGGACAAGACGCGGTAATAACCGTAACCGCCACAATGGACGGGCGGGCGCAAACAGTCGCCAACACCCAGTTCCGGGTACGGCAACTCCCCGACCCTATGCCATTCATCGCCTATAAAGATGCAAACGGTTACGAACAAAAATACAAAGGAGGGAAACCTTTCCCCAAAACACGACTGCTTTCTGCGCCCGGTATTCAAGCCGCAATCGACGACGACCTGTTGAACGTCACCTATCGGGTACTGCGATTCGAAACGGTCTTTTTCGACTCTATGGGAAATGCGATTCCCGAAGTTTCCGACGGAGCCAATTTCTCTCAACGACAGAAAGATTCGTTCCGCAGACTATCGAGAGGAAAACGGTTCTATATATCGAGAGTCCGCGCCGTCGGCCCCGATGGTATAGAACGCGATCTGTCACCTATCGAAGTAATTGTAAACTAAGGCCAATATGAAATATAATTCAGCAAATATGAATACCCTGATAAAAAGCTGTTTGACCCTCTGCCTGCTATGGTCGGCAATAGGGAGTCATGCACAAGTAATCAAAAAAAGCGATACCGACGACTCGAAAAAGACAAACAACCAACTCAGCGTCCGGGCTCAATCGCTTTATGACACTCAGGATGCATCGGATGCCGACATTCCGTGGATGAGGGTAATCTATCGGCAAATCGACTTGAACAAAGAAAAAAACATGCCGCTTTATTATCCCGAAGAGTCCACCGAAAATCAGGAGAATCTTTTCAGAATTGTCATGAAACTTTTGGCGAACAACCAGATACCGGCATACGAATACCTCGACGGACGAGAAATATTCACCGACGAATATCGCATCAAAGTAAAAGAAATGTTCGACCGCTTCCATATCCTGTATGCCCCGGCAAAAGGATACTCCGAGAAGAATCCCCGCTTCACGGTAGAGGAAAGCGATATACCCTCCAACGAGGTGCTCTCCTACTATATCTTGGAAAAATGGATATTCGACCGCCGCACCTCGCAGGTAAAACCGTCCATCGAGGCCATCTGCCCGGTACTTCACCGTACGGGCGACTTCGGAGGCGAAGCAGTCAAATACCCCATGTTCTGGGTTAAATACAACGACATACGCCCCTACATCGCACGCCAATACATCTTGGCGAGCAACGAAAACAACGTACAGCAATACAACTACGACGATTACTTCCAAATGCGAATGTACGAAGGGGAAATCTACAAAACCCAAAACCTGCGGAACCAGTCGCTCATGCAAATGTATCCCAATGACTCCATTCGGAAACAAGCACAAGACAGCATAGAAAAACAACTGAAAAACTTTAATGAAAATCTATGGGTTCCCTCCCCCGAAGAAATAGCGAAAGCCAAAGAAGAGCAAGCGGCCAAAGAAGCAAAAGAAAACGGAGAAACGCTCGACAATGACAAACAAAAGAAAGAGAAAAGCCGCACCGCTCGTTCTTCACGGGCAAAAAAACAAAAAGAGGCGAAAGTAAAAAAGCAGAAACAACCGAAACAAAAAAAATCATCTGCTGCCCCCGTACGCTCCGTTCGCCGAACTCGTTAAACTATATTAAACCATAAAAGAGTTTTCTGAAATTCAGAAAACTCTTTCTTTTATATTTCTCAAACTCTTAATATTAATTTGAGCGAATCGCCCATATCGGGTTGTCCGATTCAGATAAAATTTTTATCTTTGTCCGTATTGACTTTATGAAGGATACCATATGCAAATGCCTCCAAAATCTACGGATACGAATCTAAATCCGCAAACGCAGGAACATTTTCTACTTTCTTTTGAAAGGCCCGCTTCCTCTTCCGAGGATAATACATTACTCACATCTTCCGACAAACTTACGATCGTATTATGTACCCGAGGTTGTAAAACCGTGCAACTGAACTTTACAGAATATGTACTCGAACCCGGTAGTATCGCGTTCCTCTACCCCAACACGATTTGGAAACCGATAAAAACGAGCAGCGACTTTCAGGCACGTTATCTCTCGATGAGAGAACATTCGCCCAAAGAAAGAAATGCTTTTTTGGACTTGGAAACCATTTTCTCGTTAAGTACCTATATCGCCAGACACCCGCATACGTCCCTTTCAGCGAATGAGTCGATAGTGGTCGAAGGCTATTTTCGTCTGATACAAAACAGATACGAGGCCCACGTAAACTATGCGATCATACGTTCTCTTATTTCTGCTTTCATCTTGGAGTTAAACCAAATGTTTGCCATACGGGTAGAACGCAAGAAATTGAAAATATCCCGTAAAGAAGATATTCTATGGAGGTTTCTCTCCTTGCTTACCCAGCATTATAAAGAAAATCGCAGCGTCGATTTTTATGCCGATAAACTCTGTATATCGCCCAAGCATTTATCCTCGGTCATCAAGCAATTAAGTCACAAGACCGCTCACGAGATCATTTCCGACGTCGTTATTATGGCCGCCAAACAACTCCTAAAAACCACGACGCTAAGTATCCAAGAAATTTCGGAAGAACTGAACTTTGCCAATCAATCTTTCTTCGGCAAATTTTTTAAACAAAATACCGGACAATCTCCGTCCTCATATCGAGGTGAATGACCGTCTATAATAAATAACACACTATTCACAAATAAAAACGATAAACGACATGAAGAACATTGTGCTATTTCTATCGGCCGCTTGCCTGTTATCCGCACCTATCTTCGGACAACAGCAAGAAAATCGATTTGCCGAAATTACCGACCCGCAATTACTCAGTATCAACAAGCTGCCGCCTCACGCCAGTTTCACCTCTTACGTCGACGAGACATCGGCTTTGAATAAGGACATGGCGAACGGAAGTTTCTACCTCCCCTTGAACGGAACATGGAAATTCCATTACACCGAAAAATTCAAAGAAAGACCCACGAATTTCATGGAGCCCGATTTTAACACCGCCGATTGGAAGGAGATAAAGGTTCCCGGTAACTGGGAGCTGCAAGGATTCGGCGACCCCATCTACGTAAATGTAGGGTATGAATTCGTATCTCCGGGATTCGACAAATATCTCCAAGAGCCCAATCCTCCTATGGTTCCCGAAGCGTGGAACCCGACCGGTACATACCGCCGGGATTTCGACCTCCCCGCAAACTGGAAAGGGAAAAGAATTTTTCTAAGCGCCGATGCGGTAAAAGGTGCTGCTTACTTCTATCTGAACGGTGAATTCATAGGCATGTCGAAAGCAGGGAAAGTTCCGGTACAATTCGATATAACTTCTATCGTAAAACCCGGGAAAAATACCTTAGCCGTACAAATGCACAGATTCTCCGATGCCAATTATTTCGAGGGACAGGACTTTTGGAGGCTGACCGGATTTGAAAGAGACGTATATCTCTATGCCCAGCCGCAAACCCGAATCGCCGATTTCGAAGTACAAACACCTCTCGACTCATCATTCAAGAACGGGGTATTCAAACTCGATGTAAAAGTACAAAACAACGAGGTTAAGGCGCGTTCCATTTCCGTTTCGTATCGACTCATCGACCACGCCGAACAAACCGTAGCCCACGGGGAAAAAACGATAAAACTAGACAAGAACAGTTCACAGTCCGTCTCTTTTGCAGAAACGATAAACGACGTAAAAGCATGGACCGCCGAGACTCCGAATCTATACACACTACTTATTTCGACTGCCGATGAAACAGGGAAAATCGAAGAATGCATTCCTTCCCGTATAGGGTTCCGCACCGTCGAAATCAAGAACAAACAACTGTTAGTCAACGGGCAACCTATCCTTGTAAAGGGGGTTAACGTACACGAGCACGACCCGCTTACCGGTCATTACATAACCGAAGAAACCATGCTCAAAGATTTCGAGCTTTGGAAAAAATACAATGTAAATACGGTTCGCACTTGTCACTATCCTCAACAAAAAAGATTTTATGAACTATGCGACGAATACGGATTCTATGTCATCGACGAAGCCAACATCGAGACTCATGGCATGGGGTATAGCTTACAAGCCGGAGGAAGTCTCGGTAACAATCCTCTCTATTTACCGGCTCATTTAGACCGTCTTAAAGACATGGTAGAACGGGATAAAAACCACCCGTCTATCATCACATGGTCTTTGGGGAACGAGGCGGGGAACGGTTACTGTTTTTATGAAACCTATTTGTGGCTGAAACAACGGGATCCGTCCCGTCCGGTTCAATACGAACGTGCCGAACATGAATGGAATACGGATATCGTTTGCCCCATGTATATTTCCCCGAAAGGAATCGAAGCATATGCTCTTAACCCCAAATCGCATCGGCCTCTTATCCTCTGTGAATATGCCCACGCTATGGGGAACAGTTTAGGAAACTTCCAAGATTATTGGGATATCATCGAAAAATACGATCTTCTTCAAGGCGGCTGTATATGGGACTGGGTAGATCAAGGACTCGAAAAGACAAATGAAAAAGGCGAAAAATTCTGGGCTTACGGCGGTGATTACGGAGATACCGGAACTCCCTCCGATGGAGATTTCTGTATCAATGGTATCGTATATCCCGACCGGAAAATAAAACCGCAGACCATTGAAATGGGCAAGGTTTATCAAAATATCAAATTCAAGAACTTCGACCGAACGAAAGGAACGATCGACGTTCAAAACGAATTTTTCTTCACAGACCTCGACAAATACGATTTCGCCTATGCGGTAAAAGGGAACGGGAAAGTATTGAAAACCGGGAAATTCGCCGTCTCGTTGCGTCCGCGTCAAAAATGTACGGTTGCATTGAACGGGCTGCCGAATATGGATAAAGAAACCGTAGACTATCAAATCGAATTCGAGGCCAGACAGAAAAAAGCGGAACCTTTCCTTCCGCAAGGTTATGTCGTAGCACGCGAACAAATCTCGGTCAAACCGGCTATCAAGCCAGTTGCAAAACCCGATCAAGGAGTCGTCGCACAAACCGATAATGGAGATAAGACGATTTTCTCCGGCAAGAATTTCAGTGTTACATTCGACAAAAACAGCGGCTTGATCACCTCGTACCGGTATAAAGGAACCGAATATATCCTCGACGGATTCGGACTCCGCCCCGCTTTTTGGAGAGCTCCGTTAGACAACGACTACGGCTATAACTCACCCAAACTATTGGGTAAATGGAAAGAAGCCTTCCAACAGCCCCCTGTCGCCCGTTCGTTCTCCATCGATAAAAAAGAGAACGATAACGTTCGTGTCGTTTGCCGATACCTTTACCCGCAAACCCGGTCGGAATGGGAAATCTCCTATACGATATTCGGTAACGGAGTTATCAAGGTAGACAACACGTTCGAGGTATCCGATCTCCAAGCGCCCATGATTCCCCGCGTAGGATTGCGTATGCAGTTACCCGACTCATTCACCCGGTTGGAATACTATGGCCGAGGACCGTGGGAAAACTACATAGACCGTCGTACCAGTTGTTTT
>OBJG01002252.1_pt1 | contig 12340 bp, 6 predicted proteins | sample 1517941 | NCBI WGS metagenome assembly OBJG01 (sample SAMN04571712, study PRJEB22368) | human gut metagenome | biome: human gut; material: stool | host: Homo sapiens | place: Luxembourg | collected 2012-09-21
CTCCGCCGGTTCGGTAAACGACCATCAACTGGCATTTTACGACATCATGCCCACTTTCTGCGAATTAATAGATGACAAAGGCTTCCCGAAGAAGTATGTCAACAAGAAGTTAGAAGACGATTGTTTCGACGGCATTTCCTTTGCCCCTACCTTATTGGGCGATGCCGGTAAACAGCAGAAACATGATTTCCTCTATTGGGAATTCCATGAAACCGACCAAATGGCAGTACGTATGGGAGACTGGAAACTGGTAATCAAGAAAGGGAACCCCCATCTGTACGATCTTTCAAAGGATATCCACGAAGATAACGATATAGCGGCGCAGTACCCGGATATTGTGAAACGGATGCTTGAAGTTATCCGACAGGAACACAGGCCTAGCGATATGTTTCCGGTTACATTGCCGGAGTTCGCTTCGGATTATCCTTTACTTTCTAACATAGAAATCTTATAAAACTCAAAAGACACCTCCGGATGAAATTAATAAAGCTGTTCGTTTAAAAAGTGAATATTATAACGAAAAAGAAAAGGAGAAAAAGATATGAATACAACATCACTAGACCAGATCAAGGATCGCTATTATGGTGAAAAAGGAACACCAGAACGTGACCAGCGGGCTATGACTCAAGCAGAACTTGCAGACCGGATAGAAAAGAAGCGTTCTTTTATTTCCAAAGTCGAAAATGATAGTGGCAATATCACTCTTAAAACTCTTTATGACATAATAGAACGCGGATTAGGTGGTAAACTGAAAATTGAGGTACAATTATAAATTCTGCTACATAGAGTTTATCCTCACTTTTACCTACACGCTTACATTCATGCTCCGTATCGCCTTATTCATCGGTGATACAGCATGGTGTAAGTAAATAAAAAGAGTGGTGTAGGTAAATTTGCCTACACTACTCTTTACTCCGTTTCTTCTCTACTTTTGTTTCTTCTAAACAGGGATTGTATATGTCAGTCTCCTATGTTCATTGTGAAAATTACATGTGTTTATTGCATTGATATACAGTGTTGTAGCGATGCTTGTGTCTGTGAGGCTCGTGCTCCACGGCTGTGAAGCACGAGCCTCATAATTGTGGAGCAGCTGATTCACAATTGTGGCCATTCGGAAATAAAGCACTCTGAGGTAAGAAACTACCTATGCGGAAACAATGAAGCAGCTGTGTTTGCGCTACATAACAGCCTTTTCACGTGTGTTCCTCCTTATACTGCGTCGGCGAACATCCCATATACTGTTTGAACACCGTGCTGAAATAGCGTGATGTAGAGAACCCTGTCTGATCCGCTATCTCATTTATGCTGAGGGCACTGTGTGTAAGTAACCATACAGCTTTTTCCATCCTGATTTTAGTAATATAATCATTTGCCCCCATTCCGGTCAGTGCTTTTAACTTATTGTAGAGGGATGCGCGGCTGATGCCCAGTTCTGTACAAAGTAGCGGTACTCCCATTTGCGGATTTTCCAGATTATCTGAAATGGTTTTATTCATTCGATTGAGGAATTTCTCGTCGGCCGAACTGAATGTACTTTCCTGTGGCTGAGGAAGCGGCTCTGTGCCGGAGTAACGCATCCGCATCCGCTCGCGGTTTTTTAGCTGGCTTTGAATAATTGTATAGAGAATATCGACTTCAAAAGGTTTGGTCTGATAAGCATCCGCTCCATTTTTGTAGCCGAATGTCTTGCTCTCTTCATCATTGCGGGCTGTGAGTAGAATAACGGGAATATGACTGATTTCCAAATCCTCCTTGATATGTTTGCATAGTTCGTAGCCGTTCATGCGAGGCATTTGGATGTCGCTGACAACAATGTCCGGATGCGACTCACGGCAGATGCGCAGAGCTTCTTCGCCATCATAAGCCACCCATATCTTTTTGAACTTATTCCTGAGAGCCTCCGACAGATAATCAGTCAAATCTTTGTTGTCATCTACAATAAGTAAGGTGTTACCTTGGGTTTCTTCGTTTCCGCTTGTTCCGTCCGGGATGCTTTCCAGCTCTTCGGTAGGAGCTAATAACTCATTCAGATAAGGCTGGGGTTGTAGCGTAACTCTTCCCGGTTGCGTATCCCGCGGCAGTTCGAACCAGAAGGTGGACCCGGGAGAGTCTCCATGATCGTAGGCGCCGATACTTCCGCCATGTTGTTCTGCGAGGATTTTGGAGTAGGAGAGTCCGATACCCGTTCCGGGGCGACTGTTGTTGCCCTGATAGAACCGGATAAACAGATTGTTTATGTCTACATCCTTTAAGCCCGGACCTTGGTCTGAGATGGAAATGCGGACACGGGTCTGGTCTTCCGATAAACTTGCAGATACCTCAATCAGACTATTCTCATCACTGTATTTCAATGCGTTGATTAGTAAGTTGGTTAAGATGGTGCTGCATTTCTCTTTGTCGAAACAAAGGGTATCCACATCTTTATCCGGGGTATAGGATATGGAAATGCCTTTCATGTTGGCTTCCGGCCTGAAGTCGGCTATGAGTTGCTCGATCCACGAATTTAATTCTACGCTTTCGATATTCAGCGAACTTTGTCCCACTTCCATTTTCCGTACATTCAGCACCATGTCAAGTAGTTTCTTCATGCGCCCCGATTGCCTGCTGATACTTTGTATTACCGGATACTTTTCATCTTCAGGCGACAATGTTCCCAACAACTGTTTCAGTGGAGCATGTATCAGGGTCAGCGGCGTACGCAGTTCGTGATTGATATTAATGAGGAAACGTACTTTTTCTTCATATACCTGCTGCTCATGCTCTTTCATTGCCCATTTCAGCTTGTTCTCTTTGCGGCGCAATAGGGAGAAGAAAGCCAGTATTATGCTTATGAAGGCTACTACAATACAGCAAATAGTGAACCAGACGGACTTGTACCACGGTGGAAGCACTACTAATTCCAGTATCCGGTAGTCTTCCGTCCACCCGCCGCTACGGGTGCTGCACGAGGCTAACACCTGATAGGTCTTTGCCGGCAATCCGTTGAACGTCAGTTCCGGTTGATAAGAGTACATGATTTGCCCATCCATGCCGCGCAAGGTGTACCGGTACATGGGCTTGCGGAAAATATCTCTGTCATGGGCAATGATTTTGATGGAGATGGGTTTGCTGTGTTCCTGTACGGTTAGGCTGCGTCCGTTTTTTATAAAGGCATTCATTCGTTCTCCGCCCACAGCCACGTCGGCCAACTCAAGAACAGGAGGAACTGTATCTTCGTCCGGCAGTTGTTTGTCAATGCAAAGCAAGCCGTTGACCCCTCCCATATAAATGTCCCCTTCTGCGGATAGTAGCCGTGGTTTCTCCAGATACTCGTTTTGGATAACGCCGTCCGATTCTCCGTATAGGATAAACTCTCCTTCATGGATGAGGTGGGCAAACAGTTTTCCGTCCGTCCCTATCCATACACGTCCCCGTCTGTCACAAATCAGTGAGTTGATTTCATTAATCAGCTTATTGGGGATGTTGACATGTTCGTGCTTTTCTGCGGAATACCGGCTGAGTCCATAATTGCTTCCTATCCAGAAAATGCCGTTTTCATCAACTGAAACAGTATTGAATATCGTGTCTCCTGTGCAATGATACAGCGTCTCTAATCGGTTGGTCCGGGAGTCTATCTGATAGATGCATTTGATGTCGTGCAAATAGGAGATGGGACCATTCTGGCATATTGGTAAGACAGTACCAATGATTGTCGGAGTATGTTTATCTAAGGAGATAGGGGTGAATTCTTTCTTTTCTATGTGATAGCTATAAGGTATTTCAGAGAGTAGCAGCACTGTTTCCTGAGAGTTCCGGAAGACATTTACAGCCTTTCCGCGTTGGCACAAGAGGGCGTTGATACTGTCGTTCACGATAATCAATGGCCGATACTCTTCGGTTTGTTTATCAAAGAAGAATAATCCTTTACTGAACAAAGAGACCAGCAGGTGCCTTTTGTCCACTTCCGTAATGGAAGAGATTTTGTCTCCCCAGGTAGACTTTGTATGGTAGAATCTATTGTCGTCGGGGTAGAAACGGTTGATCCCGCCGCCGTCTGTTCCTATCCATATATCCTTTTCTTCGCCCTGATAGATGCTTAACACTGCTTTTTCGCTCAGTCCGTATTCTGTGCCGGGCAGTGCATCCGAATATATCTTCATTCCCACTTCCCTGATATTTATCAGTCCGCCGCGTACACTGCCTGCCCACATGTTGTTGTTTGAGTCGGAATATAAGCAGAGGATGGAGTTGACCGGCAGGGAATAAGGATTACCGGGTGCGTGGGCTATGGTGGATATCTCATCATTCTCCGGATTCAGGATATAAATGCCTGAACCATCTGTTCCAATCCATATCTGTCCGTTGTTCTCAGCCAGGGAAAGCACTACATTGGTTTGCAGGAGGGAGTTCCCGGTGTGATAGGAATGCAAAAGTTTACCTTGGCGGTCATAACATTTCACTCCCTGATGATAGGGGGCGAGCCATATATGTCCGTCTTTGTCTATCAGGCTGGTTATGATTTCATTACTTTCAAAAGGAACAGGGTGAGTCCGTCCCGTAGGTATATCGACGAGCAGTGCATGGCTCCAACGGCTGGTGCAAAGCAGAGTCCGGTCGTCCCATTTTTGCAGATTGGTGATGTTATAATGACTGTTGGGAGTCAGCGGACATAGGAATCTGATTTTGTGATTGGCATAATCATATTTATATAGCCTTCCATTGCCTCCGAATATTACTCCGTCCGTCCAGGGACAAATAGAAGACACCACAACCGGGTTCTGGTCTTCATCGCGCGCTTGCAGGAAAGTGTCTTCCTGATAGTTATAGTGGAAGAGTCCTTTCGGCGTGATGGCCCAGATGGTATGTTCTTCGTCTTCAATGATATGGGTGATATTTCCCAATAAGTATTTTCTTAGCTCGTAACCGTCAAAACGCCCTATACCGGACTTGGTTCCGATCCATACATATCCTTTGTCGTGGCTTACTACCAGGCAACGAACAGAAGAGGACAGACCGTCCTGGGTACTAATCTGCTGGAAAGCATATTGTTTATTACCTGTAACTTTACCCGGTAGGAATAATAGTAGGCACAATATGAATGCGGTTAACATGTTTTTCTTCATGGTGCTATACAAAGATTGGAACAAAAATAGTCTTTTGTTTCGAGCCACACAAAACAAAAAACAGGTATTTCATGATGATGGTCCCTGTTTTTATCTGTTTGGGCTGTAAAAAGTCAATTTTAATTGGAAATGAATCAAACAAATAATCGCTTCCCGACACGTTGGGAACAGAAATTATGCTTACCTTTGTGCGTAAGCAGAAAAAACAGAAGTTATGGTACAGAAAGACAGATATATACGTTTTGACTGGGCGGTGAAGCGCTTGCTGCGCAACAAAGCCAACTTCGGCGTGCTCGAAGGCTTCCTCACCGTGTTGCTGGGCGAGCCTATCCGCATCGTCGAGATACTGGAAAGCGAGGGCAACCAGCAACGTGAAAACGATAAGTTCAACCGTGTGGACATCAAGGCGCGCAACAGTAAGGATGAAATCATCATCGTCGAGGTTCAGAACACGCGCGAGATATACTATCTGGAGCGCATCCTCTTCGGCGTTGCCAAGGCCATCACGGAGCATATCGAGCTGGGAGAACTTTACTCCCAAGTGAAGAAGGTATACTCCATCAGCATTCTCTATTTCGACATTGGCAAGGGCAACGATTACTTGTACCACGGTCAGAATTCCTTTGTGGGCGTGCATACAGGCGATTTTCTGGAGGTCACCACTAAGGAGAAGGATGCCATCGTGCGCAAGCTGCCTGCCGAAATCTTCCCCGAATACTTCCTGATTCGTGTGAATGAGTTCAACAAAGTGGCTGTCACCCCGCTTGAGGAGTGGATAGAGTATCTGAAAACCGGCATCATCCGCCCCGATACGAAAGTTCCCGGACTGGAAGAGGCACGCCGCAAACTGATTTATTACAATATGGACAGGGCGGAACAACTGGCGTATGACGAACATATCAATGCCGTAATGATTCAGAATGATGTGCTGAGTACGGCGGCGGAGGAAGGAAGAGAGGAAGGCAGGCAGGAAGGGCTGGCGGAAGGCAGGAAGGAAGGCAGACAGGAAGAAAAAATAGAGAACGCCCGAACAATGAAATCTTTGAATATCTCCTCCGAGGTCATCCACCAGGTGACGGGTCTGCCTATCAAAGACATAGAAGAATTATAAAAATAACAAGATACTATTTATTTTTCGTCTCGCCCGATTTTCGTTTTATGAAAAGCAGGCGGGACGTTCTGTTTTTTTCCGGCGTAGAGACAGAAATATGAACCTGCCTAAGGAGTTGCCTTGGGCAAATAGCTCGAAAATATCCCCTGACCGCATTGCTTTTCAAAGTAAAGGGTAAAGCAATATGTGACTTTACCCTTTACTATATATAATAGGAATATATATACTGAATATTCCGATTTTATTGTGATAACCCTATCTCTTTTTTCTCTTTCTACTATTCAACCTAGTATCTACCGAAGATGCTATATAATATCATGGGTTGGATAGTAGAGTCGAATTCTCCATGATAATCGAGAGGTTTCCAAATTTTTCCTGCTTTTTCAAAAAGCAGGTATTGATAATCATCGAAACAACCATCCTTAAGTATTAAGTTTATGAGATTATTCACAGCATCTTTAAAATCAGGAGAAGAATCTGTTAAAAAGATGTTGGCACCTAAGGGGGTATTCCAAATTTTACTGTAAAGTATAGCATTCGCTATATCAGGAAATATGTGTGCTTCAAATTCATAAGTAAACTTTTTATTTGGATCATCGAAATCTTCTCCATAATATAAGTGTTGCAGAGCATATAATAGTTCTTCCTCAAGAGTTTTTGAGTTAATGTCTTTTTTGCTTGCAAATAAAATAGTTCTATCAGTAGACTTATATTTTCCTTTTGATTGCCCTTCGATAGAAGGATCAATGTGGAAGTTGATTTTTATGCCAACTTTTGTTAATGAGTTATAGACTTTTTTTCTGAATTCATCGTAATTCATACTTACTATAGCTTTTTCAAGAAGTTTCTTTTCTTCATCTGTTAAAGTAGACTTATCTCCGTATATTTCGCCAAGAACTCCTGTTTCAGAACCGCCGATTTGAATAGAACCTCCAGGGTTGGGATTTTCAGGATCGCCTCCGCCTAGTGGAGGACATTCTTCTACAGGGTAATAACCAACTATCACAGTAGGACAAAATAGGTCGTCGCCACCTACACCAAACTCCATATCATCCATGCCTTGCCCCCTATCGCAATTGGAGTCAGAACCATAAATAGGATAATATACTATAACACAATCTCCTTCAGAGGAGCGTGTAGCGATATTTGAGGGTATAACATCTTTCAAACTATCTGTTACTTTTGATAAACTCGCTATAATCTTCCCTTCTGAATATCTCCAACCATTAATAAAGGTCCCATTCACTTCATAAAAGAAGACACTGCCACTGAAATCAGGTTGGCGATATAGGTAATTGTTCTTTCCGATTGTTCGAGTTTCTTTTAAATACTTATAAGTTCCAATGAAAATAGTAATGAAACTTCTTGTCTTGTTTGTTTTTTTATCTAATAAAGTTACTAAACGAGCGTTGTTACGAATAAAATTATGTTTCTTATCAGCTATCCAATGAGCTTCTGTATCATTGTCCATTATGAGATATGAACCATGAATGTAGATAGGGGTCTCTACTACCTCATACTGCATTTTATTATACTCTTTGGCTTCATTCCAATGAGGTTTGTATAACCATTCTTCACTGCTACTAATTCGTGTTGTAATAACTGGAGCATAGTTCTTCTCAAACCACGCTTTCGCTACCGATATGGTTAATTCTTCATTTTTTTGATTTTGCTGATTGGCTTCAGAGTTTCCATCTCCTTGTAGCATATGGTCAGCACAAGCTAATAGCATACAGAGTATCCCTATATACACTAGGATATTCCACTTTCTGTAAAATCTAATGTTTTTCATGTTCTTTTTTATTAGTTTGACAATTATTTAATTTTATCTTCGAAGATACTTTTTAAGTCGCGATGTAGTTTGAATGTATTGAAACCGTAAACCTTTACATCTTCTGTTAATATTTTATGAGCTATTCTGCATGCTTCTTTTCTTCTTCCCGTTTCGTTGTATAAAAAGGCTAATTTCCCTCGTGGAGTTTGTAAGGAAGGCATCATAGCAGCAGCTAATTTATAGGCTTTCTCTGCTTCTTCCCACTTCCCCTTTTCTTTTAAATAATCTCCTTTTATTAAGAATAAACCAGGAGTCGGAAAATTAGTTTCCAAGAAATGTATGGAATAAAGAAATTTTATATTTGAATGATTTGCTCTTAGTATTTGGCTATAGAGATAGACAAAGTTTATATCACTTTTCATCTCTTTCTTTACGTTAATGAGTGTATTGGGGAGTTCAGTATTATTAGATTTCAGACAAATATATAGTTTGTGATATGCTTCCCATTTATTCCAAAGTTGGCTACTCAGGCAAATAATGGTAAGACTATATACGGCTATTTTTGCTATTTTAGAGTATTTATTATAAGGAAGTTCATAATACTTTTTATCTCTCTTTTTGTTTATTATGAAGGCTATTCCGATAACCCATAATGTAAGTAATGGGAATACTTGATCCGGATAGGCAAAAAATCCCCATATTGCAATTCCTGCCAGAAGCGATTTGCATGTAATAGTAACCGAATTTCTGCTTTTTGATGGAATAAGTAACCAAATAATGAAAGTTAAATAGACAAACAAGCCTATTAGTCCATACTCAACAGTTATACGTAAGGGTTCATTAAATGCTAAATGAGTATTTCCTGCTAATATCTTTTCTTCAGTAGATGTTGATGGCCTACCCATATATTTCGCTTGATAATATAAATAATTAGCAGCGAAACCACCTTTGCCGAATCCTGTTAAGGGTTTGTCTTGTATCATTTGCCAGCTAACTTTCCATATCAGTAAACGTCCATCAGCAGATTTTGGCTTTAAATAATATAATGCTCCGGCAGATACACCAATACAAAGTGCAATACTTCCACAATATATCAACTGTTTTAATCGTAACTTTTTGGTCACAAACCGCAAATACAGGCAATATAAAATAGAAACGATTAATGAAATGTAAGCTGCACGAGCATATGTTAGTATAAGTAGGGGTATACAGAATAATGCAATGGCGATTATGATTACTAACATCTTGCGATATTTTTTTAGTTTGATATAAAAAAGTATGAATGTATTCAGTATAGCCCCTAACAAGGAACTTAATATTATAGCAAGTATTGCTGGATTATGATAGGGACCAGTTAATGTGAAATATTCACTATAGGAGGAGAGGCATCCCAAGTATTGCAAATATCCCCAACATGCAAGTAGGACAGCTGCCCCAAGAACGCTTTTAAAAGCAACTAAATAGTATATTCGCTCTATATGACACAGTATGATGAACAGTATTAGTAAGCTGTAGCTTCCTATATTCCATAGATTTACTAAATCCCTAAAGTCAATCAAATAAAATACTAGAAAAAGGAAACATAAGATTGTGGGTTTATATAATTTAGCTTTTCCTTGAAAGATACTTAAAGATATTATACTTATTATGATTGATACTATAGCTATACTAAATATGGATGATGTCTGGGGATGATTGAATACCTCAAAGAAAAAGCCAGATACAGAGAATGTTATTATCATTCCCAGTAACAAAGAAATTGAGTAATTCATGACTTTTTTCATATGCAAATTCTCGTGTTATAAATGTCCGTGTCTAAACATATCTTAGTGCGAATCTTGTGAATGCCTTTTCTTGACTAAAATTAAATTAGCCAAAATCGTATTTAGACTTTTGCTATGGTGTATTTAGACCTAAAGGTTAACAACCTTTTGAGGCAAAATTAGATAAATGCTTATTCGTGTACAAATTTATATACCAGAATATTAGTCGTTTAGCTATATTTGGACTCGCCTTAGCTAAAATTGGATTATAGTGTCTTGTCTTGCTTGTTTTGAGAGGAAGAAATGAATTTTATTCGCATTTGTTTACTGCCTCTTGGCTAATAAAGACTTGTTTATCTTTTGGAAAAAAGAAAGGGAGTTCCTCTTTGCCTTGATCGAGATTTCGTAACCAATATATAGTTCCACTGGGTATAGAATCAAAATCTATATAATTATATTTCGAATGTACTGTTTCATGTTCTATCCATTTGTTGTTATCAAAGTAGAGTAATTGATAATGATTATTGGGCTCTATACCATTTCTGGAATTTCTTGGATACAACTGTAATGCTTTGGCACATACCGGTGGGGTAAACTCAATGCCAAACCAACTTGATTCAATGTAAGTATCAGGATTTCCGTCACATGCCTGAAGATAAAGCGGTCCTGACTTGATAGGGGTTCCTTTCACTTTCATATATTGGGTAGTTGCAGGGATGTGGCATTGTAATGAATCAAAGATAGGCAATGGGCTTGGATGGGTGTAAATGTGTTTATTGTCTTTTGCCGCTAAAAACTCATATTCAGCAATATTGATAGAGCTATTGTCTTTTGTCTGCAATTTATAGTATCGGTATTTCTTATTATTATCTATATTGTATTTCTGCCAATATGGGGCAGGTGGAGTGGTGATCACATATAGTGTGTCATAAGAGCCTTCTATTTTATTAGTGGCCAATAGAAGTGCTCCTTTCATATTGTTCCGATAGTTGTCTAAGTGTGGTTTGGGAGGGTATTTACGTAACAGATGTATGGAAATTCTTTTTTGATAGTTACAATTTATAGTTTCTTTTTGAAATTTTCCTGTTGTGGAATCCTGTCGTATTATAAAAGCCATATCAAACTGAATTGATTTCCCATTATTATCTATATAGGTAGGGAAAAAAAGTGTATTTATAGGTACCTTATGATAGTGGACTATTTGTTTTATCGAATCGATACTCCCCCAAGCGACTGGATTAAGTCCTTGTGTGTTAAAAAGGGATAAATAAGCAAGATTATTTCCTTTTATTGGAGGGGTTGGCAAACTTATATCTGTACAAACATGATAATTAGGGGTTACATCCATAATTGTCGCTTTATTGAAAACTGCAGGAATTTCTTCTTCTTCAGCTTTCAGAAAATAAGGTGTATCTTTCTGCGCTCCGAATGTCATACGATATACTTTGCTAGCATATTTTAAACTTAACTCCCAATCTTCTCCTAAATTGTTATAAGGAGGAGTATAGGGGTGAAAAGTTAAAGTGGAATCGGGGGAACTGCACCAATAATGCCTGCTATCTTTATCAGTCCATTGGGGGGTGAACTCGTAGACAACAGGTATTCCGCATGCACGGAAAATATTGCAAGTTATAGCTGCCAGGTTATGACAATCCATTTTGAATGAAGGGATGAAAAGATCATAAATTCCAATATGAGTATTGGTATTTATGCGTTTATTCAGGCTTTTCTGTAGCCTAACATATTTTTTATATAGTTCAATAGGTTTACGTATGTTATCCATTCCATTATAGGAAAGTTTATTATACATCATTTTACGTAAGTCTATTTTGTTATTAACCAGTGCTTCGTTTACAGTACGATAGGGAAGAATCCATTCTTTGAATTCATCAAAACTAAGATTTCTCAGTAAAGGAGAATTATGCCATTCCCTGAAAGCTGCATCAATATTAAGGATTAAAAAATCTTTTGTTAGAATCTCGATGTCTTTCTGCCCAGTAGTTGTTTCTGGTGGAAGTAATGTCGCATATTCAGCAGCTAATATTTGTTGTATAGAGTCGTTTACATTGATGTTGGAATCTACTTGATAAATCGAGTCTATCTTTCTGAAATAGTGGGAATAAGTAGGGGGTATATTTAGCGAGACACTGCTTTTATGATAGGGCATATTAGCTATTAAAAAACAAGCTGCTGCATATTTCTTTGAATCTTTACCTTTATAATGCTCTAAAACTGCAATCAGGTTTTCTTTGTTGTCTTTAGCTGATAATAAGGCTTCCTCTACTTCTTTGGGAAAGTGTCCGCATGAAGTAAATGCAAGTATATAGACTATATATGTAAATTTCTTAATAGATGAATGCATAGCATATAATATAATGATAGTGTAAGTCAATATAGAAGTTGAATTTGATCGTTAGATTTTTAAGTAAATGGTAAGAATGTTTCCCATTATACTGAGTAGGCGATCCTTCCATTGCTCTCGTACTGAGCCATACATATCCTTTGTCGTGGCTTACTACCAGGCAACGAACTGAGGAGGACAAACCGTCCTGGGTACTGATCTGCTGGAAAGCATATTGTTTATTACCTG
>OBJG01002256.1_pt1 | contig 12327 bp, 10 predicted proteins | sample 1517941 | NCBI WGS metagenome assembly OBJG01 (sample SAMN04571712, study PRJEB22368) | human gut metagenome | biome: human gut; material: stool | host: Homo sapiens | place: Luxembourg | collected 2012-09-21
CGGCGGAAGGTGATATGATCGTCTTCGTCCGCTTTGTAGCTATGGACTTCCAAGATAAGTCCGGCATTCAGAGGTGGCTGGGAAACATAACTCAGTACCGGTTCATGATTCCCATAAAACTTACGGATTTTCTCACGCAGCATGATGCGACGGGAAACGTATTGCTCGTTGTCGTTCGGCATGCCGAAGAATGCCAAACGGAGAATCTGTTCGTCTTGAGGCAACTGTGCCAGCAGGGCGTCTACCATTTCACCGAAAGTAGCCAGTCCGGTCGTATAAATATTATAATGTATTTTATCGCAATAGTTCATAAAGAGTTCACATATTCGGTTAATGCTTCGATATCTTTCTCTGAAACTTTCTTCTCGATGCCGTGTTTATGGACACTGAACACTTCCTTCATGGTAGCGGCACGTCCGTCGAACAAATAGGGAGCCGTACGCCACACTTCACGCAAAGTCGGAGTATCCCAACCTTTTTCGAACTCTATATCCTCACCTATGCGGTGGTATTTCATATCCGTATAATAAACACCGCTATGGCATTCCCCGCATTTCAGCTTTTCGAAAACCTTTTGCCCTTCCTTTGCCAAATCAGACAGCTCGCCATTCACCAAGTAAGGACTGGGCACGGGACGAAGTGATTTCAAATAGGCATCCACACAAACAGCATCTTCTTCCGAAACTTCAAAAAACTGGATGAAGTTGAATCCTGCCCGCACAGCCCGTTCCGCATGTTCACGGATACCGGAAATCATATTGGGAGGAGTCACATGGCTAAAGAGCATGCTCTTGCAGTTCTTGGAGTTGCCGACACCGTCGTTCATCAAGTCCCAGTTCATGCCATCCGTTCGTCCGTCTCCCGGATGGCAGCCATTACAACTCTGCCAATTCTGGAAGCAGTGCGAAGCATCGTTGAAGTAGCGTTCACCCTTGTTTTCAGCCGTTTCTTCACGTCCGGGATTCAGTTCGACAGACGTCACTTCGTTCGTATTGATATCCATGATGTTCAGGATATCGGCAAAGTAAGTCGGGATAATCAGCTTGTCACCGTTCAGGATCATATTGCGAGGACCGTTCCCCTCCAGCGGGATACGTTCGCGGAGGCCATACAAGAAAGTCAGGTCGTAGTCCAACACCGCCTTATTGGGATAGTTCAGGAATTTCTCCAACATCGCCTTATGGTCAATCACGCTGACCTCGTGCGTTCCCGAATGGGAGATGAAAACAGACTCGTCGTTGCAGGCAATGCTCCAGATACCGGCCGCACCCCGTTCGGGTTCATCCACGACGATGGCTCCCAGGAACTCCTGCTTGTCGACATCGATCACGCTAAAAGCACTCGTGTTCATCCATCCCTGCTGCAATTGAGATGTAGGGACGGTGAAACGCCCCAAGTTGTGCGATACATATATATATTTGCCGTCGGGAGTTATACAGATTCCCCGAAGGGCATTGCTTCCGTTTGCCAACTGGATGTCCTTCACCTTCGTGAAGCCATCCATTTCGATGACGGATACACAGGCGGCCACATAATCGAGATCAGCCCGCTGTGCAGGAAGGAAGTTCGTGACGAACATATATTTGCCGTCCTTGCTGAACACGGCGGACTTCGGTTCGCGCAATACCTTCACCGTACGCATCACCTTCCGCGCAACCGGATCGATTTCGGAAATCGTGGTCTGGAACTGGTTACATACATATATATGCTTCTTGTCCGGACCGAACATCGGATGACATGCTCCCGAACCGGTCGGAATAGAAGCCTCCACCCTGCCCGATTCGAGCGAGAGGATCTGTAAATGGCCTGTCGTTCCGAATGTAGTCACATATGCCTTGTCGCCATCCAAAAGGATACCCGTAGGCGCTTCGTCCATCGGGAAAGAACGCAACAATGTCTTGCCATCAGGCGAAAAAACATCCACCCGCTTTACTCCTTTATCTGTCATCAGCAACTCACCTTTGGCGTTCGCCACGACATCTGTCGGGAAGAACGGTGGGTTGCCTGCTGAAGCAAAGGAGATGCAACAGCAGGCAAAACAAGCCACCAGTGAGTTTTTAAACATGTATTTTCGTGTGTTCATGGTATATTATATTTTTTTTGCTTTACTATATCCCAACTCAAGAGAAATCGTCTGGGCCACTTTCCTTATACAGTCTGCCGAAACACGTACGACCTCTTTCGACAGCCGGTCCTTAGGGCCTGAAATCCAAATTGCCCCGCAAGGATAACCCGTATAATTAAAGATAGGCGCTCCGATGCAAATCACACCGTTCAGTTCTTCCTCATTATCCATGGCATAACCCAATTTCCGGACCTTTTCAAGTTCCTCCAGATAAGCGTCACGTGTAGTAATAGTCCGGGCGTTGTAGCGTGTAAATTCCATATAAGACAAATATCGGTCCCGGACTGTATTCGGCAAATAAGCCATGATAGCCTTTCCCGGAGCCGAACAATGCAAATCGAAAGGTTTTCCCGGCGAGAGGATAAAACGGAACGTATGATGTCCCTGCGCCTGCTCGATAAAGATACCTTTCCGGTCCCCCAGCACGCCGAAGCATGCCGTCTCTTTCACTTGGTCGCGCAAATCGCGCAAACGAGGCAAAACAGTTTCCAGCAAATTGTGTTCATTCAACGATCTGAATCCCAAAGTTAGTAATTTACGGGATAACTTGTACCTTTTTGTGTCTTCATTATAGATCAAATAATCCAAACGGACCAACGTATTTAAAATACGGTAGGCCGTAGTCTGTGAAATATCAAGGGCGGACTTGATATCCTGAAGCGTCTCACCCTGGGTGTGAAGCGACAAGTACTCAAGTACAGCGATCCCTTTTTCGAGATTCGGAACCTTGTAGTTCTCTTCTGCTTTTTCCATATTTGGAATAACGCTTTCCATATTTGAAATATTGTTTCAGATTTGAATCAAATATAAAAGAGAGCGCATAAATGCAAGCAGGATGTTTGTAAAAATTAGTTAAGTATGTCGTAAAACACATTATAGTTGAAAGGTGAAAGTGAAAATGCAAATAGCAACGCGAAGCAACTTTCAACTCTTCTTGTAGCTGACGATGGCCAGTATGTTAAAGAACACTACGAACAGGTAGATGATCCCCCTATTGCCCACCGACATCAACCCATATACAAGCCAGGCGATACAGGTACCTGTCGTGAGCAGGATAAAACCAATAATCCAATAATGTTCCAATATGTCTGACACACGCATCAAAAGCAATATAAAAAAACAGGAGCGCAACAGCTACACTCCTGTTTTAATATCTTTTAGAGATAAACCAAATCTTACTTATCTATTGTACGGGAAGGAACACCTTCGAAAGTCATTTTAACAGGATTTATAAATCCGTTCTCATCGAAAGTCATCCGGTCGATACAAGTCACACGGTGGTCGCGAGTATTGTCGTTCAGCGGGCGGCGATGGTAGACGATATAATAATCTTCAGTATTCGGAACATGCAATACGGAATGATGCCCGGCTCCTCGCGCGATTGTCGAATCCTGCTGGAGAATCGTGGCGATACGATTGAAAGGTCCGAAAGGCGAATCGGCAATCGCATAAGCGACACAATAATCGGGACCTGTCCAGCCCCCTTCGCTCCACATAAAATAGTACTTACCGTTCTTCTTGAACATGAACGGACCTTCCACATATTTATCCGGTGTCACTTCCTTGTAGACCGTCCCGTCTTCAAAAGGAACCAACCCGGTGAAATCGTCGTTCAGGCGAACGACATTACAATGTCCCCAACCGCCGTAATACATATAGTAGCGGCCATCATCGTCACGGAAAACGAACTGGTCGATCGGCTGTGCCCCGTTTACGATCTCGTTGATAAGCGGTTTGCCTAACAGGTCCTTATACGGACCTTCCGGGCGGTCGCTGACGGCAACCCCGATTCCTCCTACTTCACCTTCATGCACGTCGTTGGCCCCGAAGAAAAAATAATATTTGCCATCCTTATGGATGATAGACGGCGCCCACATGGCTTTCTTCGCCCATTTCACGGCGGAGGTATCGAGCACAGATGAATGTTTCGTCCAGTTCACCAAATCCTTGGATGAAAAACAGTCGAAATAAGTCTGCTTCTCATACGCATCGCTCCAGGTCGGGAAAACCCAATAGGTATCACCATAAATGATCCCTTCCGGATCGGCATACCAGCCCTCGAATATCGGATTACCACTGGTCACGACATCAGCAACAGCCTTCTGTTGCTGTTTCGGCTGTCCGCACGAAACTAATGCGGCAGCACACAATAGCACATATAAACTTTTTTTCATTTATGAGTTAGATTTTTTCTGTTCCATATTCTTAGCCAGCCCTCCTTCGGATGTTTCCTTATAGAGACTCGGCAGGTCGTTTCCGGTCTGACGCATCACTTCCACCACCTGGTCGAAACTTACCCGGTGCTTGCCATCGGAGAAATTGGAGAAGGTATTCGCATCCAGCGCACGGGCTGCCGCAAAGGCATTGCGTTCGATACAAGGAATCTGTACCAACCCGCAAACCGGGTCGCAAGTCAGTCCCAAGTGATGCTCCAGCCCCATCTCGGCCGCATACTCGATCTGTGCAGGCGTCCCCCCGAACAACTGGCTGGCCGCAGCAGCTGCCATCGCACAAGCCACACCGACCTCTCCCTGGCATCCTACCTCGGCCCCGGAAACGGATGCATTCGTACGGACCACATTACCGAACAACCCGGCTGTCGCCAACGCACGCAAGATACGGGAGTCACGGAAGTCGCGGGACTCTTTCAGATGGTAAAGCACAGCCGGCATGACACCACACGAACCGCAGGTCGGGGCCGTCACGATCTTGCCTCCGCAAGCGTTCTCCTCGGAAACGGCCAGAGCATACGCATAGACCATCCCACGGCTTTTGATACTGCTGCCGTAACCTTTGGCACGGATCATATAGTCGGATGCCTTACGCCGGATTCCCAGACCGCCGGGCAAGATGCCTTCGGCTTCGAGGCCGTTACGGACTGCTTGTTGCATCACTTCCCATACTTCGGCCAGATAGTCCCATATCTGCGGACCTTCGCACTGTTCGACATATTCCCAGTAGGAATGGCCGGTTTTTTCACACCAGGCCTGTATATCCTTGATAGTATGCATTTCGTAAACCTGGCCCTGCGTCAACTCGTTGTAGGTTTCGTTTGCCAACGTCCCTCCCCCGATACTGTAAATCGTCCAGTTATCCAGTTCCTCTCCGCTTTCGTCAAACGACTGGAAGAGGATGCCGTTCGGATGAAAAGGCAGGAACACCTTCGGTTCCCAAGTGATATTGGTCTTGGCCACCGGGCTCAACACTTCGAGAATTGCCGCATCCGTCATGTGGCCTTTTCCTGTAGCCGCCAGGCTCCCATAGAGCGTAACATTAAAACGTACGGCTCCCCGATTACGTTCCAGGAACATCCGGGCAGCACGCATCGGCCCCATTGTGTGGCTACTGGACGGCCCGTGACCGATCCTGTATATTTGCTTGATCGATTCCATTGTTTTGAGATTTATGAGTTATCATTTGTAATTTATGATTTATAGTTTATGCATTGATGATAAATTATAAATCTTTTCACACTTTCAAAAATATATTCCGCTTATAAAGCAGCCACAAAATTACATAAATAATCAATGCGTTCGACGCTGCAATCAAAGCCGGATAATAATTTCCTGTATATTGTTCGAGGCCATGAAAAAGAGAAGTTCCTATACATCTGAAACTAATCACGTTAGCCAGCATATAGGCCACGATCGAATTCATGCCGTAGACTTTCAACCAAGTCAGGTTCTTCCGGTGTCCCTTATAATCGATCCAATAATAGAACAAGCCCATCAACAGGAAACAATAGCCACTGCTGACCAACACCATCGAGCTCGTCCATATCTTCTTGATCACCGGCAACTGCAAGCCCCACAGCCAGCCCAGCGCAACCATTATCACACCGATTCCTAACAGCCATTGCCATTTGTGCTTCCGGTCCATTCCGCTCTTCAAGATATGCCCGGCAAAAACTCCGGTCAGCACCGTCACGCCAAAGTTCAGGCTGCTTAATATCCAGGTATAACGATAAGATTCGGCAAATACGATCTGTCCGTTCTCCACAACAGCAGCATCGCGGAATCGTCCCAGGACCGTACGGTCCACCCATTCCGCCAGGTTACCGTCCGGCGTGTAGTTGCCACCTCCATAACCATCGATCGTAATAAATTGCATGGCTCCCCAATAGGCTAACAACAAGGCGACCGCCGTCCCGATTTGCACGGACAGACGCACATGCAGGAACAGCATTGCCGAAATCAGATAGCCCATCGCAATTGCCTGCAATGTGTTCGAATAAAGATAAATCCGGTCCGGGTCCAATCCTAAAAGATTTCCCTGGCACATCATACCGAAGATCCAGAGCAAGGCCACCCGCTTGACGATACGACGGTAGACCGCCCATTTATCCGGCATCACTTTATATCGGGAAAGGGCGAACGGCATCGACACGCCCGCCATAAACATGAAGAGCGGCATCACCAAGTCCCACGAAGAGAACCCCTCCCACTGCACATGCGAGAAGCACCACAAAAAATCGTTATACCAAGGCGCATCTATCGCACGTCCGAGAGGATGCAGAACCCCTTCCAGCGCCACCAGGCAAAACAAATCGAAGCCACGTAACACGTCGAGCGACTCCAGGCGTTGATAAGATGGTTTCATGATGATTTATGATTTATGATTTGTATAAAAAAAGATTTCAGATTTATGTTTAATGTTATGTTTTCTGGTCATAAATCTGAAATCACAAATTTCTTCACACTTTCAGGAAAATTCGTTGACGGTACAGGAAGTACAGGAATCCCCAGCAAACGGCAATGTAGCCGATCGAACCGGCTAAAGGCTGCGCGGCTTCCGGCATCCATCCGACAAGTCCGCCAAACAGGCCTTGAGATGTATAAGAGAAATCGATGAATTTTTGCGCCAAATAGATCGTAATCGAATTAACCCCGATCACCTGGAAGAAGAAAGTCCATTTCCGCCATCCCAACACATCGACAATGTAATAAAACAGGGCGAACATCCAAACCGAATAGGCTCCGACAACGCAGACAAACGAACTGCTCCACAGCTTTTTGTTGATCGGGAACACCAAACTCCACAACACCCCCACCAACAGTAACAGCACACCGGCCAACACCAAGCCTGCCACCTTCCGCAACTTGATAAACTCGCCCGTAAACATTCCCAACATAGCCGTCACAATCCCCGGTAACGTGGACAACAACCCTTCCGGGTCAAAAAATCCTTGATGCAAACGCCCCGGCAACAACAAACGATCCACATAGCCGACCCAGTTGCCTTCCAGCGTGAATGGTCCGACCTCCGCACCCGGCACAGGGATAAAAGCTATCCAAACCCAATAGCCGACCAAGATCGTCCCGGCTATCCACGCCCTGACTGAAGTCCGGAAATGCACGAACAGCAAGGCGGCAAGACGCTGGCGCAACGAAGGTTCGCAAAGTCAAACTGTAGCAATCCGTTATAGACACATCCCAGCAACACCAGCGTAATTCCTCTGCGGACAATCCTTTTATAGATATCCGACTCGCTCTTCCCCTGTTCGCGCTGCTTTTCCAACGAGAACGGAAACGAGATGCCGGCAATGAACAGAAACAGCGGAAAAATCGTGTCGTGGTGTGTCAACCCGTCCCACTCCACATGATCCATCTGTCCACCTATCGCCTGAAAAAAAGAATTCGGAAACAACGTTGCCAACGCAACGAAAAGAGAAGCCCCTCCCATAATAAAGAACATATCAAACCCCCTCAGGGCATCCAGCGACAGCAGTCGCCGGGACTGTTTTTGTTTTTCCATATATACAATATCTTTTTAAGTTTACTTTGTCGATCAAGTTTGCAAAGATAGGTCTTTTTTCAACACAAGCAATTTATACAAGAAACCTCGTTTCTTCAGATACCCTAAAAATTTTCATTCTTTCCCCAACAGTGAAAATAAATTTTCCATCACATGAAAATTTATTTTCCCACTATGGAAAATTTATTTTCATGCGATGGAAATTTCTCTTTCATGCAATGGTATCAGAACAACGTTCCCAACCGAAATTTTCTTCATACCGGTCGAAGAGGGGTTCCTCTTCGATATTGTATTGACGGAGCAAATCGCGTACGTATAACTGGTCTTCGGGAGTAAAACAACGCTCCTTACGTTTCAAACGGTAAAAATGAGTCGTCCCGAAATATTCTCTCATCTCCCGCCGTATTTCTTTAGCCTGACGATAAGGGATATTGTCCAACAGGTGCTCCATGCCATAGGCATTTTTCAACGGGCTGTCGTCCATAAACCCGGAACAATCGCCATCGGGGACAACACGTTCCGGGTTGATCGCTCTCACCGCCCAACGTTCTTTCGGGATATGCCGCGACACCTGATGACGCAGACAGGTGGAAGCATGTAGGCATTTCCCGTTAAAACAAAGTGCAAAGTCGTTCGGAACCAAAGAATAATCTAATTTGTCTAACATGGTATTAATGTATTGATATTAGACAAAGGTACTCACAGATCCGGCGGAAAACAAACATTTACACTCAAAAAATGATCACAACAACAATGACTATAGGCGAGATGAGGGAGTTCACCGTGCCAACGGCTGCCATTTCATATAAGTTCCGGTTCTCCACAACCACTCCATCGGTCCATAACGGAACTTCTTCAGCCAATAATGGCTGAACACTATCTGAACACCCGTATAAGCAAGACAAACCAATACGCTCAAGAAAACACCCAGATGGCTCCAATCCAACCCGAAACCGGAAAAAATAAAGACACCGATCACGGACTGCGCGATATAATTCGTCAGGCCCATACGCCCGTAACTGACTAACGGTGCCATCGCCCGCTGCACCTTCTGCAAACGGTATCCCTCCATCACCACAATTACCCATAGATAAGCAGTCAACAGGTTAATCAGATTAGTCGTCGTCGAACTCATCCACGAATAAAAAGAGACCTCTCCCCAAGCCACAGGCGGAAGATAAGAACGCGCCACATAGAGCAGTCCCAATCCTGCGAGGGCAAGCAAGGCCCAGCGGTTCAGCCGGCCACGAAACTCGTCCATACGTTCGAATAGACGGATGCGTCCTACGATGAACCCTAAGATGAAAAGTCCCAAGGTCAAGTAAATACGCCCGCTCGACACCTGGAAGCGCATTTTTCCGACGATCCCGTCCCAAGCGTTACTCTCGATCGTTTCAGACAAGGTCGGGACTTTCCGAGGACCTGCCGGACGGGAAGCAGGCCTTTCGGCAACACGTTCCACCTGCTCGACCGCCGGAGCCGTCAGGCTTTTATAAGCTACCGGGACAAGTGTCGCCCCCCCTAAGAAAAGAAACAGCGTAATCCCTGCCAACAGCTTGGTCGGCCATTTATACATCAACACCAAAACAAACCCCAGTATCGCATATATCAGCAAAATATCCACCCGGACAATCAAGCCGTGTAAATAACCGATCGCCAACAAAAGAACCAGCCTCCACAAAAAACGTGGACGGAAGTCAAGTCCTTTCTTCGCCGCCCGATCCATCTGGATAAAGAAACTTAAACCGAACAGGCAAGAGAAGATAATGAAGAATTTCCCGAAAACCAGATAATTGATAAGCCAACTGAAAATCTCGTTCATCGTTCCCTCCCACGGGAACACAGCCTGAGACGTCATCGTCCCCATAGCTCCAAAATGTTGCATAGAATGAATCAGGCAAATGCCGATAAGAGAAAAGCCACGCAAGGCATCGATCACTGTAATACGCTCTCCGGGAGCAAGCACTGTTTTTGTTGTTTCCATATTTTCAAATTTCAGATTTGATTTTTATTCGTTTTCTTCCGGGAACAAAATTACAGGGCATCACTCGAACAGAAGGAATACAAATTACGGTTTTGTGGATATTTTTTACTGTAGAACGGCTCTTGGTTCGGAATGAATCACATAGTGACCTGTTTTAGGATTCAAGAGAAACAAGATTGTAAATTAATTCGTATGTTTGCAGCCGTAACCTAAAAAAAATAAAGACAATGACAGTAATCATTTTAATAGCAGTGATCGTGATCCTGGCAATCTGGATCGTTTCTTTGTATAATTCGTTAGTGAAATTGCGCAACAACCGCGAGAACGCATTTGCCGACATCGACGTACAGCTCAAACAACGCCATGACCTTATCCCACAGTTGGTCGAAACGGTCAAAGGCTATGCCTCACACGAGAAAGAGACCCTGGAACGCGTCATTAACGCCCGTAACGGAGCGATCAGCGCCAAAACGATCGACGACAAGATCATGGCCGAAAACGTCCTGACTTCCGCTCTTGCCGGATTGAAGATCACGCTCGAGGCCTATCCCGATCTGAAAGCCAACCAGAACTTCTTGCAGTTGCAGGAAGAAATTTCCGACCTGGAAAACAAACTGGCTGCCGTGCGCCGTTATTTCAATTCGGCCACGAAAGAGTTGAACAACGCAGTCGAGACATTCCCGTCCAACCTGATCGCCGGTATGTTCGGTTTCAAGAAGGAAGTGATGTTCGACCTGGGCGAACAACGCGCGACACTCGAAGAAGCACCTAAAATCAAGTTCTAAGGATGCAATACGTCGGTATACAAACCCAACAGAGCAGGAACAATTTCCGGTCCCTGCTCCTGCTTTGCTTGTTTCCCTGCCTGGTAATGGGATTGCTTTTTGCGTTCTGCTACCTGCTCCACCTGTTGGCAATGAACGACGACGGCCTGACGGGGGCCGAACTGCTCGGATATTCCACCGGGATGTTCATCCATTTGGCGCCATACGTATTGGGAGGTGTACTCATATGGTTCATCATCGCCTATTTTGCCAATACAAGCATCATCAACTCGGCAACCGGCTCCGAACCTTTGTCGAGAATGGAAAACAAAAGGGTATACAACTTAGTGGAAAACCTATGTATGAGCCAGGGAATGAAAATGCCCAAGATCAATATCATCAACGACGATTCTCTGAACGCTTTTGCAAGCGGCATCAACGAAAGGACTTACACCGTCAGCCTCTCACGGGGGATCATCGACAAGTTGAACGACCAAGAACTGGAAGCGGTCATTGCACACGAGCTGTCGCATATCCGCAACAAAGACGTGCGCCTGATGATCGTATCGATTGTCTTTGTCGGCATCTTTGCCATGCTCGCACAGATGGCCATGCGTTCCGTCTACTACTCGTCGATGAGCCGCAGGAGAGACGAGAAAAACAACACTGCGATCATCATCGTCTTAGTCATGGTTGTTGCAGCCATCGGTTATTTCTTCTCCATGCTGATGCGTTTCGCCATCTCGCGCAAACGGGAATACCTGGCCGACGCCGGGGCTGCCGAGATGACCAAGAATCCGCTCGCCCTCGCCAGCGCACTACGGAAAATCTCGGCCGATCCCGACATCGAAGCCGTCAAACGAGAAGACGTAGCCCAGCTTTTCATCCAGCATCCGGGCCAACAGGCCAAAAGCGCACTGAACGGTTTAAGCGGACTTTTCGCCACTCATCCACCCATTGAAAAGCGGATACAAGTACTCGAACAATTCTAAATTTAATCAAGATTTAATATCCCTAATCATTCCAATCCCTGCATTAATTTAATATCTTTGATGCCGGATAAAAATAAGTGTTGGAAATGATACAAAAAGAATTGACCGGCGATCTTAAGCTGAAATGGGATCGCATACAACAGGCGATGCGGAAGATAAATGCCGACGGATGCCTGCTTACCGTGGATGTAAATCTGTATTACACAACCGGACGTATCTATAGCGGCTATTTCTATCTTCCTGCGGAAGGTGCTCCGTGGTTCTTCGTGAAACGGCCGAACGGACTGGCAGGCGATCATGTCGAATACATTCGCAAACCGGAACAGATGGCCGAGCTCTTCGCGTTCTACGGACTGGAAATGCCGGAAAAGCTTCTGCTCGAAGCCGACGAACTGACATACAACGACTATATACGTCTGCAAAAGATCTTCAATCCGAAAGAGACCGGAAACGCAACCGCAATGATGCGTGAACTGCGCCGGATAAAGACACCGTACGAGATCGAAATGTTCCGCATCTCGGCCGAACGCCACGCCAAGACATATGCCGAAATTCCCGAATGTTTCCGCCCCGGAATGACTGATCTCGAATTCCAGTATGAAATAGAAAAACGGATGCGCAAGAACGGTTCCATCGGACTGTTCCGCGCCTTCGGAGCTAATATGGATATCTTTATGGGAAGTATCCTGGCGGGAGAAAACGCCGAAG
>OBJG01002259.1_pt1 | contig 12319 bp, 7 predicted proteins | sample 1517941 | NCBI WGS metagenome assembly OBJG01 (sample SAMN04571712, study PRJEB22368) | human gut metagenome | biome: human gut; material: stool | host: Homo sapiens | place: Luxembourg | collected 2012-09-21
TCATCGGGTGGTTATGGTGTGGTTACGAATATATATGCCTGGGTGGCATTGATGCTGGTATTACTGACGTGCGGCATGGAAACGGGATTCTTCCGTTTTGCCAATAAAGGGCAAGATGATCCGATGCGGGTATATTCCACCACCTTGTTGAGCGTAAGTATCGGCTCAGTGGTATTCGTTGTTTTGGGATTGTTGTTTTTAGAACCTATTGCCGGATGGTTAGAATACGGAGAGCACCCTTGGTATATAGGTATGATGATGATTGTGGTGGCGATGGATGCTATTCAAAGTATTCCGTTCGCTTATCTGCGTTATAAGAAACGTCCCATTAAGTTTGCTGCATTGAAGTTGCTGTTTATCTTTCTCAATATTGCTCTCAATCTTTTCTATTACGTTGTTCTGAAAGGAAATGATGTAGGTTATGCTTTCCTTTTCAATCTGGTATGTACCTCTGTTGTCATGTTGTGCATGATACCGGAACTGAGAGGATTTACCTATGTGCTGGATAGAGAGTTATTGAAACGGATGCTTCGTTACTCCCTGCCATTGGTGATATTGGGTGTGGCAGGTATCTTGAATCAGGTGGCTGATAAGATTATTTTTCCTTTCGTTTATCCCGATGAGGCTGAGGCTACCGTACAACTCGGTATCTACGGAGCTGCCAGTAAGATTGCCATGATTATGGCTATGTTTACCCAGGCATTCCGCTTTGCTTATGAACCTTTTGTATTTGGTAAGAGCAAGGAGAAAGATAGCCGTGAGATGTATGCTCAGGCTATGAAGTTCTTTATCATCTTTACTTTACTCGCCTTCCTGGCAGTGATGTTTTATCTGGACATTCTGCGCCATATCATCGGGCGTGATTATTGGGACGGATTACGGGTAGTACCCATCGTTATGGCAGCGGAAATCTTTATGGGCATTTATTTCAACCTGTCTTTCTGGTACAAGCTGATTGATGAAACCCGTTGGGGGGCTTATTTTTCATTGACGGGCTGCACCATCCTGATATTGATGAATATATTTCTGATCCCGAAGTATGGTTATATTGCTTGTGCCTGGGCTGGATTTACAGGATATGGCGTTGCTATGTTGCTTTCTTACTTTGTGGGTCAGAAGAAATATCCGATACAGTATGATTTGAAGGCAATCGGTATGTATGTGCTTCTTGCTGCTGTGCTTTATCTTGCTGCCGAATATGTGCCGATAGACAATATCTACCTGCGTATGGCATACCGTACAGTTCTGCTGATACTGTTTATCGCCTACGTTGTGAAGCGTGATTTGCCGCTGAACCAAATACCAATTCTGAACCGTATCATAAGACATTAGAATAGTCCGCATGGCAAATTGTAAATTGTAAATCGTCAAATTGTAAATGATATGATGGAAACACCTGAACAAAACCGAAATGTTTTTGCCGTTAAAAAGTTCCTGAGCGAGTATCTTGATCTGAGAAAAGACAAGGACAATGAGCTGGAAACAGTAGACTCCATCCGCAAAGGAGTAGAGTTTAAAGGGGCTAACCTGTGGATTTTGATCTTTGCCATTTTTATGGCATCATTAGGACTGAATGTTAATTCCACGGCCGTAATCATCGGTGCCATGTTGATTTCTCCACTGATGGGACCTATCATGGGGGTGGGACTTTCTGTCGGTCTGAATGACTTTGAATTGATGAAACGTTCACTGAAGAGCTTTCTGATAACGACTCTGTTCAGTGTAACCACGGCTACTGTCTTCTTTCTTGTAAGCCCTGTTGCCGAAGGACAGTCGGAGCTTCTGGCACGTACTTCACCTACGATTTATGACGTATTCATCGCATTGATGGGCGGTCTTGCCGGTGTAGTTGCCCTGTCTACCAAGGAGAAAGGAAACGTAATTCCTGGTGTTGCCATTGCCACTGCTTTGATGCCGCCGCTCTGTACGGCAGGTTACGGGCTGGCAACGGGGAATCTGGTTTATTTCCTTGGAGCATTTTATCTCTACTTCATTAATTCGGTATTTATCAGTCTTGCCACGTTTGCCGGAGTGCGTGTGATGCACTTCCAGCGTAAAGAGTTTGTGGACAAGAAGCGGGAGAAGAAAGTACGCCAATACATAATACTGATTGCCGTGCTGACCATGTGTCCGGCTGTTTACCTGACGGTAGGGATCATTCAGAGCACTTTCTATGAGAGTGCTGCCAATCGGTTTGTTGCCGAACAGCTTTCTTTTGAGAATACACAGGTATTGGATAAAAAAATCCATTATCATGGCAGCAAGGACAATGAGATACGCGTGGTACTGATCGGACAAGAAGTTCCTGAGGCTTCGATTGCCATTGCCCGTAGTAAGATGAAGGATTACAAGTTAGGTGAAACCAAACTGATTGTTCTTCAGGGAATGAATAACGAAGCTGTGGATATTTCTTCTATCCGGGCTATGGTGATGGAAGACTTCTATAAGAACAGTGAAGAACGACTGGTGGAACAAACAAAGAAGATTACAGTGCTGGAACAGAGCCTGGCAAGATATAAATCTTTCGATGAATTGGGCAAAACGATTGTTCCGGAGCTAAAAGTTCTCTATCCATCAGTGAAAACCGTTTCTATCTCTCATGCCATAGAACTGACGATTGATTCGGTACGGACAGATACCATTACACTTGCCGTACTGAAGTTTGGCAAGCATCCCGACGCCCACGAGAAACAAAAGATTACCGAATGGCTGAAAGCACGTACGGGAGCGAAACAATTAAGACTGATTGCAGAATAATTTAATACGAAATAGAATGAAGCTAAAGTATATACTGATTGTTGCTTGCAGCCTCTTCACGTTGACGGGACGGGCGGACGAAGGTATGTGGATGCTGGGAAACCTGAATAAACAGACCCGTAAGGCTATGAAAGAACTTGGCCTGCAAATGCCTGCTGATAAACTATATAATCCGAAGAAGCCGTCGTTGAAAGATGCGGTAGTCAGTTTCGGAGGATTTTGTTCCGGAGTGGTAGTGTCGGAAGACGGGCTGGTGTTTACCAATCATCACTGTGGTTTCAGCAGTGTGCAGCAGCATTCATCAGTGGAGCATGATTACCTGAAAAATGGCTTCGTAGCCCATAGCCGGGCAGAGGAATTGCCTAATCCGGAGCTTTACGTTCGCTTTCTGCTTCGTACGGAAGATGTGACCAAGCGTGTGTTGGGAGCCGTTAAGCCTTCGATGAGCGAAATGGAACGTTCCAGTGCGGTAGACTCTATGATGATGGTAATAGGTGGTGAGGTATCCCTGAAAGACTCCACTTTGCTTGGCGTGGTAGATGCTTATTATGGAGGCAATGAGTTCTGGCTCTCCGTTTACCGCGATTTCAACGATGTGCGGCTGGTGTTTGCACCTCCTTCCTCTGTCGGTAAGTTCGGTTGGGATACGGATAATTGGATATGGCCCCGGCATACAGGAGATTTCTGTGTGTTTCGTATTTATGCAGACCGCAAGAACAGGCCTGCCGATTACTCTCCCGACAATGTCCCGTATCACCCGGAATATGTGGCACCGATTTCACTGGATGGCTATAAGGAAGGCTCTTTCTGTATGACGATAGGCTATCCGGGAAGTACGGAACGTTATCTTTCTTCATTCGGCATCGAGGAAATGATGAATAATTCCAATCAGGCACAGATTGATATTCGTGGTGTGAAGCAAGCTATCTGGAAGCGTGAAATGGACAGTAAAGACAGCATACGCATTAAGTATGCTTCTAAATATGATGAAAGCTCCAACTATTGGAAGAACAGTATCGGTGTCAACCGTGCTATTCGTAAGCTGGGAATCTTAGATAAGAAGCGTGAAATGGAGCAGGAAATCCGTCGGTGGATACAGCAGAACCCGGAAGAACGTGAGAAGCTTCTTCAACTGTTCACAGACTTGGAACTAAACTACAAGAACCGCCGGGAGGTAAACCGTGCGCAGGCTTATTTTATCGAGTCTTTCCTGTATGGACCAGAATTAGTGCAGCTTGCTCTGAAGATTCTGAACTTTGACTTTGAAGGAGAGCAAAAAGCTGTTATTGCCGGTTTGAAGGATATCGTCGAACAATATTCTAATTTGGATCTGGATATAGACAAGGAAGTATTTACGGCGCTGCTGAAGGAGTATCGCTCAAAAGTGGATACCATCTTCTTGCCGGAAATCTACCATACTATTGCACAGAAATATGATGGTAATGAGAAAGCTTTCGTAGATAGCCTTTATGCAAGTTCTGAGTTGACTACTCCTCGTGGTTTGAAGCGTTTTCTTGAACGGGACACTACCTATCAGATTTTCGACGATCCGGCTATTTCATTGGGCATTGATATGCTGACAATGTTGTTCGATATGAATATGCAGACGCAGGCACCTGCTACGGAAATCATTCGTGGAGAACGCCTTTTGAATGGGGCTATCCGTAGGATGTATGCATCTCGTAATTTCTATCCGGATGCTAATTCCACCATGCGATTGAGTTTTGGGACAGTATGTGGATATACTCCGTTTGACGGAGCGGAATATGATTATTATACAACGACAAAAGGTGTACTGGAGAAGGTGAAAGCTCATGTGGGAGATGTTGATTTTGCAGTACAGCCGGAGTTGGTATCTCTGCTCTCTTCCCGTAATTTTGGAAGATATGCCGATGAAAAGGGCGAAATGAAGGTTTGCTTTATTTCTAATAATGATATTACCGGTGGAAATAGCGGGAGTGCGATGTTTAATTCGAAAGGTGAACTTCTCGGATTAGCTTTTGATGGAAATTGGGAGGCTATGAGCAGCGATATTCTTTATGAACCGAAGATGCAGCGTACCATTGGAGTGGATGTGCGCTATATTTTGTTTATGATTGAGAAGTACGGGAAAGCAGGGAACCTGATCAAAGAATTGAATATTATCAATTAGTGGGCAGGTTCCCGCATTTCCTGGGGGAGACAATTATTTGTTTCCGGACAAAATACCTGTATCAGTATCCTTGTTATTGATTCTTCTGCCTTGACTGTTGCGCTTCTTTCCAAAGTCCAGATTGAAGGATACGTTTAGCATGAACAGAAGCCTTAAGTTCTTGGAATATGCTAACTGGCGATAGGGAGCCGATTTTGAGAGGTTCTCTATTTCCTGTTCATACTTCTTGGTGAACGGGTTCAGTACCCCGGCAGACAAGCTCCATTTCTCCGTATTGTATCCCGCCATGATGGTGTGCAGCTTTTCTTCCTTAGTCAGCGTTTCACCCCACAGGATGTGGTTGCTGGTATTCATTTCTGCCATCAGTACCCAATTCTTATACATTGCCATCAGGCTGCCTCGTAGTCCTGCATTGGTGTGTGTATGCGTGTAGGTGTTGCCGTGACTGATATAGCGGTTCAGGAACGGAGTAAACTTGATAGAGATATACTCCCTGTAAGGTCGTATCTGTATGGCTGTTTCCAGATTGATTCGGTGGAAACCTTTATGATTCTCGGTAGTGCGGATAAAATACCCGTCTTCGTAGTAGGTATTTTCCATAATTGGCTTACTGTCATAGCTATATCTTCCAAATAAATCGACAGATACATACTTGCTTTGCCAGCTGGCAGATAGTGTATTGGCATAGAATGTAACAGACTTTAAGTCGGGATTTCCTTTGCGTATCTGGTACTTATCCATTGCTTGCGAAATGTTGTTCAGGTCGGACAGGGAAGGAGCATACCCCGACACGTATCCGTTGTATCTGAAAAACCACTTCCCGTTGATAGAGTACGACAGGCTTAAGGAAGGTTTGACTATATACTTCTCGGAAGAATACTGCTCCTGGCTGTTATAAGTTCTCATGGCTCCAATCCCTACAGTGTAGTTCAGAGCTTTTATCTTTGATTGATATTCGGCAAATAGGTACGTTTCGGCCGTATTCATCGTGATTTTATTCTCTATATTACCCGAATATCTATTTTGCAAATAGGCCTGTGTATGCTTGATACCTCCGGTAAACTTACCTGTATTGAATTGTTTTTCGTAGATACCTTCGCCGATGACGGAGTACTTCTCACCTTTGGTTTCTGAATAGATATCCGTATCGTTATTGTCATTATTAAGGGCTTTCTGAATAAAAGTCCGCTTGTTCTTGCTGTCCAGATAAGAAGCCACTACATCCGCATAGATTGTCTGTTTGTTTTTCAGATTTCTCTGGTAATAGATATCCAAAGAGGGGATCAGTACTTTGGAGGCAGAAAGGTCGGATATGGAGTAGGAGGCATCTCCTTCATACAATGTACTGATTCTGTCCGACATGGAACTGGGAGTATCACTGTATTGGTTTCTGAGAGCAATGTTGAGAAGTTGCTTGTCATGATCCTGGTAACTGTAATTGAGGTTGAAGTTAAGGTTATCGTACTTTACTTTTGTAGGTTCTCCTACCTCTCTATTCTCTTGATAAGCCTCCGGGAAGTGGAAACTTTCATAGTTTTCGCGTGTCCACTTCAGATCTCTCTGTCCCCAATATACGGTAGTACTGAGTTCAGACTTGTTGAAGTGGTATTTGGCAGCGAGGTTATGCTCGCCGTATCCTGTATCAGATACTCCGTTGGTGAGATCAGCAGAGATACTTCCTCCCGATTCCCTTCTCTTTACAATGTAGTTTAATACGGCACCTGCATTTCCGTAGCGTGCGCCGGGATTGTCTATATATTCGATGCGGATCACATCTGCCGGACGAATGGCAATGATTTCAGCTTGAGTCACTTCTACACCGTTCATCCTAAGTTGTACATTGTCTCCTCCGGGAACCGTGATGCTGTTGTCTATCGGATTGACCAGGATGCGCGACAGTTGCAGATTTCTCAGTAAGGAAACTCCGTTGGAAGCGGCTTTAGTCTGCATTTCGGTTGGGAGGATAATTTGCCGGTCAGTCTTTTTGATGATGGGGCTGGCTGTGACGGTAACTCCTTCCAACATTACATTATCGGGCGACAGGGGCAGCTCTCCCAGATTCAGGTTAGCTTGCAGGTTATGGATAGAGAGGTAGGAGTTTTCATATCCGATGCATGAGATACATAAGATATAATCTCCATCGTTTACTTCTTTCAGTAAGAAATAGCCGTCGTTGTTTGTGGCAGCTCCGGTGATGAATGTCGAGTCCTGAGTCATCAGGTTGACATTGGCATACTCGATGTTCTGATTGTTACTCTCATCGATGATTTTCCCTGTGATTTTGTTTGTCGCCATCAGGGAGGTGCATAGGAATAATGCTCCTAAAATGATACTTAATCTTTTCATTTTTCTTATTATCTTTAGTGATTATTTCTGTTCTTTGAACATGACAAAGATAGAGCGATAGAAACAGAAAAGCGGTTTATATGCGGCACTAAATAAAGTGCAATGGCTTTTGCAACTATTTGAAAATTAAAGAGTTTTGAACTGCGCTTTATGAAAAAGTTTATATCTTCCCATTTCAAGTTTATATATAAAGAAAAGTGCAAAAAAAGGGAGACCGTAACTTCCGTTAATTGATAAATATCTATCTTTGCAAAGACTTAAAGCAAGAAGGAAGGACGGCATGAAAGCATTGAAACATGGTTTGATAAGTTGGATATGCGTGTTGGTATTAGCAGCATGTACGGAAGTCCTGTCATTGCAACGCATCCAGATAGAAAAGGCGGAGCAGATGTTACAGCGGAATGCAGAGGGGGCGATTGCTCTGCTTCGGTCGGTGAAAGATCCCGAAGTATTACCAGACTCGTTGCGGGCACGGTTTGCGCTGGCTATGGGACAAGCCCACTATAATGCGCATTGGGTGATGAATGAAGATTCTTTGCTGTTATACGCTCTGGATTATTATGGAAGACCGGATGTGAGTGACACATTGCGCTTGCTGCGTACCTACAAACTGGCGGCGCATTACTTCTACGATAGCGAGAGATATAAAGAAGCCACTGAGATGATGACTGAAGGGAATCGTATTGCAACCCTGCGTGGCGATACGGCTGCCTGTCTTGATTTGCTGCGGTCTGTAGCGAATATAGGGGAAGGTAATGATGATTTTGAAGGTCTGATACGTCTACAGAAGCAATTGATAGCTATAGAGCCTGATTCCACCCGACAATATAATAACTACAACAGTCTGGCGATATCGTACTACTGTGCAAATCAGAATGATTCTGCGCTGTTGGCTCTCCGCAAAGCTACTGAATGTCTGTATACCTCCACAGACTCTTTGCAGGCATTGTACTATGTGATGCGCAACTATGCTGATATACTGAGTGATTCCGGAAAGAATCGGGAAGCCATCAATTTGCAGCGCCATAGTTTACAAGAATATAAAGAAACTAAACACCCTTTTGAGTCCTTATCTTATTATGCTCTTTCGCGTTATTTCCTGAATATGGGTCAGATGGATTCCGCCCGCTACTATATGCAAATGGGGGATAGCGTGCGTTCGCCCTACATTGATCAGGATTTGTCATTGACTAACTTTTGTCTGGTACAGAAAACATTGATGGATTATATGGATAGCCGCTCTTTTACCATTCGGGATGTGGCGTTCTTCTCAAACCGGCTGTATAACAACTTTATCCGTGACCAGCGGGTGATAGCCCAAAAAGGAAAGGTACAACTGTTACTTCAACAGCAGAATATGAATCTGCAATTGGAAAAGCAGAAAGAACGGACCTTTTTTGTCGGATTGGTGGCTCTCTGTATTTTGTTGTTGCTGGCTATCGTCTGGTATTTGCAGCGAAGAAAGCATTTGCTTGTGGAAAAGGAAGAAGAACTGGAGGCCTTGCGCCGTCTGCTGCATGAGACGGAAGGCGATGAAAGCGGCAATAATGATAAGTTTGTCAAGAAGATGCTGCTCCAGCAGTTAGGTCTGATACGTATTGTGGCTACGAATCCCAGTTCCGATCATCAGGAGCTATTGGTACAGATGGGACGGATAGCCAATAAAGATGTAGCGGTGGACGATTTGCTGGTTTGGAGTGATTTATATAAGACTATTGACATGGTGCATGATGGCTTTTATACCCGTATCTATCAGAAGTATGGAAATATCCTGAATGAAAAGGAACTGCAACTCTGCTGTTTGTTGAAGTCGGACTTTTCAACGAAAGAGATTAGTGTGGTTATTCAGCAGAGCATACGGACGGTGTATCAACGTAAGACGGTGATACGGCAGAAATTGGGCATGGAAGAAAAAGAAGATATCGCTGAATTTCTTTCTAAGCGGATATGAACAAAGTGTGATAAGGTGGTAAGGTGATAGGGTGATAAAGTGATAACGGGATAACGCTCTGTGATATATAGCGCAGCTACTTTATCACCCTATCACCTTACCACCTTATCACTCCTTTCCTCCCTTTCTTTTATGCTAATGATTACTTTTGCAGTTTCATTAAATGTAATCTGCTTTATGCAATTCCCCGGATTCGGTCATCAAATGCCGACAGTGCCGCCTTCGCACCTTCACCCATTGCAATTACTATCTGTTTGTAGGGAACGTCCGAAACATCTCCTGCTGCATAAACGCCCGGAAGCGTGGTGCGGCAAAAAGCATCGATCTTGATTTCGCCTATTGGTGTCGTCTCCAGCATTTCACGGAAAGGAGCACTATTAGCTGCCAGGCCAATTTGTACGAAGATACCATCCAATGGGAAATCCCGTTCTTCACTACTTACACGGTCTTTGACGCGGATAGCTGTTACCTTATCACCGTTTCCCACTACTTTGGTAGTCTGCGAGGAAGTGAAGATTTCTACATTCGGTAAGCTTTGCGCCTTTTCTTGCAATACCTGGTCGGCTTTCAGCGTATCGGCAAATTCAAAGACAGTCACTTTCCGGCAGATACCCGCCAAGTCGATGGCTGCTTCTATACCGGAGTTTCCGCCACCGATAACGGCTATATCTTTCCCCTGATAGAACGGTCCGTCGCAATGCGGACAGAAGGCAACTCCTCTGCCTATATATTCCGTTTCACCTTCCACATTCAGTTTGCGCCAGCTTGCACCGGTGGCAATTATTACACTGGGAGATATGAATGCTTCACCGCCCACTACTGAAATCCTCTTTTCTTTTCCTTGAAGTTCCGCCTTCTCTATCTTACGGTCTTCAAACAAGTCGATGGGATAATGATTGATATGGCTTCTTAAATTGTCTGCTAACTGTGCACCTGTAGTCTGTGGCACGGAGATCAGGTTCTCGATTCCTACGGTTTCCTTTACCTGACCACCGATCTTTTCGGCTACAATGGCTACCCGTAATCCCTTACGGGCTGAATAGATTGCGGCTGCCGGTCCGCCACCTAATACGAGGACATCATAAGTACGTGAGATAGGCTCTGCATTCCCTACTGGTTCGGAACCGAACATTTCTTCCAGCTTTTGCAGAAGTTCGCCTAAAGTGCCACGTCCTACATGAAGCAATTTACCGTTGGCATAGACGGACGGTACGCCTTGAATTTTCAGTGCATCCACTTCTTCCTGGAAAAGGGCACCGTCTATCATTTCATGTGTGGCCTGTCCGTTCAGCAGAGCTATTATGTTCAGAGCCTGCACCACATCAGGGCAGTTGGTGAAATGGGTCCTTTCAACGCCTGAATGCGTCGGTGGATGGCTTCATCGGGAAGATTTTTCCCCTTTCCATCGGCATTCAGTATTGCCAGAAGCAAAGATGTGAATTCATGGCCGTTCGGTATCCCGCGGAATTTGACACCGGTTTCTTTCCCGTTTTTCAGTAAAGAGAATTCCAGCTTCGGTTCTTCAGTTTCAGTTACCTCACAGGAGAGTTTATCGGAACATCCTGCTACATCTTTCAGCAACTCTGTCAGCTCCTGTGCGTTTCCGTGCCGGGGATGGCAGGTGATATGAAAAGTGTACTGTGCTTCTAGGTTTTGGAAGACACTGCGTACTTGATTTAAAATGCTTGTTTCTAACATAACAGTATATGTTTAATTCCAGCCATAAATGCATGCTTATCACATTGTATATTAGGAAAATGTAGTTTCCTGACTGTAGGAAACTGTAGTTTCTGCAGTTGGGAACAGGAGTTTCTGAACCTTGGAACTGCTGTTTCCGGCATTCAGAAACTCCTGTTTCTTATTGCAGGAACGATCGTTTCTTCTAATGGAAACTGTCGTTTCTTCAAAAGGGAACGGCCGTTTCCTCTAATGGGAACTGACAGCAATACATATATGGGACTGATTGATTACTAATGTAAGATAAAAGAGGTCCCCTCTATGTGTGCAATGGATAAAGGGGACCTCGCTAATAAAAAAGGGATGTGAACTTAAATTTTACCAACCAAATCTATACTTGGCTTCAGTGTTTCGCCGCCTTTCTTCCATTTTGCGGGACATACTTCACCGTCGTGCGTAGCTACGAATTGCGCAGCTTCCACCTTACGGAGGAGTTCGTCGGCATTACGTCCGATGTTATTGTCCTGTATTTCGGCAATCTTGATTTTGCCTTCGGGGTTCACGACAAATGTGCCGCGGTAAGCCATACCTTCTTCTTCAATCATTACACCGAATGCACGAGTCAGCACGCCTGTAGGGTCTGCCAGCATCGGATACTTGATCTTGCGGATACTTTCGGATGCATCGTGCCATGCTTTGTGCACGAAGTGAGAGTCGGTGCTTACAGAGTACACCTCTACACCCATTGCTTGGAATTGCTCGTATTTTTCAGCGATGTCCACCAGTTCGGTAGGGCATACGAAAGTAAAGTCTGCGGGATAGAAGAAGAAAATAGCCCATTTGCCTTTTACGTCTTCGTTGGTTACTGTTTTGAAACTTCCGTTCTGGAATGCCTGAACTTTGAATTCAGGAAGCTGGGAATTGATAATTGGTTCCATAATCTTTTTTGTTTTAAAAGGTTTAGTACTTTGTTTTTTCGATGATGCAAAGTTCATGCAAACCGAATGCAGAAGCAAGCTCGCTTGATTATGCTGAGGTACAGCTGATCTTCGCGTTTGCAAAAATATAGCATCTTTTGCCGATAGAACAAAAAAAACGATTGAAAAGATTTATGGGCCGATAGACGAAATCTATACAACGCACTGAGTTGCCCGCAGGGACAGCATTTCGCGGGGTACAGAGGCTTGTATTTCTTTTGTGAGTACCTCCAACAAAGTGTTTCGTATGAAGTGCTCGTTGGTGATGAGAATGATCTGCCGGGTAGGAGTGGGGATGGCAAAGGGGCGCACCAACTCTTTCTGTGTCTCGTTGAGCTGATCGATGGCAAGTTCGGGAATGAAGGTAACGCCTTTACCGCTTTCTACCATACGCATGAATGTCTCCATGCTGCCCAGATGATAAGCGATCTGGCTGGCTTGCGCCGCCTTCATCTGGCA
>OBJG01002303.1_pt1 | contig 12131 bp, 12 predicted proteins | sample 1517941 | NCBI WGS metagenome assembly OBJG01 (sample SAMN04571712, study PRJEB22368) | human gut metagenome | biome: human gut; material: stool | host: Homo sapiens | place: Luxembourg | collected 2012-09-21
TAATATTATAATATATTATTCGAACAAGGTGTTACAAATTTACTATACCAGTACAGACCAGATGTATGCGGTCATGAAACAGAAGACGGATGCTGCTGTGGAGCAGGCGAAATCCGTACAGAAGATCAATGAGCTGACAGACAACATCAAACAGATTTCTTCCCAGACAAACCTTCTGGCATTAAATGCCAATATTGAGGCAGCCAGGGCTGGCGAAGCGGGCAGGGGATTTGCGGTTGTTGCTTCCGAAATCGGAGATCTGGCAACGCAGACACTGGATACCGTTTCCACAATTGACGAGATTGTATGAGAGGTCAACAGTTCGGTTTCCAATATGACCGAATGCCTCACAACGATTATGGAATTTCTGGAACAGACCGTTCTTGGGGATTATGAGCATTTCGCACAGGTGGGGGAGCAGTATCATGCCGATGCGGACACATTCCAGCAGATCATGCAGCAGACAAAAGAAGCAGTGGATGCATTAGAGCAGCACATTGGAGAGATCTCTTCTACCGTATCAGAAATCAACTCCATGGTGGAACAGTCCACAGACGGAATCAGCGGTATTGCCGAGAAATCCGGCAGTACGCAGAACCTTGTAACCGAGGGTTACGACAAGCTGCAGGAGTGCACACAGTCCGTCAATGTGATCCGGGATTTTGTCGCGCAGTTTCATTTGGATTGATAATTGTCCGAAGATAAGTTAAGACGTGGTTAGCATGGACTAACATGAAACTCTTTAAATCTTTTAAATATAGGAAAAGGAAAGACATATCCATGTATTGTATGGATTTGCGGTGGCACATGGACAAAGCAGCGCATCTGGCATATCTGGGCACACTGGCACAGGAAGGGTTTGTTGTTGCCAGCGTAGAGTACAGGACATCCAACGAGGGAACACATCCGATGCAGCTGTGTGATATCAAGGCAGCAATCCGATATCTTTGTGCATATGCAAAAAGATATCGGATTAACAGTGAAAAATTTGGCATGATGGGAGAATCTGCAGGAGGATATCTGACATGTATGGCAGCACTGGATCGGGATAAAAAACTGGATATAGGTGAGTATCTGGAGTATTCCAGTCAGGTTCAGGCGGCCAGTCCGTGGAATCCGCCGACCGATGCGTCCCATTTTCCATATGATGATGTGGAAAAGGCAGCCATGTCTTCAGAGTCGCTGCTGATTCATGGAACCAAAGACAGTACCGTGCCTTTTTCGCAGAGTTTGATATTGATTTTCATCTGTACCGGAAAACCGGTCGGGAGTTTCAGATGAGCATATCAATAGAAAAAACATATGAAAGTTTCAGTGGTTTCACATCCGGCTCGACGTGGGTGATGCGCAGATATCGGGCGGATTTTCGAAAGGTGTATCGGTATTACGGCGTTTCGCAGGAGGATATCAGGCAGCATACGAAACGGTTTGAGGAAAATTTCAAAACGGGGATATTTCATTCAAAAATGGCATTAGTTAGAGCAACCTAACCAATGCCATTTTCCTGTTTCACCTCCACGTATTGCGCAACTGGAACGGGAAAACGAACAGCTTCGGGCGGAACTCGAAGTATATAAAAACCGCAATACCGGCGGGAGGAAAAAGAATGACGAAGCATGGATTCCTGTATCCAGAATTAGAACATTTACCCTTTCCGGACGGGTGAGCCTGTCAAAAGCGGAGGTTACTTTTACCGCAAGGAGCATCAGAAAACGTCTCACCACAGGATTTTGTTATATTTGACTTGTGAAGCAGTTTTGCAATCTGAAGTTCTTTTAATGCATGAAAAAATTGATTTTCGGTATGGTCATTTGCGTTCATTTGGTTTATCATAAAGTCAGCACTTTTCTTGGTTTTTATTGTTGTGGTGACTTTATGATACCAAAGATTAGGTGCTTTTTTATGTCAATGCACCAATTTAATTAATTATTTTGCTTGAAAATCAAGTGTTTATACCAGATTTTCCGGTGGGAAAGTTGAGTATATAATAAATACAAAGATGATGGAAATGGCCATTCGGGCATAACATATACGGTTAATGATAAACAGTGCAGTGAGTCAGAGTATAATGAGGCATTGCAGCAATTAGTACAGAAAATATCGTTTACAGATATAGATTTTAAAACGATGGGGAGAAGTGAATCTCCACGGGATTCAATAAAAGGTTATCATCAGGCTGAAAAATAAGTGAAAATAATAAGGGTAGACATATCTGTATCATATGGTATACTTCTTGTATAAATATACAGAAATGAGGAATATTATGAAATTTACAAAAAAGAAGACCTCTATCATAGCGTTTATGCTGTTACTTATTGTTGTTATAACCGGCATCAGTGCATGCTCGAATGATAACAGTAAAGCAGGGAAAGAGGTAAAAAATGCCGGGGATCTGTCCGGAGCAAAAATAGGAGTGCAGCTTGGCACGACAGGAGATATCTATGTTTCGGATTATGAGAAGGATGGATCGGGAACCAAGGTTGAAAGATACAATAAGGGTGCCGATGCAATCCAGGCGCTTAAGCTTGGGAAAATAGACTGTGTGGTAATTGATGAGCAGCCGGCACTGGAGTTTGTAAAGCAAAACACCGGGCTTAAGATTTTAGATGATGAATTTACCAAAGAGGATTATGCATTATGTATAGGAAAAGATAATCCGGAACTATTAGAAAATGTAAATACAGCCCTTGAAAAGCTCCAAAGCGATGGAACCATAGATTCAATCATAAACAATTATATAGGTTCAGATTCTCAGATAGGAAAGACTCCTTATGAGAAAAAGGATGTAGAGAGAAAAAATGGTACATTAAAAATAGGAACCAATGCTGAGTTCCCACCATACGAATATTATGAAGATAATCAGATAACAGGAATAGATATAGACATTATGCAGGCTGTATGTGATGAGCTTGGAATGGATATGCAGGTTGAGGATATGGCGTTTGACTCGATAATAGCTGCCATCACATCAGGTAAAGTCGATGTCGGCGCATCCGGTTTTACTGTAACAGAGGATAGAAAGAAAAATATCAATTTTACAGATTCATATATTACAACAAAGCAGGATATTATTGTAAAGGACGGAAGCAGCGGTTCAAAAATCGGGTTAAAAGAAAAGTTATATGACAATTTTGTGAAAGACAGCCGATATATGTATATCGTAAAAGGTCTTGGAAATACCGTAGTGATAACACTTTTTGCCGTTATGCTTGGAATAATCCTCGGATTTCTTATAGCGGTTGTAAGGACAAGTCATGACAGAAACGGCGGTCTTACAATTTTAAACGGCTTATGTCAGGCATATCTTACGATCATACGTGGAACGCCTGTCATGATCCAGCTTCTAATAATTTACTATGTGATCCTTGCATCGGTTACAAACAAGATCCTTGTTGCGACAATTGCATTCGGACTTAATTCAGCAGCATATGTTGCTGAGATAGTGCGTTCGGGAATTATGTCAGTTGAAATCGGACAGTTTGAGGCTGGACGGAGTCTTGGACTTAATTACAAACAGACGATGACGTCTATAATTTTGCCGCAGGCAGTTAAAAATATCCTTCCGGCACTGCTGAATGAGGTTATAAGTCTTTTGAAGGAAACGTCTATAAGTGGATACATCGGACTTATGGATCTTACAAAGGGCGGCGACATCATAAGAAGTAACACATATGAAGCGTTCCTTCCACTTATTGCAGTTGCAATCATATACCTTGTGATCGTCATGATATTAAGCCGCTGTGTGAGCAGACTTGAGAGGAGACTTAGAAATAATGAACGATAATGTTATTCTTGAAATAAAAGATTTACACAAAAACTATGAAAAACAGGAAGTGCTTAAAGGAATAAGCACAAATGTGAACAGGGGAGATGTCATAGCGGTTATCGGACCATCCGGATGTGGCAAATCTACATTTTTACGTTCACTTAATCTTCTTGAGGTGCCTACAAAAGGTCAGATACTTTTTGAGGGAACAGACCTCACTGACAAAAAGACAAATATAAACGTAGTAAGACAGAAGATCGGAATGGTTTTCCAGCAGTTTAATCTTTTTCCAAACATGACGATAAAAGATAATATAATGCTTGCACCTGTAAAGCTGGGAATCCTTTCAAAGGAAGAGGCTTCGCAAAAAGCGGATGAACTTCTTGAGAGGATAGGACTTGGTGATAAGGCGCAGGCTTATCCGATGCAGCTTTCAGGAGGACAGAAACAAAGAATTGCTATAGTGAGATCTCTTGCAATGAATCCGGATGTGATATTGTTTGATGAACCTACATCTGCTCTTGATCCTGAAATGGTAGGTGAGGTGCTTTCTGTAATGAAAGAGCTTGCCAGGTCAGGGATGACTATGGTTGTAGTTACACATGAGATGGGATTTGCAAGGGAAGTGGCAAACCGCGTAATGTTTATAAACGAGGGCGTTATAGCAGAAGAAGGGACACCGGACGAAATATTTTCAAATCCTAAGAGTGAAAGATTAAAAGAATTCTTATCCAGAGTATTATAATTTTTAAATAGACAGGCTGAAACATAAAGTCTGTCTATTTTTATGTTTTTTTGACAGAAGTATGCTGTTTGATATATAATAATAGTAATAAAGTCACTGTTTCACATAGGCTGATGGTAATGTTTTATGCATATAATATAGAGCAGATATAAGAACAGATATAATGGAGGGAATGCGATGGTACTTCAGGAACTTGAAGTGGGCGAAGAACTTGAGCTTAATATAAAATGGGGCGGCCTTAAATACGAACTTAAATCAAAGGTCGAGATCGTGGATGCAGACAGCGTTCTTATCAATCCATATACATATGGAGGAAACACGGTTGATTTTTCGTCAAGTTCATTCAGGGGAATAGTCATAGATGTAATAGCCAAAAATCATAATGGAAAAAGATATAAGTGGCCGGCTGTAAATGTTTCTACAGTAAAACGTTTCGGCAGATCATATTATCTCATAAATACAAGCGATTATAAAAAGCTTGCAAAAGAAAGCGAAAGGAGAAACCAGGACAGGGTAAAGATAGGACTTCGCTGCGTACTTTCGATATATGGCGATGATGGCATGTATTATGGAATCATTAAAGATATCAGTCAGGGAGGGGTGGCATTTATCCCTGAGATGGATATCGCATACGAGGGAAAGCTTATAGAACTTCAATTTGCAGATTCAGTAAGGGGACATGAATTCCAGATACGTTTTAAGATAAGAGTTGTCCGCAAGGATATGGAGGATGGAAAGATCCTATATGGATGCAGGATCGTAGAAGCGCAAAGAGATGCACTTGCGTATCTGTACTTAAAAACTGTTGATTCAAGAAGCAAAAAACAAAGCAGGGAGGAATAATAATGGACAATATGGTGACGAAAGAAGAACGTGTAAACCAGCTGCGAACAAAGATAAATTCACGTTTATATAAGGACAATGAGCCAAAACTAAAAAGAGCAAATAAAATATTCTATATTACATATCTTTTAATGCAGCTGGGAATGCTTGGCAATATATTTTTTCTTATTTTTGTATATGGCGGAACTGCATTGATGTATATAGGTACAGTGTGGTCAATAGCCGGTATGGTGGTTTGTACAGTGTTTTATTTACGTGATCAGGCGAATCCAAATATGAGCAATATATGTATTCTGCAGTTTATCGTTACATATTTTATAGCAATAATAATAAATGGAAATGATTGCATGATGTTTTTCCCAATTCCGCTTCTGATTGCGCTGATGACATACATGAAGCGCAAAAAGATGTATATTGCAGCAGCAGGAATAGCTATTGCGGCATTATTCCGCTATATCGGGGTAATGGCAGGAGTGATAGCCAGTGATAGCAGTAGAAATGCAGAGACAGTCATGTTTATGGTTTTGTGTTTATCACTTGCTGTATTTTGTATCGCAACAAAAATTTCGTGGAAGTTTAATCATGATGCAATGTATTCAATGCGTGATGAACAGGAAATCCAGAAAATTATAATGGAAGATGTGCTTGATATAGCAAAAGGGGTAAAAGAACAGACAAAGGATGTAAATGCAGCGCTGGATGAATTATATGATTCGGCTCAGAATATTGATTCGGTTGTCGGGGAAATTTCTACGGGAACAAATAATACTACAGAAAATATCATGAACCAGACTGTAATGACACAATCCATACAGGATGCGATCAATGATGTGGCTGCAAGAAGCAAAAGGGCAGCCGGCAAGGCAGCGGATTCAATGGATAAGGTTATTGAGAATACAGATAAGGTAAAGATCCTAAGCGAACATTCGGAAAGTATCGCGGACACAAATGGAAAAGTTATCGTTTCAATGGAAAATCTGCAGGAAAAGGCAGGAGATGTAAAAACTATAACGGATATGATACTTAATATTTCAAACCAGACCAATATGCTTGCACTTAATGCATCCATAGAGGCGGCAAGAGCTGGTGAGGCTGGAAAAGGTTTTGCGGTAGTTGCGGAGCAGATAAGACAGTTAGCAGAGCAGACAAGAAAGTCTACAGAAAATATTACAGAAATTGCAGAGCAGCTTAGTGCATATTCAAGAGAAGCTTCAGATTCTGTGAATGAATCAATAGAGGCGGCTAAAGAACAGAATGCCATTATCGATGAAGTATCGGAAGGTTTCGGAATTATTGATGACAATATGAAAGAACTGACCGAGGAAATGACCAACATAAATGACATGATAGAAGAACTCAAAAATTCAAATAATGCTATTGTTGACAGCATAAACCAGCTCTCTGCCGCAAGTGAGGAGATTACTGCTAATACAGAGGAAGCATCGGAGATTACCGAAAATAACAGAAAGAGTTCGAAGAACGCAAAGGATAAACTCCAGAGTGTACTGGAGTTCTCAGACGGACTGGATAAGTACATAAAATAGCTTGTAAGAACTTGACTTTATTTATTTAAAGTGCTAAAATTGTGCACTACAAATAAATGTACTCTCGGAATCTTCTAAATGAAGTATTCTGAGAGTACATATGATATTCCGGAGGAAATTTCTTTGAAATACTATGCAGTAAAAAACGGCAGGAAGCCGGGAATCTATAAAACATGGGATGAATGTAAAGCTATGGTAGATAAGTTCCCGGGAGCTGTTTATAAGAGCTTTAAAACATTAGGAGAAGCAAAAGAATATTTCGGGGATACAGATCCTTCTAAAGGAGAACCGTCAGAAAAGAATGATGCAGGGGCATATGCATTCGTAGATGGTTCGTTTAATAAAGCAACAGCAACATATGGCTATGGTGGATATCTTTTTACGGGAACAGAAAAAATAGTTCTACAGGGTAATGGATGTGATCCTGAAATGGCAGCCATGCGTAATGTTGCAGGAGAGATACTTGGCAGCCGTGCAGCAATAGAAAAGGCTTTGGAACTCGGCATAGAAAAACTGTCGGTATATTATGATTACATGGGAATAGAAATGTGGGCCACTGGCGGGTGGAAACGCAACAAGGCGGGAACTATAGGCTATTATGATTTTATTCAGTCCGTTAAGGACAGGATAGATATCCGTTTTGTAAAAGTAAAAGGACATTCAGGAGTAGAGGGAAACGAAGAGGCGGACAGACTGGCAAAACAGGCGGTTGGAATCGAATAAAAAGGAATAGGAGAACAGGATGAGCACATTTAACGTAGAACTGAAAAGAGTGGTGGATGATACATACGATATAGAGATAGGATATGATTTATCGTCGAAGCTTGTTAGTGATATAGACGCAGGGCTTGTTGGAAACATCAGAAAGTTTGCTGTGATCACAGACACAAATGTAAAAGATGGATATGCACTCCCGCTTTGCGAGAAAATAAAAAGAGCAGGATATGCGGTTGATCTGTTTGTGTTTCCAGCTGGCGAAAAGAGTAAAACACGCGAGACAAAGGCAAAGATCGAAGACGCTATGATAGAAAAGCATTTCAGGCGTGACTGCTGTATTATCGCTGTAGGAGGCGGAGTAGTTACAGATCTTGCCGGATTTATTGCGGGAACATATGCACGAGGTATTCCATTTATAAATTATGCTACGACACTTCTTGCGGCGGCAGATGCATCTGTAGGAGGAAAGACTGCGGTAGATACACCGGTAGCTACGAACCTTATCGGACTTTTTAATCAGCCGGCAAAGGTTTATATTGATATTGCTGCATGGAAGACACTTCCTAAAAGACAGATGTCAAGTGGTATGGCAGAAACGATCAAACACGCATGTATGGCAAGCCGTGATATGTTTAAGTTTATAGAGGAAAATCTTGATGACATATTCTCATTCCAGAAGTTTGCCTGTGAGTACATAGCAGAAAATAACTGCAGAATAAAATATAACGTTGTCATGAAAGACGAAAGAGAGAGCGGTTTAAGAGAAATATTAAATCTCGGACACACTGTTGGAAGGGCTATAGAGACAGTTAGTGATTACAAACTTCTTCATGGAGAAGCATTGAGCATCGGTATGATCGCACAGGCACAGCTGTCATCAACCTTAGGATATATGTCAGATGAGGAAGTAAAAAGGGTTACAGAACTGTACGAAAGAGCAGGACTTCCTACAAAGATACCTGATTATATAGATCGGGAAGCCCTTGTAAAGAAGCTATACACTGATAAAAAAGTGCGTGACGGAAAACTCAGGTTCGTTATCCAGAAAGGAATCGGAGATATCGTTGAATTCGCACCAGGAGTATATGCAAAACCGATAAGTGAAGATCTTGCGAGAGAGATTATCATGGAAATTTAATGTCCGGCGATCACATGATCACCGGACCGTGGGTAAATTCATTAGTTGCATCATTTTTGCAAAGTCTGTTGTAAATATCTGCGGCAAATATATCCTTTGAGATAAGTTCATACGGAGCATCAGCTACCTTTGTTATTATTGGAGCTGATGCTTCTTTTTTTATAGCATGAAGAAGTGGGGCAGCACTCTTTTTGAATCCAAGGATACGGATATATGGATTTTGCAGCAGATCATCATCTTTTATGTCAAGCATGATATGGATCAAGACCCTTGAAATTCTTGAATATGTGTAATTTTTACTTTTGATCAGTTCGCAGAATTGGGTAAAATTTTTATATTTATAAAGGTTTTTACTGATCTTTCGGGATAACTCCTCATTGCAGTCACTGAAATTTCTGTAGCCTTCATTCTTTAAAGAAAGAAGCTTATAGTATAAAAGCTCACTGATATCATTTTCGAAAACAAATGAATGATCTTTTGCATATTCGTCTATTATAGCAGAACATTCTTCCGGAATCATATTTTCCGTAAGCCTTGCACCGGACGAGGATAAAAGATTACGGATTGCAGTTGCAGAAGGAAAGCTTTTCATATGGTCAGTATCGTGATAGCCGCTTCCTATGCGTTTAATCGGAAAACCTGTGATATTAGTATCAAGCAGTGCTTTTTCGTATTCGACCGCAAGGATATTGTTTGGAGAAGAAATGATTTCTGAAACTGCAGATTCACATACAGTGTCATATCCACGTAAAACATGCAGAAGTGATTTTGTGCGGGCAGCAGGATAACTCATGCCTGATTTCATATATTTTTTGAGAATATCAGAAAAAAGCTGGGGTTCATCATGAAGAACGGAAGCGATTTCCCTGATAAGTCCGTGCTCATTGTTTTCAACACCATAACAAAGAGTATCAATAACAGAACAGCTGTCAAGGATAGAGATGGCACCTTTTGCAAAAAATTCGGCAGATGATGATGCAAAAGAAACAGGAAGTTCGAGAATAAGATCGGCACCACATGATAATGCCATTTTTGTCCGTGTGTATTTGTCCATTATGGCAGGCTGGCCGCGTTGGACAAAATTGCCGCTCATTATGATGACTTTATAATCGCAGCCTGTTTCTTCTGAAACCTTATTTAGCTGATATTTATGTCCATTGTGGAATGGGTTGTATTCAGTGATAACAGATGATGCTTTCAAAATAAATCTCCTTTGCTTACGTATGTGATACGTCTGGGCTGATATCTGTGCGCATTTGCACATAATGCAGATACGCTATGCCAATTGTATCATATTTAAGACTTGTATGCTAAAAAAAAAGGGGTATAATGAATATAAGTATGTAAAGCAGTCTGCGGTATATTTTGACCCGCAGATTGTAAATGTAATTAATTTTGGAGGAAACAAAAATGAACGTTTTAGTAATTAATTGTGGTAGTTCATCTCTTAAGTACCAGCTTATCAATTCAGACTCAGAGGAAGTCCTTGCAAAAGGTCTTTGCGAGAGGATCGGGATCGATGGAAGACTTGTATATCAGAAAGAGGGTCTTGACAAAGAAATAACTGAGGCACCAATGCCTACACATAAAGAGGCAATCCAGATGGTGCTTGATGCACTCGTAAATCCAAAGACAGGTGCATTGGAGTCACTTTCACAGATCGATGCTGTAGGACATCGTGTAGTGCACGGAGGAGAAAAATTCTCTGACTCAGTAGTTATTACAGAGGAAGTTATAGCACAGGTAGAAGAGTGCAATGATCTTGCACCGCTTCACAACCCTGCAAATATCATCGGAATCAGAGCATGCCAGGCACTTATGCCAGACGTACCTATGGTAGGCGTATTTGATACAGCATTCCACCAGACAATGCCTGCAAAAGCATACCTCTATGGACTTCCATATGAGTACTATGACAAATACAAAGTAAGAAGATACGGATTCCACGGAACAAGCCACAGCTTTGTATCAAAAGAAGCAGCAAATTACCTTGGAATGGATTTAAATGATTCAAAGATCATCGTAGCTCATCTTGGAAATGGTGCTTCAGTAAGTGCTGTAGTAAACGGCAAATGTGTAGATACATCTATGGGACTTACTCCACTTGAGGGTCTTGTTATGGGAACACGCTGTGGTGATATTGATCCTTCGATCATGGAATTTATCGCAAAGAAAGAAAATCTTGATATCGAAGGCGTAATGAATGTACTCAACAAAAAATCAGGTGTGGCAGGAATGTCAGGTGTGTCAAGTGATTTCCGTGATCTTGAGGCAGCTTACAATGAAGGAAACGAGCGTGCGATAGAGGCAGTAGAAGTATTCAGCTACAGAGTTGCAAAATACATAGGAGCATATGTTGCAGCCATGAATGGTGTTGATGCAATAGCATTCACAGCAGGAATTGGAGAAAATACTTCATTCGTAAGAGAAAAGATCATGGCATATCTGGGATATCTTGGAATAAAGATCGACAACGTACGCAACGACAAGGCACATGGAATAGAAACACTTATCTCAACAGCTGATTCTAAAGTTAAAGTATGTGTAATCCCTACAAATGAAGAACTTGCAATCTGCCGCGAGACAGTAAAACTTGTCGGTTAATCATAAATGTGAAAAAAATGTGGATAAAGACAAAATAAATGTTGACAAATACCACACTCATATGTATAATTTTCAAGGTGTGGATAGGAGAATACTGTGATGATTGATATATCAACCATTGTAAAATCTATTAATAAAGAAACAGATTTAACTGCTGTATTAGGATTTGAATCTTTTTCTTCGAGATTAGGAGATTTTCCTATTCTGAAAAAGTCCCCGATATCACTTCATATAGCAAATCAGGAAAACGCATGTGTGCTTATTACCGGAAGTGCTGATATAGAGGTTTCGATACCGTGTGACAGATGTTTGGAAGAAGTTCCAACAAAAATACATCTCGACATAGACAAAAAGCTTGATATTACAGACGGCGGACTTGTGGATGGAGAGATGGAGGAAACTGACTACCTGATTGGATTTGAACTGGATATAGACAAACTTGTCTATTCCGAAATTCTGGTGAACTGGCCAATGAGAGTTCTGTGCAAAGACGATTGCAAGGGCATTTGTAAAGTCTGCGGGATGAACTTGAATAAGGGCACCTGCAATTGCGATAGTTTTGTACCGGATCCAAGAATGGCAGCATTCCAGGATATATTTAACAAGTTTAAGGAGGTGTAAACAAATGTCAATTTGTCCAAAGAATAAATCTTCTAAGGGAAGAAGAGATAAGAGAAGAGCAAACTGGAAAATGTCTGCTCCTACTTTAGTAAAATGCAGCAAATGTGGAGAGCTTATGATGCCACACAGAGTTTGCAAGAACTGCGGATCATA
>OBJG01002349.1_pt1 | contig 11936 bp, 10 predicted proteins | sample 1517941 | NCBI WGS metagenome assembly OBJG01 (sample SAMN04571712, study PRJEB22368) | human gut metagenome | biome: human gut; material: stool | host: Homo sapiens | place: Luxembourg | collected 2012-09-21
CTCGCTCGTAGAAGCCATTTCGACTGTTCCCGGTATTGTAGCCGAGAATACTGCTTTTCTCATAACCTAAAAACTTCATCAATTGATTCCTTTTTCCATACCTAAAGGAATTATCGTTTACACAAAATATTATACACTATCCGCCAACAACTTGACACAAATTTGCTTTCCGCTATAATATAACTAATTCATTCGTAACTATTCAGGATCAATGTATGGAAATCAATGAATCGTCGTGCTTGCACGTAAGAGACTTTGATTTCCATACATTTAGATCCTAATAGGGCTCCCCTCCACATATGAGCATTTTTAGCCTTGCCAAAGGCGAGAAAAGAACACGAAGTGTTCGAAATGTGAATGTGTGGAAGGAGGCTGAATAGTTACAATCATTCGTAAATGAACAGAAAGGAGGATACTTATGTTTCAAATTTCGGGCCAGACAGCACTTGATTTTTTATGGCTTGGCAAAGAAGCGACGATGTCTCCGGATTGGATTCACTACAGCCGGGCATTGCATGAATATGAATTAATGATTATCGATGAGGGCGTTCTCTACATCGCCGACGAATTTGGAAAATATACGGTTTCTAAGGGAGAATATATCCTGATGGCACCCTGCCGCCACCAATACGGATGGAAGCCTTCCTGCTGTGCCTTTCATTGGCTGCATTTCCGTCTGCCGGATATCACCTGCCCATCAGAAACTGCCGTTTTCCCGCTCCCAACGCAAGCAAAAATACCAGATTTTTACAAGATTCAGGCACTTTTGTCTCAGATTTATCACAATGAACAAACTTGTGCTAATCTGACGCAATCTTCTTTTTTACTGAGTGCTCTGCTGCTTGAACTTCACAATCAGCTTTATCTAAACCGAAAGGTTCTGCAAAACGAACAAAGTGCAGAAGGTTTTTCGCGCCACAATATCGAACTTTGCGAAAAAATCAAGACCTATGTACACTGGAACCGCGATCACGGCATAAAAGTTCAGGAAATTGCCTCGTACCTTCAATATTCCCCGCGCCATCTCTCCGGTATTTTTTCGAAAATAACGGGAATGCACTTAAAGGCATACATTAACATCCAACAGATGGAAGCCGCCAAAGAACTGCTTTCCGGCTCTCCATTGAGCATCACGGAAATCGCATACCAGCTTGGTTTTTCCGACAACCACAATTTTTCACGGACATTTAAACGCATCACCGGCCAAACTCCCGGAGATTATCGCTGCAAAACCGGCCATGCCACGCGTACTCGTTTTTCAGACACCGGCGACCGGTAAAAAGACTTTCATCTCGCCGACACCGCGATTACACCAAGTATAATACGGAATAAACGTAATATCTGTCTCTTCATATCGATAACCGCAAAATGGCTGATACAGCTTCCCTTCCTGCGGAAGGATCCGACGCCCTCTACCTCGCAGCCGAACGACATCCTCTGCCCCGGCAAGATTCCATTTTTCATCGATGATTTGAGGTTCATAAGAGGCATTGACTTGGAGAAGTGACAATTCTTTTCCATTATCGGCTTCTTCTACGCAATACACGATCGGCCCTCGCATCAGCACTGCTTTCCCGATGTCATCACGCACTCTGGTATCTGCCTGATAATACGTTGCTTGCATCGGGAATGTGCATTCTATACGGTCTCCATTTTCCCATTTTCTGGAAATGTATAAGTATCCGTCTTTTTCTTCTCCACCGGCTTTCTTTCCATTTACAAGCACTTGTGCTTCCGGACACCAGCTCGGCAGACGAACCGCATACGTAAAAGGCACGACCTCTTCCATCTCAAATGCAATCTGAACATTTTCCTCCCATGGATACGCAGATATCACCTGTACCTTTACTTTTTTCCCCGAAAATTCGGTGTCAATATCCGCTCCGCAATACAAATGCATAAACAGTGTGTCTTCGTTTTCGCTGTACGCGTACTGCGCCACCGAGTTCAAAATACGATTGATATTGGGCGGACAGCAAGCGCACCCAAACCATTTTTGCCGTGGAAGTACTACATGCTTTAGCTGCGCATCGTGACGGATTCCCTCCGGATAAGCCTCCATCGGATTCACATAAAAGAAACTTTTTCCGTCCAACGCCATACCGCCCAAAACTGTATTATATATCGCGCGCTCCATTGCGTCCGCATACTTATTTTTCGGGGACATTTCCAGCATTCTTCTAGCAAAAAATGCCAGCCCGATTGCCGCACAGCTTTCGTTATACATGCGGTCGTTCGGCAGATGAAACGGATAAGAAAATGCCTCGCCTTCCGGTGTTCCGCCGATTCCACCGGTGACATACATTTTTTCATTTGTCATACTGTCCCACAATCGCTCGCAGGCAGATTTCAATGATTCATCGTTTGTATATTTGGCAATAATTGCCATCCCTGTATAGAGATAAACAGCACGCACCGCATGTCCGACTGCCTCTTTCTGCTCACGCACCGGAAGGTGTGCCTGATGATAGTAATCATCATTGTCCTCGCCCGGATCCCTCGCAATTCCATGTTCTTTGTCAAAATAATACGGCTTTTTGCCACGCTCATTTACAAAAAATGCCGCCAACTTCAGATAGCGGTCTTCGTCCGTAAGTTCATACAATCTCCCCAATGCCATTTCCGCAATCTCGTGCCCCGGATAGCCTTTGCATTTTTCCGGCTCTTCTCCAAAATGCGCTTCGACATAGTCCGCAAACCGCATCGCCGCTTTCAATAATTTGTCTTTACCCGTTCCCTCATAATAAGCGACCGCGCCCTCTGTCAGATGCCCAAAACAATACAATTCGTGGTGGTCACGCAGGTTGGTAAGGCGCTTGGACGGATCATTGATAATATAAAAGGTGTCAAGATACCCATCCTCGTACTGTGCCGCACACACAATGTCGATCGCGTGGTCCGCCAGTTTTTCAAGTTCCGGATCCGGATGCGCCGCCAAAGAATAGCCGACCGCCTCAATCCATTTGGAAAAATCGGTATCCTGAAATACAAATCCATAAAACCGGTCTTCCATCGGTTTGCCTTTTTCCGGCACCAGATTAAACTCCTCCGTCGTCCATACCGGCAGACTTTCCTGCCCCAAAGCTCTCCGTTTTTCGCCGAGCTTTGCCGCCAGTTTAAAATTCCGCATGCAGAAACTCGGTTCTGCCCCCTCGACGTTGTCATTGAGTGCCTCCCATTGATACGGGATCACTTCTGTCCTCGCGAGTTCCATCTCACGTTTCAAAAAGCGATCTGTCACGTTTATCTTTTTTAATGAAATACCTTTGCTCTGTCGATTCATTTATTTTCCTTCCCTCCGTTTTTTTACTATTTTAATTATACCGTAAGGAGCGTTTTGGGGAAATATCGAAACAAGATAAAAGGTGTCAAAAAATCCGATTTTGAGTCTTCTGACGCAGTTTCTTTCGAAGTGCCGCAGTGATAGGTGCCAGAAGTTGCTATACTCATAATCGGATTTTCTGCTTTAGATTCTATCAAAATGGTAACGCTTCAGAATCAATGTGACGCTGAATCTGAAGCGTCAATGAAAGGAGATTTATACCAATGCCTTTCCAAGAGCCTTTAATTCTTCGATGATATCATCGTCAGGCTCTCCGTTTACTATGATGCCTTCTCCGTTTACAACGGTTGCACCGGCACTCTGAATACGTGCTTCCCAGTCACGCATCCATTCACCGCCGCCCCATCCGTAAGAACCGAATAAAGCGATCTTTTTCCCGGAAATCTTGCTTTCCAATTCAGCCATGAATGGCTCCATTTCAGCATCTTCCAGTTCCTCTGCTCCCATGGAAGGGCAGCCAAGGGCAAATGCCGGTTCAGCAGCAAGTTCATCTACTGTTGCAGCAGATACAAATTTCAAATCTGCCTCTGCTCCGGCTTCTTTTACACCTTCTGCAACAGCCTCTGCCATTTTTTGTGTATTTCCAGTTCCACTCCAGTAAACAATACTAACTTTGCTCATCTTTTTACCTCCATTTTCTGTGCATTGCACATTTCATTTATGATTATACAGCAAGCTCGTAAAACATTTTGCCAGCCATAACATCCGCAATCGCTTGTTCTCGCACCTGATCATACTTCTTAAAGGTCTCCTTCGCTTTTTCCAAGTTGTCGTATACTTTCCAGTATCCGGTCATCAAGGAGTTCTGCCCCTGATTTTTAATGTACATTTCTACATCGCGCAGTGGATATTCCAAAATGTATCCCAGTTCATGAGGAAACTCGGCTCTTCCAGCGTAATATTCAGACATCGCCTGCGCAATCCCAAACAGCGCTCGTATCATGTTTTCTTCCGGACTTTTTTCTTCCGACAATTCGTAGCCAAATACATCCAACGCCTTTATAATCTCTTTTTGCGAAATATACCGGCAAAATCTTTCGATGTGGTACAACATGACAAGACATTTTTTCTTTCCCCTGTTTAAGATCAGATAACCATACGGTGTCTCTTGTAATTGGCATATCATCTCTTTCATTAACCGATTTTCCACAGACAAGATCACTTCATTTCGAAGTCCGCGCAGCATCGGCCCGCAATGCATCGCCATCAGTATATTGACGGATTCTTTAATTCCTCTGCTGTGATATTCTTTCATCTGTTCATACGGCATGACCTAATCCCTCCTGCTCACAGCTGCAAGGATGTAAAATGATTCCTGTGACTTCGCGTCCCTGCAGATATCCACATGCCTCAAGTCCGGCGTGCAGCACCTCGTTCCACCTTTTCGCTGACAGTCGACACGTCGAATCATCACTCATCTCTACGATACATGCCTCTTCCAGCGAACAATTGTTTGGATAGGAGATTTTATACATATTTTTGCGGTCAATTGCCCCAATCTCTTCCAGCAAGTTTACCATGCGGTATACCGTTGCGGTTCCGATCCCATTGTCACGGCGTGATGCTTCAAAAAAGATTTCTTTGCAGCTGGAACACTCATTGGCAAGAATGACATCCAAAAGCATTCTTCGCTGTCTGGTAATACGAAATCCCTTTTCTTTCAGTTTTTTTATAATAAATTCACGTTTTTCGTTTTCCATGATCAAGTCCTCCATATCTCTTGATTATGCACAACTACTTTATGTATTATGCGTGTAACTCTTGTTAGTTATTACTAACTCATTATATAAAAAAAATCCTGCAAATGCAAGACTTTTTTTAATTTTTCTATTGTATTTTTGAAAAACGTCCTTATTTCAATGGTTTGATGGTCAAAGTTTCACCAATTTCTGACTCATAATATTCTTTTACTGTTACACTTAATCCTCTCTTTTATTGTACATTGGTAATATGGTAACCATATTTGCTCTTTTTATCTTTTACTATCGTAAGTTTGAATTTTTTCCATGTTCCATTTGACGGATTGTAAGTTTTAACGATGCCTGCCTTAACCTCTGCTTCGTACGTGTCCTCTGCCACCTGTGTCACTTTGGTAACTTTGGCATCACATTTTTCCGAGCGGAGTTCTTCGCCGGCGTACTCAATCTTTTTATTCTGCTTGCGGAACAGATAATAAGGGAACGTATCTCCATAACTTAGATCAAATGCATAGGCATCTCCATAACGTGCTTTCATCTCTTTTTTCACACGTCTGGCAATTCCTGCATAAGAGTTATCATAACCTCTTACATGCATCTCGCCGGTACCCGACGCCGGATCGCCATAAAGCATATCATACAATACTGCCTGGGTTGCTACCTGATTATCCCAGGTAAACTTATCGCCTCCCAAATCTTTCCAGCGGACGCACAGTGACAAAAATGGTGCTGTCTGCTCCGTCAGATCCTTCAGTTTTGGTTTTATTTCTTTTGTCTTATCCACGGCAACAAAGTCCGAAGCCACCGTATCTTTTGTCACCTGGCCCGGTGCTGCAGTAGGCTTTGCGGTTTGTATGGCACTTTTCTCTGTTTTACTTTCCTTTTTCGATGGTGCCTGTGTCTGCGCCGGCTGCTCTGCCACCGTATCTTTTTTCGCATCAAATACACCATTTCTATAAAGAGTCACTCCGGTAATCGTTCCACCGGCGAGCACGATCATAACAACCGCCGCCGCGATCAAATGTGTCTTAAAACGCCAAAACCAGTTAATTTTCGTGCCACATTGATAACAGTACACATCATCCTGCTTCAATTCTGTTTTACAATTTGGACAACGCATCTCTATCCCCTCCTTGTGTATATGTCTCTAATTATAGGAAAAATGTCTGCTTTTGTCAATAAATACTGTATAAAGTCATAATGAATTGCTTGAAAAACGGACATAATTGTAGTAAGATACCAATTATCGGGCCTGTCCCGAATCTTATCACGCATGCAGATTTATTGCACAAACATCTGCTGTTTATGCAAAGTGAGGTTATCCACAATGATGAATATAAAAAATACAGTTACAGAAACACAAAATCCACTTGGATTCAAAAAAGAATCCCGTCTTCTGGTCGAATTTGCCATTCCCTGTGTGATCTCCATGCTGGTAACGGCCCTTTATAATATCGTCGATCAGATTTTTATCGGACAGGGTGTCGGTATGCTGGGAAATGCCGCGACCAACATCGCTTTCCCACTCTCCACGACCTGTACCGCGATTTCCCTACTTCTTGGCATCGGAAGTGCCACCAATGTTTCCCTGAAACTTGGAGCAGGAAGAGAAAAGGAATCTGCAAGTTATGCCGGCTGTGGCATCCTTCTTATGACAATATCGGGAATTGCTTTATTTGCCATCACGACTCTCTTTCTCACACCAATGCTTACGTTTTTCGGAGCAACCAAAGAGGTTCTTCCTTATGCAAAACAATATACACGAATTACTGCGATCGGATTTCCTTTCCTGATCATGAACACCGGTATGAGTAAACTGATTCTTGCCGACGGAAGTCCTCGCTATTCGATGATCTCGATGCTGGTAGGGGCCATCGTAAATACAATTCTTGACCCGATTTTTATCTTTTCCCTTCATATGGGAATGACCGGTGCTGCACTGGCTACGATCCTCGGTCAGATCGTCTCTTTCTGCATCAGCCTTCGTTATATGTTTCATTTTAAGACGATTCATCTGAAGCGGAGCAGTTTCCGAATCACGGCATCCCGCGTCGCAAATATAATGAAACTTGGTGCCTGCGCCTGCTTTAACCAGATTGCTATGACCGTCGTACAGATCGTCATGAATAATACGCTGGCGCATTATGGTGCACTTTCGGTTTATGGCGGCGACATCCCTCTTGCCTGCGCCGGTATTATCACGAAAGTAAACATGATCTTTATGTCCTTTGTCATCGGCATTTCGCAGGGAATCCAGCCGATCATTGGTTTTAATTACGGAGCCGCAAAGTACACCCGCGTGCGGAAAACTTATCTGCTCGCTCTTGCCACCGCGACGGCATTATCCTTTGTCGCCTTCGGATGTTTCCAATTATTTCCAAGGCAAATCATCAGTGTCTTTGGAAAAGGAAGCGAATTGTATTTCCAGTTTTCGGAACGCTACTTCCGTATCTATATGTTTTTAACATTAATAAACGGAATTCAGCCGGTCACATCAAACTTTTTCAATTCCATCGGAAAATCCTCTCTTGGTGTGTTTATGTCTTTAACAAGACAAATCCTGTTCTTACTTCCACTCATTATCGTTTTCCCTATTTTTATGGGAATCGATGGTGTCATGTATGCCGGTCCGATCGCCGACGCCGCTACCGGAATCGTCTGCGGTATCTTTACGATCCGTGAACTGAAAGAACTTAAAACTCTTTCATATACTTCCGAAAACGCAATGGCAGCATCTGGTTCTGCAAACTAATATTTTCGCGGGCTTTGATCCCCACAGAATCAATATAGCGTTTCCACAGTTTTTGGAAAACTTCCTCTTCTTCCGAATAAGAGAGTAACAGCCGGTCAAAGTCCTCGTCTTTAGCGTGAATATAGGAACAGCCTTTTCCTCGTTCATGAATCATCATACTTCCATGTATCGTATCTGCGATGACCCAGTTTTCCTCCGGGAAACGGTCCGCAAAATGATACGCAAGATAAGGCAGGATGGCATTTTTCGGATTGATCCTCGCAAACAAAACGCCGCTTGCCAATTCTTCAAATCGTAAGAATCCCTGTTCATGCAGGATCTCATTATTGGCATTCCTTTCCATTTTAAACAGCAGTGCAACATTCGGATCTGTCAGGTGGTCCAGCACTTGATTTCCCATTTGCAGCGCAAGAATGATAACGCGATAGATCGTATCGGCTTTTTCCGGCATATAGGAAAGGGATGCCATTTGTAAGGCATCGTAAACCTGCCACGACACTTTTTTCTGCATCGTGCGGGCAACTTTCGCCGCTTTTTCCATGTCTGTCTCAACCGGTATATACGTCGTAAAAAGTTCTGTCGTATACGTACTTTCTTTTAGGCAGAGAGCGGTATCTTCTTTTCGATGTCCCTCTGCAAAAGCATCATAAACCGCAGTAAAAATCCCTTCGGTGCTGTCTTCACACAAATATACATATCTGCCGTGAAATTCGGATACTTCTTCCATCAGCTGCTCCTCCTTTGCTGCCCCATTTCCACCTCTCCCTGTGGATAAATATCCAAAAGAGAGAGCTGCTCATAGCGGTCTTCCCCGGCAACTGCTGCCGGAAGGCGTTCCCGCAAACCAAGAAGATTCGTGAGAATAAAACGCTCATTCATCCGCAAAGGAACCATGGTTTTACCCCCGCATGTAATAAAGTACATCGCCCGTTTTAAAACAACACCAAATTTCTTAAGAGAAGTGTAATCCAGTTTCCCAAGCCGCCTCGCTGCCATAATGCGCCGTGCCGACTTTACCCCGACTCCCGGAATACGGAGCAAGGTATGATAATCTGCCGTCTGCACTTCTACCGGAAAATATTCAAGATGGTTCAATGCCCAATTACATTTTGGATCCACCTGCACATTCAAAAACGGATTTTCTTCGGTAATGATTTCATCCGCTTTAAACTGATAAAAGCGAAGCAAAAAATCTGCCTGATACAACCGGTGTTCCCGCAAAAGCGGCGGTCCATCCTTTGTCATCGGAAGCAAGGGATCCCCTGTCGTATTTACAAAAGCCGAATAAAATACCCTTTTCAGATCAAAATTTTTATACAATGCTTCCGCCACATGAACAATCTCATAATCGCTTTCCTCGGTCGCCCCCACAATCATCTGTGTACTCTGGCCCGCCGGCACAAACGTACTCCCTTTTTTTACCTCCTGCAATGCAAAATCTTTTCGCATCTTATCCGGAAGTGCGGTCATCGCAGACTTTCTTCCATCGCTTAGCATAAGTGCATTTTCCTGCCGTCCCACCTGAATCTGACGGAGTGGTGTCAAAATCTTTTTCCGCGATTTCTGCGGTGCAAGCATCTTTAACCCATCTGCTGTAGGAAGTTCGAGATTTGCACTCATACGGTCCACAAGCCATCCCGTTTTTTCGATCAAAAGCGGATCTGCCCCCGGAATCGCCTTCACATGAATATAGCCGTTAAATTTATACTTTTTTCGCAGCAGATATACCACCTGATACATCTGCTCCATCGTATAATCGGGATTTTTCTGTATCCCGGAACTTAAAAACAAACCTTCGATATAATTTCTCCGATAAAAAGAAATCGTAAGTTCTGCAATTTCTTCCGGCGTAAAGGATGCCCGCGGGATATCATTGGAGCAGCGATTCTGGCAGTATTTGCAGTCATACACGCACTCATTTGTCTGTAAAATTTTGAGCAGGGAAATACATCTTCCATCCGCCGCAAAACAATGGCAGATTCCCCCGGCAACTGCATTTCCCATCATCCCCTTTTTTCCTTTTCGACTTGACCCGCTCGAAGTACAGGCAACATCGTACTTCGCTGCATCCGCTAAAATCTCCAGTTTTTGAAAAATATCTGCCAACAGATCCATAAAAAAGCCCCCTTGCACTATCGAACGTTTGTTTTGTGTTAGTATAGCACATATGTTCGATAAATGCAAGAGGGAAAATAATTTTTTTTGATCCTGAATCGTTACCTTTTTTTAATCTGTCTGCTGAGCATCGGGATAGATTCTCTCCATCCGGGCATCATCAAAATGCTCATCCATCGACTGCTGCCAACCACTTTGTGCCGGGATTCCGTGCGCCCTTTGATCGTGACGGACAAGTGCCATACAGGTTACAGTCACATTGACGCACATAAATACGATAAGTACCCAGGTCACGGCCTTTCCGAGCTTAATCGGAATTTTTTCAATGGCAGCGGAAATCCGCACATAAATAATTTTAAACCAGACTACGGAAGCAATGCCCCAAAACAGGCAGTACAGCAGATTTATACGACCGCCAAGGTTAAACGGCATATTGCTATAGTCCCAGAACACCTTGCCGAATACAATTTCTGTAAATACGCTGCAAAGATATTCATACGCACCCCCGAGAAATACACCAAGTGTAAAGAGAAATCCGTCGCTTCGGTCTTTGTAGCGGACAAGCATTGCCGTAATCACTGCGATGGCAAGTCCCCAGACGATGCTGAATGGTCCCCAGACGACACTGCTTCGGCTCATCCACACACCGGCTTTCAGGCGACAGAAAATTGTCTCCACAATGTCTCCCAAAAAGGAACCGATAAAAAACAATAAAACAACTTTATAAAATCCGCAGCCATACGCAAATACGTCCGTCCGCTTTTCAACCTTTTCTATTTTTTCAGATTTGGGATACGCTTTGCGAATACGTTTGGTCATGCGCATGGTAATCCAATGGCGCAGACGTTTGCTCATTTCCGTAAATTTTCCATCAGCCTCTTTGACAAGCTCAACGCCTTCGCCATTGTAAAAAATTGGAATCAGTGAGAAAAGTACATCCGCCAAAAGCAGACCGGCAATCACCCAAAGGATCACGCGCATCACCACAAGCGGACACACTCCAAACAAATCAAGCAGCAGCCGGTTTCCTACTGTTACCGCGAAAAACCCGAGAGCACCCCACAAAATGGATGCAGGAAGGCAAACGTAACCTCCAAGGTTCCATTTTACATCCGAATAATTCCACCATCGTTCATGATATATTTTTTCAATCAAATGTCCGGCAGTCCATTCTACCACTGTAGCATAGACCGCTGAAAATAGAAATAAGGCTACACCGGTCAATTCCTGCACAGTAATCGTAATCAATACCGCACTGATTCCGTAAATGATACAAAATGGTCCGTTAATCAGACCGCGGTTTGTAATTCGTCGCTGACGCAGTGTCGCCACCACAGTCTCCAATATCCATCCGGCGAAGGAGTAGCATAAAAACAGCCATAAAATCTGATATCCTGTCATTGTGTCTTTGGTTCCTTTCTGTTCGTTGCATTTTCTTAAAGTAAGTGTATCATGTTTTGAGGATTTTGGCAATTTTGATCTGAGTGGCGATTTGCAACGTTTGAGGCATACGATATGTGTGGTTTCTTTGGTTCACTCGCCGTTTTCACGCCGACAGACCACACGCCAGCGACAGGCCTCTTGACCCACTCGCCCTTTTCGCCCCGACAGACCACACGCCGTCAACAATTCTCTTGACCCACTCGCCCTTTTCGCCCCGACAGACCACACTCTGCCGACAATTCTCTTGACTCACTCGCCATACTTGTCCCGACAGACCACGCGCCGCCGACAGGCCTCTTGACCCACTCGCCGTTTTCACGCCGACAGACCACACGCCGCCGACAATTCTCTTGACCCACGCAACAAACTTGACCCGACAGACCACATCCACCAACAATTCTCTTGACCCACTCGCCATACTTGCCCCGACAGACCACACCCGCCGACAATTTCCTTGACCCACTCGCCGTTTTCACGCCGACAGACCACACTCCACCAACAATTCTCTTGACCCACTCGCCCTTTTCGCCCCGACAGACCACACTCCGTCGACAATTCCTTTGACCCACTCGTCATACTTGACCCG
>OBJG01002350.1_pt1 | contig 11935 bp, 7 predicted proteins | sample 1517941 | NCBI WGS metagenome assembly OBJG01 (sample SAMN04571712, study PRJEB22368) | human gut metagenome | biome: human gut; material: stool | host: Homo sapiens | place: Luxembourg | collected 2012-09-21
GCGAAAGGAGAATTTACATGACATTTTATCAGGAATTACAGCTTAGTTCGACCGGCTCAAAGCAGCTGATAAAGAACACAACAGACAAAAAGGAAAGAAGGCGGCATATACTTATATACAATTTTAAAGTATACCTTGTTATGGCATTTTGTGTTGCTGTTGTCACAATATACAGCAAACTTACAGGAAATGGCAACAGTGTTGCAGGGGTTACAGTGCTCCTTGCACTTTTAGTACTGCGCCAGGCTGATTTTGGAATAAGGACAAGCCATGGGCTTATATGTATAGCGGGGATTTTTGCGATACTTATGGCAGGTCCGAGGCTTTCGAATATGCTTCCACCGGCAGGAGCATTTGTTGTTAATTCTGTGTGCATAATGCTCCTTATGATTTTAGGATGCCATAATGTTATCATGTATAATCACTCTACATTTGTTCTTGGATACCTTCTTCTTTACGGATATGATGTCAGTGGAAAAGATTATATCTTAAGAATTGCCGGGCTTGCGGCAGGAATGATCATATGCATGGCTGTTTTCTATAAGAATCAGAAAAACCGTCCATATCGCAGAACATTTATGGATTTATTCCGTGAATTTGATGTACATTCAGCGAGAAATATATGGTACATAAGGCTGACTGTCATTGTTTCAAGTGCTATGTTTATCGTTTCAGCGCTTGGACTTCCAAGGGCTATGTGGGCAGGAATTGCATGTATGTCAGTATGTCTGCCGTTTACAGAGGACTGCACAGGCCGTGCACAGGACAGGGGACTTTTTAATGTAGTAGGAGCAGCATTATTTATTGTGCTTTATCTGGTGCTGCCAGAATCAATGTACAGTCTGATCGGAATAATAGGCGGTATAGGAGTAGGATATTCGGCAGGATACAGATGGCAGACTGCGTTTAATACGTTTGGCGCCTTATCAATAGCTTCAGCATTATTCGGAATGCCAATGGCGGTAGCACTCAGAGTAGGGATAAATGTTATATCATCGGTATACACCTTAGTCTGTAATAAAATCATTGACGGGATACGTATCAGGAATTTTGCACATTAAAAATAGTGTTATTCTTTGTTAAATGTGATACAATCTAAATATCAATTAATAAATTAGATATAATAACGAGGTGCAGAGGTTATGGAAGAAAATATGGATGAATCTATGAAGGAAAATACACCGGTAACAGAACAGCATACACCACCGGTTTACGGAGAATCGCAGATGCAGGGCCAGCAGACACCACCGGTTTACGGAGAACCGCAGACGCAGGGTCAGCAGACACCGCCATTTTATGGAGAACCGCAGATGCAGGGTCAGCAGACACCACCGGTTTATGGGAATCCACAGATGCAGTATCAGCAGGTGCCGCCAGTGTATCAGAATCAGTATGCACGAAAAGAAAAAGGCGATGAGATAGCACTTGGGATTGCATCTATGTGTCTTGGAATTGCGTCACTGCTGTTATTTTGTACATGTGTTAATGTCGCAATGGCTATAGCGAGTGTAATTCTTGGAATACTTCAGATCATAAAAAATAAAAATAAAGTATTTTCAATAGTAGGTTTTGTGACATCAGGAATAGCGTTTATACTTACGATATTATTTGTGATCGGTATTATCGCATTTTCGTCAGAGGAAATGAACAATAATTCAACATACTACCATATGTATGATGATATTTATAATGAAATGTATGACGACTATGATTTTAATAGTTATGACGACATTTACTAAACAAAAACTTCCCATATTTGGGGAGTTTTTTTATATGATCATTCTTACAGTAAATAATTTGTCAGTAACATAAAACTGGCAGCTGCCATTTAGCTTTTCGACAGTCTGACGGATACTGTGTGTACCGAGTCCGTGTCCTTTTTGGTCTGTGACAGGCATGCCGTTTTCAATTCTGGGGCGCATGTCATATGGATTTTCCACACAGATTAAAAGTTTATCGTTTTTGCATTTCATTGAGAGATTGATAAATCGTTTATCAGGCTCAAGAGCTAATACAGCATTATATGCATTTTCGAGTGCATTTTGCAATATGGACGTCATGTCTATATCGGAAATTCCGAGTCTTTTGGGAACAGCTATTGAATGATTGAAAGCTATATGTTTTTCATTGAAAATATCAGCATTAGACATGAGTATTACATTTATGATATCATTTGTACAATATCTTTTATTGATAGTTTTTTCTGTTGTTTTTACGATTTCATGTATGTAATCTAAAGCTTTTGCTGATTCTTCATTTTCAATCATTGTGGCAATATTAGTCAGAAAATGCCGCATATCATGCCGCAGCAGGGAAACATTTTTCTCATTCCTCTGCATATTTTCCATTTCTTTTTGAAGCTGTGCTTGTTTGATCTGCATCAGGTAATTTTGTGTGGATATATGCTGCTGACGTTCAGACTGGCGGCAGTAGACAACACAGAATATCAAAAAACAGATGCACATGAGAAATGGCACAAACTCGACTATGAGGTGGTTTCCCGTGTATAGAAGTTTAGTATACACAGTTGTGGCATAGTCAAAAATATAATAGAAAAATGGCATGATACATATTGGGATAAGCTCAGGATCGGGCTTTATAAATATGTCTGACATGGCAGGGGCAATGAATTTATGTACTACAAAATATGTAAGGAAGATGCCTGCGATATATGTTAAATTGACTATCCATGCGTCACATCTGAGTGATTCAGGAATGATCGATAGCCAGTTGCAGAGCTGGCAGCATAAATAAGCAGTTGTGACTGCAAGCAGGGATTTTAGGGCGCTTTTGTGGAAAACACATACAAGGATCATAAAAAGTGGAAGATGTGTTGCGAGAGGATATAAATGTGCAACATGTCCAGAACCCTTTAGTGTCATTAAGATCATATGTAAAATCAAGTCAAAAATGCAAAAAATATTAAGTATAAGAATATTTTTTTTATTATTTATAATGCCGATTATGGCAGTTGTAACAAACACACCAAAATAAAGTGTGAAGATATGTCTTATTATCTCAGTGATAAAATTAATCATGTCATTATTCCCCATATAAGTTAATCCAATAACGAAATCTGGTAATCTTTAGCCGGATTGGACAAAAGTCTGCGTATTCATTCACAGAACATATAAGAAAAATATGTATCCTGGAAATTTTTACCGAGACCTCTTGAAATTGAAATCTTCATACCGGATTTCGTGATGATCTCAGTATTTGAAAAGCGATCCACAGCTGGCATATATACGATATAGCTCCGATGACATTTGAAAAATCCCTTTTCTACAGGAAGAAGCTTTTCATAGTATGAAAGAGTGCCAAAAGCTTCAATTTTTGAACCGTTATATAAACATATCAGGACTTTTTTATTCTGGGCTTCAAGATATTCTATATTGTGAAGGTATATATTCTGGTAGCCTGATGTTGAGTGGATAGTGATGGAGTCAGCAGGTTTTGAGATCTCTGACATGCATTTACCAAGCAGTCTGAAAAGCTTGTCTTTGTTCACAGGCTTGAGCAGATATCCAAAAGCATCGACATCGTATGATTCTATGGCAAACTCAGGTGATGAAGTCAGAAAAATGATCTTTGATATGGAATTATGCTCCCTTATTTCTTTTGCAGCATCCATGCCATTTAAGAAAGGCATCATGATATCGAGAATGATAACATCTGGATTTGACCTGCTGCAATAGCTAAGAAGCATATCCCCATTGTCAGTTGTTTTTACTGTTACGGGAACAGAAATTGAATCAGCCCAGTTGTCTATAAGCTGTCTGGTCTGCTCAAGAACAGAATTGTCATCATCACAAATCACTATTTCAAGCATGTAAAAACTCCTTTATCGTTTATAAAAATATTATAAGATGTTTCGTGAAATGCGTAAACAAAAATTACAACAAAAATTATTGAAAAGCTGCCAGGTGTGACAGTAATGTTTTGCATTTCGCACCTCAAAAACTGCATTTCACACCATAGAATCAGAACAGACCTCCAAATATTGTATAATTAGTACTATCAATATGGTATATGTTATATAAAAATAAAGAAAAATGAAGTTTTGGGAGGTACGGGTATGAAGAAAAAAATATTTGCCATTTTATTGAGCTTTACTATAGTGGCTGGAATGATGCCGGATAATACATTGGCAGATGATGCAGCAAGTATGCAGCATGATCACTGTTTTTGTGGCATGAATGAATATAGTCAGGGGCATGATCATGACAGTTCAATTAGTTGGAAACCATTATCTGAAATCAATGATGACATAGATTCAGGATATTATTATCTGACAGGTGATATACATACTACATCTGAATGGAAAATAAATAGTACAGTAGCACTTTGCCTGAATGGATATAGCATTATCTGTGATTCAGATACGGCTGCAATAAATATAGAACGAGGCGGGCAGCTGACAATTACCGATTGCAGCGCAGATGAGACAGGAACAATCACACACTCTGATGGTAAAAACGGAAGAGGAATATATAGTATGGGAAAACTAGACCTTTGGCGCGGCTCAGTTGCAGGCAATCAGTATTATGTCAAGATAGATTACAGCAGTCCGGATGATTATTATGACTATTATGATAGACCTGTGGATTATGGTACAGGAATATATAACGGTGGAACTTTTAATATGTATGGTGGTTCTGTAAAGGATAATCCTATAAATCCAAATAATGAAAATACAGCAAGTTTTGGAGGCGGAGTCTATAATAGTAGTACTTTCAATATGTATGGTGGAAGCATTTCCGGTAATCACGCCCAAAATGGCGGAGGTGGAGTCTGCAACAGATATAGTGGGATTTTTAACTTTTCAGGAGGAGAAATATGCAATAACAGAAGCGGCGGTTCCGGTGGCGGTGTACTTAATGAAGAAAGTTATAGTACTTTTAATATGACAGGTGGAGTGATTTCCGGCAACAGAACAGAAAGATCCGGTGGAGGCGTGAGCAACGATGGCACATTTAATTTGTTAGATGGAAGTATCACTGGAAACGTAGCGAAGGATGACGATTATGAAACATTCGGACAGGGTGGCGGTGTATCTAACTTCAATGGAAAGATTTATATGTCAGGTGGAACAATCTCCAATAATGAATGCCAGTACCGCGGTGGAGGAGTGTGGAATTTTGCGGAGGATAAAAATACTACAATATTTGAAATGACAGGTGGAAGTATCATAAATAATAAGGCCACATCAACAAATATATTTAGTGGTGGTGGCTTATGCCATAAGCATGTATGATGATGAAGAACATATTTCAAAAGTGAATATTATAATGAAAGGTGGCACTATTTCAGGAAATAAGGCATATAATGGTGGCGGAATCTGGGGATTTCTTGTTGATAATTCTAAAAAAGGAATAAAGCCAGAGGTCAACTTTATTCTGTCAAATGGAACCATTTCAAATAACACAGCAAAAGATAGTGGTGGTGGTATTTTTAGCAGTTATGGCACTATAAATATGAGCGGAGGAAAGATCTCCGAAAATAATGCGTCACTTGGTGGAGGAGTATATTTTGATTTTAATAAATTTGTCATGACAGATGGAATCATTTCCAAAAACCAGGCAAAAAGAGGAGGAGTTGCAAATTATGGCACATTTGAGATGTCAGGCAGCTCCGAAATTTCGGAAAATAAAGCGATTGTTGATAATAAAAATATGCAGGAATCAGGACAGGGAGGCGGAGTCTTCAATTGTGTCAGTGATTTTACAATGAGCGGAGGCAAAATCTCAGGCAACAACGCAGAGCAGGGAGGCGGTGTTTATAGTAAGTACTGTACAATGGCTCTTTCAGGGGCTCCATCAATAACTGATAACAATGATAATAATCTTTATATTGTTGATAGAAAAAGGTTATCTGCTAAGGATCTGACAGACGGAGCAAAAATCGGGGTGACTGTTGTATCAACAGAATATCCTGTTCCAATTACTGATGACTCTGCAGATGTAAAGTATTTTATGTCTGATGATCCGGCATATATAATTTCCACTGATTCGCACGGATGTCTGACGCTCAGAAGAGATGGTGATTCATATGTGGAAAAGCCGGATGCTGTATTTACAGCAAATGGCCCGGACTGTGGTAAATTGACAGGGGTTGACTCTGCAATGAAATACAGTATAGACGGCGGCACGACATGGCATGATATAACTGGAGAAAGTGTAGAACTTACAGGTTTATCAGTAGCAAATGGTATTTTGGTAGTGAGAAAGGGAACAGACGATAAGAATGTTTCAGAAACGCAGAATATAACAATAACCAAGGCAGAAAAGCCGTCTGCTTTAAAAGCAGAAAAGATGTCTTTATCCAGTGATCATGACGGAAGAATCGTGGGATTTGAAGCTGATAAAAAATATGAGTACAGAAAAGAAGGGGAAACAAGCTGGAAAGCTGTTACGGGTTCAAGTGTGGATTCCCTGATGGCAGGAAATTATCAGGTACGTGTGAAAGCAGAAGGAACAAAAATGGCTTCTGACTATACTACAATTACAATAGATAAAAAAGAAAGCTCAGCAGACAAAGACCACATTTACTCAGATACTACATACACATGGAGCGCTGACAATTTTGAATGCACAGCAGAAAGAAGATGCACAGTCTGTGGAAAGACAGATAGCGAGACTGTCAGAACAAAGGCAGAAGTGACGCAGGAGAAGACATGTACGTTACCGGAGCTTACAAAGTACACAGCAGATTTCAGGAACACAAATGGTACTGACTTTAAAGAACAGACGAAGGAGAATGTACAGACTGCGGATGCAGCAGGACATAAATGGGATGGAGGTGTGCAGACAAAGGAACCTACATATGCAGATGAAGGTCAGATGCGTTATACATGTAAAGTATGCGGTGATACAAAAACAGAATCCGTTGATAAACTAGAACTCAATGAGTATGATATTCTCGAAGGAAAAGATGGTTCATATGTGATAAATGAGGATGGTTCATACAGTATACGTATAAATTGTGTTGTCGAATATTTTGTAGCTGTGGAGGTTGATGGTAAAACTGTTGATCCAAAACATTATACTGTAAAGAGTGGGTCAACGATAGTGACATTCACAAGAGAATTTCTGGATTCACTCGGTACAGGAAAACATGATGTGAAATTCATATTCACAAACGGAACAGCAAAAGCAACGATAACAGCAGTAGAGAGCAGTTCAGAGGAAACAAAAGGAAACGATCAGACACATAATGAGACAGAAAATACTAAATCAGAAAACAGTAATATTCAAAAACAGGAAAAACCTAAAACTGCACAAAAACCAACTGCTAAGAAAACAACAAAGAAACAAGCCGTTACACAGCAAAAAAAGGCATCAGAGACAGGAGATAACAACGCTGCAATGTGGGTATTTATCCTGCTTATGTTTGGAGGAACAGGAATAGCGGCATATGGCAAAAAGAACAGAAGAATCAGATAATACTTAAACAGTTGTATAGGTTTCAACGAAAAATGCTGCAAGGTGACGGACTATAAAATGTGAATCAGCCTTGACTAACTGACAAACAACGGCTTAATGACAATTTCTGTCATTAAGCCGTATCAATTATCATAGAAGATCTAAATTGACATAAATTATTTAACTTTCACTGATATCCAGATTTTCACCTGTAAGTCCTATGTATGATCCCTCAGGAAGTCCACCTTCAGGATGTCCGATAAGCCATTTGTTTTTAGCTGCAAGAAGAGCATCTTCTCCGCCGGTGTGTGGATGTTCCAGGGCTTCATTTGTGCCTTTTGGAAGTACAACGGCTACCAGAAATCCGCCATCAGATGCATTACATGGTGCATAGTGCAGTGTTGTGGCATAAAGCTCGACTGCTGTTCCGGAAGGAATTCTGAAAGCTTCCATCAAAGAGGTATCATATGTATTTTCCACAGAGATATCCTGCTGTCGGCCGAGTATCAGTATGGCATCAGTTGCGGCAATATTGACCTCAGAGCATCTGTGATACTCAACAGCATTGAGCTTATGATTGTTGCCTATGCACCAGCCTATCTGTATAGGAAGCTCCCCGTATGTTTTCTGTTGTAATTCTGTAGCGCATTTTAGCTTTTCAAGTGCAGAAATGGATGGCTCATAAACCACATCAGCAGGAATTTCTACTGTCTGCATTGTGCTGACCAGCTCTGTAAGATCTATAGAGTCGATCACCTTTCCATATTTCTTAAAACATTCTTCTGTTATTTCATGTATGATCATTATATGGTCCTCCTGATTTTTAAAATTGTAGAAATTATAATATATGACAGAGAAAATGTCAGCAGGATAAATTATTGTTTTATACCCTAGTTATTAGATATATTTATTTTAGGATTTGTAAAAATATTTTTTATGGAATATAATGACTATTATGCAATTTTATAGCAGAGACTGAACAAAAGAAAATAGGGAGAAAACATGGTATGAAAAAAAGATTGGTTTCCGCAGCGGTTACAGTGGCATTGTTTATCGGACTTATAGCCGGTGTTACTTTTAAAGCGTCAGATCAAAAAGAAATAAAGCATTTTACGGCATTTTTTTCTGTAGAAGGAGATAATATAGATCCGGATAATGACATAAAGAAGCTCATAGCAAGTCAGATCGGTGCTGAATGTGAGGAAACCTGGCTTGTTGGACAGGATAAGGACGATGCAATAAATTCTCTCATAGCAACCGGGGAATATCCGGATTTTGTATTGGGTGAGACTGCGCTGTATGAGGCAGATGCACTCATTCCAATAGATGAATACTGGGACGATTATCCGAACATAAAAGAATATCTCAGTGATGAACAATGGGAAAAGTTCAGACAGCCGGATGGACACATATATTGGATTCCACAGTTTGGAGTATCACATGGGGATGATGTGGAGATGCTGCATAATGGTGAAGCCTTCTGGATTCAGACAAGAGTATTAAAATGGGCTGGATATCCAAAGATTACAACGATAGAGCAGTACTTTGACCTGATAGAAAGCTATGTACAGGCAAATCCAACAATGCCGGATGAAACAGAAAATATACCATTTACGATGCTTTGTGATGACTGGCGGTATTTTTGCCTTGAAAATGTGCCGCAGTTTCTGGACGGATTTCCAAACGATGGAAGCTGTATGGTAGACACGGAAACCAAAAAAGTGATGGATTACAATGTGACCGACACAGCCAAAAGATATTTCGGAAAGCTTAACGAAGAGTTCCATAAGGGAATAATGGATCCCGGGGCATTTAATGCCACCTATGATCAATATCTGGATAAGCTGTCAACAGGAGCAGTGCTTGGGATGGTCGACCAGTGGTGGCAGTTTTATTATGTAATAGAGCCTGTATTCAAAAAACAGAATCTGGCACAGCTTGGGTGTGATTATGTTCCTCTTCCTGTCACGATTGATGATGGTATTCACAACAGATGGCATACAAACAGGATGGCAGAAATAGATTATTCTTCAGGAGTGTCCATTACCACCTCCTGTAAAGATATTGAAGGTGCGATGAAGTTTATCAGTGATCTTCTGGAACCTGATATCATAAGAGAAAGGTTCTGGGGAGAGGAGGGCAAGGACTATTCAGTCGATGAAAACGGTTTGTTTTACCTTACCAATGAGCAGGCAGAGAAAAAAAGTGACAGCTCATATCGGACAGCGCATATGTGTTCGTACTCATACTTTCCAAGAGTGGAGGGAATGCTTGATGATGGTATAAATGCGTTTTCAATGGAGTTTCAGCAGGACGAGTTTTTCAGAAATCAGCCTGTGGATATTCAGGAATGTTTTGATGCATACGGAGTGGAAAATTATGTGGAACTGCTCGGTAAAAACGATGCTCCAGGTTCATGGTATCCGATGTACTCATATTCAGATTCGATTCCTACGACATCCGAATGTGGAAAAGTAAAAAATAATCTTGAGGCAGTTAAGAAGAGGTGGCTGCCACAGGTGATAATGGCAGATGATTTTAATGCTGTCTGGGATCAGTATATGGAGGAGTACAATGCCTGTGATCCACAGATATATTTTGATTATTTGCAGCAAAAGATAAATGAAAATTAGCAATTTTTGAATACTGTTTGGCAATTTATTAATAGAATAACAAGCCCCCGTTCGTTTACACTTGTATATACCAATAAACGAATGGGGGGATTTTATTTTGGTTGATTTAAAAAACGGTGCTTTGTATATAGGCACGATACCATCATCAATGGACAATAACAGGTGCTCGGTCACGCTTGAGGATGATGGAAGTGTTACCTTTTATATGTATGCGCCAAATGCCAATAAAGTAGAAGTAGCCGGAATGGGAGGCTATTTCAGCTCAGAACGCATACGGTTAAAGCCTGATATGCAGGGGGGCTTTTCGGCAAATATTAAAGATTTCCACTGGGCAATGCATTACTATTTCTGGTATGTAGATGATGTCTGCATAACAAATCCTCATGCGGCTATATCATATGGCTGTTTTGCTGCAATAAACACATTTGAAGTGCCGGAAGAGGGCGAGGATTTCTATTTTGTCAGGGATGTGCCGCATGGAACGGTAAGTCTGTGCAAATATACTTCACAGGTAAACGGTCACATAAAGGAGAGCTATGTGTATACTCCACCGGGATATGAGAGCGGAGATGGAAGGTATCCTGTATTGTATTTACAGCATGGTGTCGGGGAGAATGAGACCGGATGGGTATGGCAGGGTAAGATGAATTTCATCATGGACAATCTGATAGCAGACAAAAAATGTGTGCCGATGATCATAGTTGCAAGCAGTGGCTACGCATTTAAGGATAACGAATACCCTGTATTTTTTCCGGGAGATTTTGACAGTGAGCTTGTAAACAGCATAATCCCTTATATAGAGGAAAATTTTAAGGTCAAAAAAGGAAGAAACAACCGTGCTGTGGCAGGACTTTCACTTGGTTCAGGACAGGCTACGGATATAGCGGCAAGACACCCGGAGCTATTTTCAGCAGTTGGAGTATTTTCAGGTGTTGCAATACATCTCATGAAAAAAATCATTGACAGCCCATATCGGTTTGAAGCTGTCTTTATGTCGGCAGGAGATGAAGAAAAAGAGATACTGCTTGGAATCAATGAGATGGTAAAGGAATTTTCACGACAGGGTAAAAACAGTACACAAAAAGTATATGAGGGCTATCATGAATGGCATGTATGGAGAAAGAGCTTTAAGGATTTCGCACAGATGCTTTTTACATGGGATGACGCAGAACTTGATGATATTAATAAAGCTGTCCCGGTCAGATCAAAGAATATTGATTCTACCACACCGGTACAGGCGGATGAGAGCATGGTATTTTTTGATCCGGTGTACAGGCAGATACAGTTCGAAAATGACGAGGATGGAAAACCGGCTGGCAAATATCCGGATGTCATACATGGTATCCGTGTGACGGAGGATAACAGCATTGAAGTAAATCTTTTTGCACCTGATGCAAAAAGCGTGAGCGTAGTTCTTGAAAATGGCACGGAGGAGCTTCTTTACAGATCAAAGAAAAATGATGGTTACTGGGAAAAAACAATAGGCAATCCGGCAGAGGGATTTAACTATGTGACATTTATGGTAAATGGAACACCTGTAGTAAACCCTGCGGCACCTGTCGGGTTCGGATATAACAGGGCTGTAAACTTTGCTGAGGTACCTGAGAGAAGCTTTAGCTGGCATGAGCTTAAGAAAACAGATCATGGTCAGATACATATCCATTATTCGTGTGATGGAGACGGACAGGTCAGGATGAATTATGTTTATACACCAGCCGGTTATGGAGAGGATAGCTGTGACACCGGCAGAGTAGGTGTGCTTGAGTGAGCTTCGGACGAAAGAGATTTTTGCTGGATACATCAGGGAAAGATAGCAAATATCATGGATAATCTGTCCGGCGAAGGCAGGATAAAAGGAATTATGATAATAATGGCAGACAG